>UEXL01000204.1_pt1 | contig 32775 bp, 53 predicted proteins | sample 1796671 | NCBI WGS metagenome assembly UEXL01 (sample SAMEA4772471, study PRJEB27181) | metagenome | reverse complement strand
GGGCATCAGGTTGCCGTGGCCAGTGGCTGTGGTGGCACACAGGATGGCACGACTTTCACTACGGCCGGTATTACCGGTGCCTGTACGGTTGCCGTGGAATTCGAGCCCATTCAGTACCCGATCACCACGATTGCAACCAATGGTTCCTTCGCCAGCCAACCCCATGGTCGATCACGGCCAGACCCAGGTCTTTACCGTGTCTGCGGATGAGGGTTACGAGCTCACCGGGGTGGACGGCTGTGGTGGAACCCTGGATGGCAACACCTTCACCACGGCAACGATTACTGCAGCCTGTTCGGTAACCGCCAGCTTTGTCCAGAAGACGTACACCGTTACGGCTACGGTGCAGGGCGAAAACGGCATGATCGTCGGACAGAACCTGGAAAACATTGTTCATGGTGAGACTCGCGAGCTGACGGTGACGCCGGATGAAGGCTTTGAAGTGAATACGATCTCCGGTTGTGGCGGCACGCTTGCGGGCAATACCTACACCACCGATGTCATCACTGAAGATTGTTCTGTGAGTGTCAGCTATGTGGAAGACGGATCCGGCCCCACCGCCGCCGTCTGGAATCAATTTAACTGGGATCAAGCCAACTGGCAGTGAGGCCATTGGTTAAAGGACATAACCTTAGAGGGTAAGAGACATGAAAAAGATGATTCTGACAGGCCTCACCGCTGCTGTGCTGAGCGCCAACGCAATGGCTTCTGAAGTGACGGGTTACACGGCACCGCAATCCGGCCAGGCTGCAACAGCGGCCGGGGTGGATGCCAATTTTCAGGCGTTGATCACGGCGATTAACGACAACAACAGTCGTATTACCGCCCTTGAAGCAGCAAGCGGTGAGGTGGCAGACCTGAACGACATCGTTAGCGATGCTTCCTACAAGCTGTATTTTTCTGGCGGTATCATCGAGCTGGATGACGGTGGGGGTGCCAATCTGGAACGTTTCGGCGGCACTGCCGATCTGACGTTCAACAGTGATGGTTCGCTCAACGAAACGTTCAGTGAGCAGGGCCGGTTTATCAGTCTGGATGCCAATCAGTGTAGCGGCGAAGGTGAGAGTTTCAGCTGTGAGCACTATGTTGATACCTGGAATGATAACGAAACCGGTGGCGGTTCCTGGTCCGTAACCGGGCAGACGCTCAATGTTACCTGGAGCGACGGTGGCTCCGAAGCCTTCACGCTCTCTTCTGATGGCAAGATCATCACGTCTGGAGGAGGTGACCTGGATGAAGGCGACGGTACCTCCGGTTTGGAGACGTTCGTGGCAGTGGGTGTAAGGCTGGCCGACTAAGCTGCGAGTATTGATGCGAGACGGAAAAAACGCCCTGACGTGTCAGGGCGTTTTTTGTTGTAGGGATGCGGAAAGCTGGCACTAGTACCGCGTTTCCGCCATCCCGGAAAATTGCTTGGCCAGATAGGTCGCGTAGTTGTCGGTCATGCCTGCGAGAAAATCCAGCGCCCGCATGATGCACTGATAAATTCTTTCCTGTTCCGGTAGTTGCTCCAGGTTTTCCGGAAAACTGTGGCGGCCAATCAAATCGATAATGCGTTCGTGGCCGATAGTTTTTGTGCTGTTGCAGGCATGGGATACGGCGGCTTCTATCAAACCATCCAGTAATGCGCCCATCACTTCAAAGGCACCAATTTCCAGTTCGATTTTCGCGGATGTTCGAAGACTTTCGAGCGGGAAAGTTGTTTGGCGTTTTCCACCACATCGCGCACCGCCGGTTCGCAGTGGCTGATCAGGTCGCCTTCCATGCGCCCCTGCAGTAACCGTTCGTGATTGGCGACAAACGCCTCTACGCCTGCCTCGATAAACCGTTCGATAATCTTGCCGCGCAGCAGGGCGGCTTTGCGGCCATCGCGGATATCCGAATGGATCAGCTCGCGTACTTCCTCACTGTCTGGCAGGGCCGGTTGCAGTAGTGCATACACCTCATCCCAGTGCAGCAAATCCATTTCCAGGCCATCTTCCAGATCAATGATGGCGTAGCAGAAGTCATCGGCCGCCTCCATCAGGTACGCCAGTGGGTGGCGGCAAAAACGTCCGGGGCTGTGCTGCAGCAGGCCGGTGGCGTGGGCGACTTCCTGAAAAGCGGCGGCTTCCGACACAAAGGCGCTGTACTTGCCCGGTTTGCTGCTGGCGTTGCCCGCATCGGCGGACAGCCAGGGGTATTTCAGGAAGGTGGCCAGGGTGGCGTAGGTCAGGCGCATACCGCCGTCGTACTGGTGATATTCGCTTTGGTAATGATGCGAAAGCCCTGGGCGTTGCCTTCAAAAAGGTCAGGTCGGTTTGCTGGTGGGCGGGGAGCATGTCGAGAAAACGTTGCCCCCGTTCCTGAAACCAGGCGCGAATGGCGCGCTCACCGGTGTGGCCAAAGGGCGGGTTGCCGATGTCGTGGGCCAGGCAGGCGGACTGAACAATATCGCCGAAATCGGTGGCGCTGACGGTGTCGGGGAGCAGCTGGCGCTGTTGCAGGCGTTCTCCCACGCGAATACCGAGAGTGCGCCCCACGCAGGAAACTTCCAGCGAGTGGGTAAGGCGATTGTGCACGTGGTCATTGGTGGCCAGCGGATGGACCTGGGTCTTGCGGGCCAGCCGCCGGAAGGCGCCGGAAAAAATGATCTTGTCGTGGTCACGCAGAAAGGCGGTACGGCCACTTTCATCCTTGGCGCTGCGTCCGCCCAGGCGGGCCTTGTTCAGTAATTGATGCCAATCCATGAGGTTCCCCGCTACATGCTTGCACGCAACATGCTACACGCAGGCTAACCTTGCATGCGACGACTTTGTGCCACACCCTCTGTGCATATTGCATCTCTCGTTGCGAATTTTCGGAGGCATTTATGAATCTGGATAAACCGCTGCTGATGTTGGTGACCAGCGCATCGCAAATGGGGCAGGGTCAACAGACCGGCCTGTGGCTGGAAGAATTCGCCGTGCCGTATCTGCTGTTCCGGGAAAACAATATTCCGGTGGTGGTCGCGAGCCCGAAAGGGGGCAAGATCCCGGTGGACCCCAATTCGGTGCCGGATGACAGTGAGAAAGAGGCCTGGGCTGACGCCATTACGGCCTTGCAGGATACCCGTGAACTGGAGGCCGTCTGGGAAGATGGCTACTGCGGAGTCTTTGTACCCGGCGGCCATGGCGCCATGTTCGATATGCCGGACAACCCACTGGTGGCGGCGGTCATGGAGCGTACCTGGGCACAGGGTGGCCTGTTAGGCGCGGTATGCCATGGCCCGGCAGCACTGGTGGGCCTGCGCAACGAAGAGCGCGCACCACTGGTGCAGAACAAGACGCTGGCCTGCTTTACCAATAGCGAAGAGCGGGAAGTGGGGCTGGATGAGATCATGCCGTTTCTGTTGGCCACCCGGCTTGAGGAGCTGGGTGCCCGTCTGGATCTGGCGGAGGATTTTACCCCCCATGCGGTCACTGACGGCAAGCTGGTCACCGGGCAGAACCCACAATCCAGCCGTGTGGTGGCCGAGGCGGTGATCGCGCAGCTTTACAGCGAATAGCGCCTGCCGATAGGCAATGCGCTCTCGCAGGCTGCCAGGGCATGCCGTATTGTTAGGCCGCCGCCTTGGTGGTGTGTGGCGGTGGTGGTTGCCACTCCCGGCGGGCGCCTTATTATTCATGTTTGGATTGTATCGTCAGGAGAGATCATGGGGATTTATGATTACAGCGCCACCACCTTGAGTGGTGAAGAAAAATCCTTGTCCGAGTTTCAGGGCAAGGTGTTGCTGATCGTCAATACGGCCAGCAAATGCGGGTTCACTCCCCAGTTTGAAGGGCTCGAAGGGCTGTATGACGATCTCAAGGACAGGGGGCTGGAGATTCTTGGTTTTCCGTGTAATCAGTTTGGCAAACAGGAGCCCGGTGGGGCTGAAGAAATTGGTGCTTTTTGCCAGAAGAACTATGGTGTCAGCTTTACCATGTTCGACAAGATTGATGTGAACGGTGACAACGCGCATCCGCTCTATCTCTTCCTCAAGAAGGAAGCGCCGGGCGTGCTGGGCAGCAAGGGTATCAAGTGGAACTTTACCAAGTTCCTGGTGGGCAAGGATGGCAAGGTGGTGAAGCGCTACGCGCCCACGGACAAGCCGGAAGCCATTCGCAAGGATATTGAAGCCCTGCTGTAAGCAGGGAGGGGCGACAGGTACGAGTTTCGAGTAACGAGTTTCGAAAAGCGATAATCAGCAGATGGACTGCACCGATTAAGGCGAGGAGCGATTCGCTTTTGCCTTTCGCTCCTCGCTCCTCGCTCCTCGAAACTCGTCACTGCCTTTACGCGCTCTTACGCCTTTCCAGCCATTCAAAGATGACCATGCCGCTGAGCATGGCTGCCACGAACACCACGCCCTTGAGACTGCCGGTGCCGAGGCCACCAGCGCCGGCCCGGGCAGAAGCCGGCCAGGCCCCAGCCTGCACCGAAGCCCAGCGCCCCCAGCACCAGACGTTTGTCCAGCCTGCGGTTGGTAGGCACCTGAAAGCTGTCCCCAAACAGGGGGGCGGACCGCTGTCGGGTCAGGTAGAAGCCGATGGCCGATACCGGAATGGCGCCGCCCATCACCAGGGCCAGGGACGGGTCCCAGTTGCCGGCGATATCCAGGAAGGCCAGTACCTTTGCCGGGTTGGCCATGCCGGCCAGCAACAGGCCGACGCCAAAAATCAGGCCGGCCGCAAAAGCGGTGATATGACTGCGATGCATTATCCCCCTCCCAGCAGATGGCGAACTACAAAGACGGTGATGAAGCCGCTGGCCATGAAGGCGACAGTGGCTGCCAGGGAACGGGGGGACAGGCGCGATATGCCGCACACGCCGTGGCCACTGGTACACCCGGCGCCGTAGCGAGTGCTTATGCCCACCACCAGGCCGGCCACGATCAGAAGCGGGAAGTCGGCATTGATTACCATTGCGGGCAAGTTCCCGGCCAGTGCCCAGACGGTGGGGGCGATGAGCATGCCGAGGATAAAGGCAATTCGCCAGCCCCGGTCCTGCGTTGCCGGGCGCAACAGGCCGCCAACAATGCCGCTGATACCGGCGATGCGACCGTTAGTGTGCAATAGCAACAGGGCGGCCAGGCCGATCAAGGCGCCGCCGGCCAGGGAGGACCAGGGGGGGTGAAGGCGTTCCAGTCGATGCTCATGGGGTGTAGCCGCAGAAGCGCTGATACAACACTTCCAGTACGGCCAGGGCGTCCGGGTTGGCCACCTGGTAGAACACCTGCTTGCCTTCCCGGCGACTACTGACCAGCCCTTCGCGACGCAAAATGCCCAGTTGCTGGGAAAGAGAGGGTTGGTAAACACCCACCAGGGGCTCCAGTTCACTGACGCTGCGTTCGCCTTCAGCAAGGCGGCATAGCAGCATCAGCCGGTCCGGATGGGACAGGGCCTTGAGTAGTTGGCTCGCCTGGAGGGCGTTGTCACGCAGGGTATCGGGGTTAATCGCAATCATGAAACGGGTCCAACAATATATAATTAAGTAAAAAATATATTGATGAGGCGTAGATCTCAAGCCTTTTTTGAATTTTGTTCAGAAAATGCAGGCTGGGTCAGCTGATGGGGGCGGTGAAAGGCAGCACCCCGTAATAGACCGCGAAGAAATGGCAGATACTGCCGCCCATGACGAACAGGTGCCAGATGGCGTGGTTGAAGGGAATAAAGCGGTCCGCCAGGTAGAAGATCACGCCCACGGTATAGGTGATGCCGCCGGCCAGGATCAGCCAGAAGCCGATGTCATTGAGTTTGCTGGTCAGGTCGTTGGAGGCCACCAGAATCAGCCAACCCATGGCCAGGTAAATACCCACGCGCATCAGCTTGAAGCGGTGCCCGTACAGGGCCTTCAGGGCGATGCCAGTGAGCGCCAGCGCCCAGATCACGGCAAACAGAATCCAGCCGGTTTGGCCGCGCAGATTGACCAGCAGGAAGGAGTGTAGGTGCCCGCGATCAGGCCATAGATCGCACAGTGGTCCAGCATCTTGAAGGCGGCGCGCCACTTCGGGCTGCGCAGGCTGTGATAGAGCGCACTGGCGCTGTAGAGCAGAATCAGGCTGGCGCCGAAAATGCTGAAGCTGACGATTTTCCAGGGTTCCCCCAGCAGGCTGGCCGCCACCACCAGGATCACCGTGCCGGCGATACTCAACGCCGCGCCGATGCCATGGGTCAGGCCATTGAGCCATTCCTCCAGAATCGAATAGGGCGGTTCAGGATTGGGGCTACGGCCATTGCGAATCTGCTTTCGGTTGAGGGAAGAAGTTGCATCATGCCGAGACGCCGGCCTGAGTGTAAAGCGCCAAATCGGACAGAGCGGCATATTGAATTTTCCTATGTGCGCGATAACGCAAATGCCTCGCCAGTCCAGGAACGTCTGTGGCGGCGTCGCGTCTCATTATGGAGAAACAAAAGCAGGAGGCCGGAAGGGCGCCGCCATTGAAATGCCTTTGCGGACCCAATGGTGTCAGGTAGTACGCTTCCCGGCAAACAACGGGAGCGCCCTGGCTCTGCGGGCAAGGACAATACTGGAAAAGGAGACACTCCATGATTGAACACAACAAGCAGGTCGCGGAAGAACTGAGCAAGTTACTGGCCGAGAGTTACACCCTCTATCTCAAGACCCACAAATACCATTGGAATGTAACCGGCCCCATGTTCCATAGCCTGCACCTGCTGTTCGAACAGCAGTACACCGAGCTGGCGGAGGCGGTGGACACCATTGCCGAGCGTATTCGCGCGCTGGGCTGGAAGGCGCCGGGCAGCTATGCGGAGTTTGCCAAGTTGTCCACGGTGGAGGACGCCACGGGCGATCCGGATGCGTCCGGCATGATCAAGGAGCTGGCGGACCACCGCACGGTGGCCGAGCGTGCCAATCGGGTATTGAAGCTGGCAGGCGAGCATGAAGATGAAGGCTCTGGCGCGGTGGCCAGTGACCGCATCGAGATTCATGAAAAATCCGCCTGGATGTTGTCCGCCCACCTGGGCTGATCGCCCTCTGGGCACACATTCAGTGTTCTACTCGTTACCGGGGCCGACGTCAGTCGGCCCTTTTTGTGGTGCATCGCTTGTTGGCCCGGGTTTGTTCCCGAGCCGGTTCCCTGTCTGAGCCTGCCTGGCTCGCCGCTTGGCCCGCTAACGCCTGCGCGCCCATCGTCTGATAAGGTCAAAATCTCGCTGCGGGTGAAAAAGCTTCACCTGATACGCGCGTACTTGTGCGACAATTGGTACTAATAAGTACCGTTTAGATCGGGGAGAGCACGATGCAACGTTTTTGGGTAACCCTGGGCCTGGCGCTGGCCCTGTGGGGCTGCAGTGATGAGCCACAGCAGGATGCTCCCATGCCGCAACCGGTAAAGCTGCAAGTCGTTGATGGCGGCGATGGCGCTTTACGTCACTACCCGGGCAAGGTGGTGGCGACAGAAGGGTCCGAGCTGGCATTCCGGGTGTCCGGTCAGCTGGAGCGTTTCCCGGTGCGGGCGGGCGAGCAGGTGAAGAAAGGGCAGTTGCTGGCCGCGCTGGACCCATCGGATTTCAGGAACCAACTGGCCGATCGGCAGGCCCAGTATGATCTGGCCGAAAGCCAGTATCAGCGAGGCATCAGTCTGCGTGATCGGGGGGTTATTTCTGAAGCCCAGTTCGATGAAATTGAAGCCAAGCGCCGGCAGGCCCAGGCGGCCCTGAGTCTGGCCCGGGACAATGTGAACTACACGCGCTTGAAGGCTCCCTACGGTGGTACGGTGGCCCGCACCGAAGTCGAAAATTACCAATTCGTGCAAGCCAAGCAGCCCATTCTTTACCTGCAGGGCGACAAGAATATTGATATCGAATTTGCCGTCTCCGAGCGTTTCTTGGCGAACCTGAAAAAGGATGGTGAGGATTACCAGCCGGAGCTGCGCTTTGAAGGCGCCCCGGACAAGGTGTTCAAGGCCAGTTACAAGGAGCATGAGGCCAGCGCTGACGATCGTACCCAGACCTACATCATTACCCTGACCATGCCCAACCCGGAAGGCATTCTGGTGTTGCCGGGGATGAGCGTGGATGTGGCCATCGATCTGAGCAAGATCATGCGTAAAGCCACTGCGTGGCCCCAGGTACCAGTGGAGGCAGTGTTTAATCCGGATGGCAAGGACAGTGCCCACGTTTGGCGGTTCAACCCGGAAGACGGCACGGTGTCGGCGGTGCCGGTGACCCTTGGCCAGGTGATTGGCAATGGCGTTGAGATCACCGCTGGGCTGGAAACCGGCGACAAGGTGGTCGGCGCCGGAGTGCACCACCTCAAGGAAGGCCAGGAGGTTCGTGAACTGGTGAAAGAGCGGGGCCTGTAATCGATGAATATCGCTGAGTACAGCATCCGCCACAAAGTGGTGAGCTGGTTGTTCACCGTGATCCTGCTGGTCGGCGGGGTGATCAGTTTTACCCGCCTCGGGCAGCTGGAAGACCCGGAATTCACCCTCAAGATCGCCATGGTCATTACCCATTATGGCGGTGCTTCACCTCGGCAGGTGGAAGAAGAAGTGACCCTGCCGGTTGAGAAGGCCATCCAGACTCTGCCTTACGTGAAAAACGTCACTTCCATCTCCAGCAACGGGCTGTCCCAGATCCAGGTTGAGATCAAGCCCAAATACAAGGCGCACGAGTTAAAACAGATCTGGGATGAGCTGCGTAACAAGATGACCGACCTGCAATCGCAGCTGCCGCCAGGGGCGGGCACGATTCAGGTAATCGATGACTTTGGTGATGTTTACGGCATCCTCATGGCCATTACCGGTGAAGGTTACAGCTATCAGGAGCTGCAGGATTATGCTGACTATCTGACCCGTGACCTGGTGCTGGTGGAAGGGGTTGGCAAGGTGACGATTGGTGGCCAGCGCGAGGAGCAGGTGCTGGTGGAAATTTCCCGTGCCCGGCTGGCCTCGCTGGGGATCAGCCCGGACCGCATCTTTGGTTTGCTACAAACCCAGAATACCGTGAACCCGGCGGGCAAGGTCCGGGTGGGAAATGAGTACATCCGCATTTATCCCACCGGGGAGTTTCCCTCTGTCCAGGCCATGGGCAACCTGCTGATTTCCGAGCCCGGTGCGAATGAGCTGGTTTACCTGCGTGATGTGGCGTCCATTGAGCGGGGGGTATGCCGAAGTTCCCAACCATCTTTATCGATTCAATGGCGGCCCGGCCCTGACCCTGGGTATTTCCTTTGCCTCCGGCATCAATGTGGTGGATGTGGGCGCGCGGGTGGATCAGCGCCTCAAGGAACTGCAATACCAGCGTCCGGTGGGTATGGAGCTGGCCACTATCTATAACCAGCCCCAGGAAGTGGATAAGTCGGTCAGTGCCTTCATGCTCAACCTGGGTGAAGCGGTGGCCATTGTGATCGCCGTGCTGCTGGTATTCATGGGCCTGCGTTCCGGGGTGCTGATGGGCGGCGTGTTGCTGCTGACTATCCTGGGCACCTTCATCCTCATGAAGATGATGGCCATCGACCTGCAGCGGATCTCCTTGGGGGCGCTGATCATCGCTTTGGGGATGCTGGTGGATAACGCCATCGTGGTTACCGAAGGTATTTTGGTAGGCATGAAACGTGGCCTGTCCAAATTGCAGGCGGCCAGTCTGGTGGTGAAACAAACGATCTGGCCGCTGCTGGGTGCCACGGTGATTGCCATCATGGCCTTTGCCCCGATCGGCTTGTCGGATGATTCCACCGGGGAATACACCAATACCCTGTTCTGGGTGCTGTTGATTTCATTGATGCTCAGCTGGGTTACGGCTATTACTCTGGTGCCGTTTTTGCCGAACAGTTCTTCAGTGACAAGGACGTGGGTGGCGAAGACGGTGAGGTGAAGACCCTTACGCTGGCAGGGTGTTTGTGCTCTATCGCCGCCTGCTGGATCGTGCCATCCATCACCGGGTGATCACCCTGAGCGCCATGGGTGTGCTATTGGTGGTGGCGGTGCTCGGCTTTGGCTTCGTCAAGCAGGCGTTCTTCCTACCCTCCAATACGCCCATGTATCTGGTGGATTACTGGTTGCCCCAGGGCAGCGATATTCGCGCCACCCAGGAGGCGGCCGCCCGGTTGGAAGCGTCGTTGCTGGAGATGGATAGCGTGGAGCAGGTGACCAGCACCGTCGGCCAGGGGCGCAGCGTTTCATGCTGCCTTATGCGCCAGAAAAGAGTTATCCCAGCTATGCGCAGCTGATCGTGCAGGTGCCGATCGGGAGCAGATCAATCCGACCCTGGCGGCGACCCGCGAGCTGATTCGAAACGAGCACCTGCAGGCGTTCGCCAAGGTGAAGCGCCTGATGATCGGGCCGAGCCCGGCGGCGTCCATCGAAGCCCGCTTCAGCGGCCCGGATCCGAAAATATTGCGGGATCTGGGGCTCAAGGCCCAGGCCATCATGGCCGACGACGGTGCGCTGGAAAGCATTCGCCATGATTGGCGCCAGCAGGAAAAAGTGATCCGGCCGCAGTTTCTTGAAGCCCAGGCCCGCCGAGCCGGGATTACCCGCGAGGATCTGGATAATACCCTGGCGCTCAACTTCAGTGGCCGTACCGTGGGGTTGTACCGCGACGGCAGCAAGTTGCTGCCCATCGTGGCGCGGCCACCGGACGATGAGCGACTCAGTGCCAATAACCTGAATGATGTGCAGGTGTGGTCGCCGGTGTACTCCACCTATATTCCCATCAGTCAGGTGGTCGGTGATTTTGATACCGAATGGGAAAACGCCTGATCATGCGCCGCGACCGCAAGCGCACGCTTACCGTGCAGGCGGAACCGGATGTACTGGGGAGAAACCGCGGATCATGTTCTGCGGCGGATTCGCCCGGAGATTGAAGCGCTGGAGCTGCCGGGCTATTCCCTGACCTGGGGCGGCGAATACGAAGCATCCAAGGATGCCCAGGAAGCGGTCTTTGGCAGCCTGCCCATGGGCTACCTGTTCATGTTCATCATCACCATGTTGCTGTTCGATTCCCTGCGCCAGCCGTTGGTGATCTGGGCCACGGTGCCGTTGGCCATCATCGGGGTGACCATGGGGCTGCTGTTGCTGAATGCGCCGTTTGGTTTCATGGCGCTGCTGGGCTTCCTCAGCCTGTCCGGCATGCTGGTAAAAACGGCATCGTGCTGGTGGAGCAGATCAAGCTGGAAATGGAAACCATGGCACCGTTCGACGCGGTGGTGCTGGCATCCATTTCACGGGTGCGGCCGGTGTGTATGGCGGCGATTACCACCATCCTTGGCATGGTGCCGCTGCTATTCGATGCGTTCTTCGAATCCATGGCGGTAGTGATCATGTTTGGCCTGGGCTTCGCCACCGTGCTCACCTTGATCGTGATTCCGGTGCTCTATACCCTCGTCTATGGCATCAAACCCGGTAAGGACCAGCATGTCTGAATGACGCGGCATGCCCCATGCAGCACGTCCCCTGGCGGTGTGCTGCATGGGGCGTGATGCTTGTTGCGTCTCTGGAGGTGCCAGCCTCCTTCCTCTCTGCCACAATGTGCCCGCCTGACATTATTGACCATCCCAAATTGAACACCTCACATTGATGACCCCAAGGAGTGCCGATGTTGCTGGCCATTGCCGCCGTGATTGGCGGGCTGATACTGCTGGTATGGAGTGCGGACAAGTTTGTTGAAGGGGCGGCGGGTACCGCCGCCCACGCCGGCATGCCGCCGTTGTTGATCGGCATGCTGATTGTCGGCTTTGGTACCTCGGCACCGGAGATGGTGGTGTCGGCGCTGGCGGCGCTGGAAGGCAATCCGTCGCTGGCGCTGGGTAATGCCTACGGTTCCAACATTTCCAACATCGCCCTGATTCTTGGGGTGGTGGCGGTGATGAGCCCGATTCTGGTGAACTCCGCCATTCTCAAGAAAGAACTGCCGATTCTCACTCTGATCACCTTGCTGTCGGGCTATCAGCTGATTGATGGGCACATTTCCCGCATGGACGCCTGGGTGCTGATTGGCGTGCTGGCGGTGCTGATGGGCTGGTCCATCTATGCCGCCATGACCGGCAAGGGAGATGTGCTGGCCGGGGAAGTTGAAACCGACCTGGCAGAGCATCCGCTGCCGCTGAAAAATCCCTGTTCTGGCTGGTGGTGGGGTTGATTCTGTTGGTGGTCAGTTCGCGGCGCTGGTCTGGGGGGCGGTATTGATTGCCCAGTCTCTGGGGTCAGCGACCTGATCATCGGCCTCACCATTGTGGCCATCGGCACCTCCCTGCCAGAGCTGGCCTCCAGCATTGCGGCGGTGCGCAAGGGTGAGCACGATATTGCCTTTGGTAACGTGCTAGGCTCGAATTTGTTCAATACCCTGGCGGTGGTCGGTATTGCCGGCGCTATCAAACCCATGTCGGTGGATGCGGTGGTCTTGCAGCGTGACTGGTCCCTGATGATGGGGCTGACGCTGGTGTTGTTCGTCATGGGCTTTGGCCTGTGGGGTCGCAAAGGACAGATCACCCGAACAACGGCATCGGCTTGCTGGTGGTCTATGTGGCGTACATGGCGTATCTGGGTTCTACCATGCTGACCGCGGGCTGATTGACGCCTGTGCGTCGACGAACATTCCAATAACGAGACTCTGGGAAGCGGCAGGATGCGGGACACGGGAATATCGGAAAAACTGGAACAGCGCGCTTTCCTGTTCTCGTTGGTGGCGGTCAGCGCCGTCTTTGCCCTGCTGATTCAGCCTTTCTTCGCGCCTATTTTCTGGGCCTGCGCCATCAGCGTTATTTTCTACCCTTCCATAAACGGTTGCTGGCCCGCTGGCCGCAAAGGCGAAACCTGGTGGCGCTGTTCACCTTGCTGCTGTGTGTGGTGCTGGTCGTTATCCCGGTGCTGGCGGTGGCTACGTCGTTCGTGACCGAAGGCGTTGGCCTGTTCCAGAAAGTGCAAAGCGGCGAAATTGATCTGGCCAGCTATGTGGACAAGATCAAGCACGCCTTCCCGGGGCTGCAGTCTCTGGCAGAGCGTTTTGATGTGGACCTAGAGAAAATCAAGGAACAGGCGGTCAAGGCGTTCACCGGTGCGGGCCAGTTCCTCGCCAAGCGGGCGTTGGCGGTGGGGCAGAACACCTTCCAGTTTTTCTTAACCTGGGCTTGATGTTGTACCTGGCGTTTTTCCTGATCCGCGATGGCGACTCCATGGTGGCCATGCTGATCCGCGCCCTGCCATTGGGCGATGAGCGTGAAAAGTTGCTGTTTGCCAAGTTCGCGGAAGTCACCCGAGCCACCATCAAGGGTAACCTGCTGGTAGCGATTACCCAGGGCGCGCTGGGTGGTCTGATCTTCTGGTGGCTGGGCATCCCGGGCCTTGCTGTGGGGCGTGGTGATGGCAGTGCTGTCGCTGATCCCGGCGGTGGGCGCGGGCTTGATCTGGTTTCCCGTGGCGCTGTACCTCTACGCCGTGGGCGACATGAAGGAAGCCACTATCCTGATTCTGTTCGGGGTGTTCGTTATCGGTCTGGTGGACAATATTCTGCGCCCGATTCTGGTGGGCCGCGATACCAAGCTGCCGGACTATGTGGTGCTGTTTTCCACCCTGGGCGGGCTGGCCATGTTCGGGATCACCGGTTTTGCCGTGGGCCACTGTTGGCTGCCCTTTTTGTGGCGTTCTGGGGTATCTTTATCCGTGAATTTAACGAGGAATGTGCCTGCGTTACCGGCTGAAAGCGAGCCGGATGAGGCATCTTCCGGGAGTGAGCAACGATGATTTTTCTGCGATTGGTGCTGGCGGCCTCTGTGGCCGGGTTGTCCGCTTTCGGTTGTGACGAAGACGAGGATATTTTCTCCTCCGACAGCGCCCAGCTGTACTTCCATAACCAGCTCACCCAAGTGGGCGGCGGCAGCGAAGACGATATTACCGTGGACCTGTTCGTGGATGATCAGACCACGGCGCTGGAAAGTGGCGTGGATTACACCACCGGGGCAGCGTGGTGCCAACAGCCTGGAGCTGGACGATGACAGTGAGTCCGTGGCGTTTGATGCCCGCGGCATCAGTTCCGGCAGCACCTTGGTCAGTGGTCCGATCAACCGCACGCTCACCGGGGGCAACCGCTACACGGTGGTGCTGATGGGCGATACCACCCTGGATAACCGCCAGCTGAAAACATTCAGCCACCAGAAAATGGATGTGGGCAGCGGGCAGATTCGGGTGCGCTTTATCAATACGCTGTCGCGTCTGTCCGGGGACGAGCTGAGTATCACCGCAAGCGGTGGTGCACCTGGTGGCCAGGCGCTGGTCAGCGGGCTGGAATATGCCGATGGCAGCAGCTATGTGTCCCTGAGCGCTGGCGGCAATCTGGCGGTGACCATCAATAACGAAACCCAGGGCGTGATCATCGATGATGTGAGCTGCAGCGTCAGCAGCGGCCGCAGCTACGACGCCATCATCGCGTACACGGAATTCGATAGCGACGACGACCAGATTTCCCTGTACTGCCAGCCGTTCAGTAACTGAACGGCGGGCACGTTTCACTACGAAAAACCTCTGAACTGCCAACCAATACCAAAAGCAGGGCGTCGGTATGATTACGATGCCCTTTTTGCGTTTGTTGCGGGAGAAGTTATGAAAATGATCGGCATGCTGGCGATGGCCAGCGCAGTAGTGCTGGCCGGCTGTGGCGGTGATGACGATGACGTGGAGGATCTGTTACGTGAACCCGCAGAAATTTATTTCCATAACCAAATCACAGATACGGGCGCAGGAGATGCCTCCACGACCACGGTAGACTTGGTGGCGAGCGGTGATGTGTTGTTTAACCAGCGGCCCTACTCCACAGACGAGCAAGATGGACTGCGTTTCAAGCTGAATGCGGATACTGAGACGGTCACTTTTCGAGTAAACAGCAACCACGCGACGGAACTGGTTAAAGATACGGCATTGAGCCTTTCTGCGGGCGCCGCATATACGTTGGTGGCGATGGGGCAAGTGTCAGGGGTCGCTGGGGCCTCGCAGGAGCCGATGTTGAAACTGTATCCCCAAAGTCGCCCTTCCGTGGCCGCTGGGACAGTAAAAGTACGCTTGATCAATGCCTTGTCAGAGCGGGAAGATCAGCCCATTACGGTTAATACCAATGAAGTAACGCCGGTGAACCTGGCCACTAATCTTGCGTATGGCGATGTGAGCGCTTTCACCCAAGTAACGCCTGAGACTGCCGGGAAGTTGATGGTCACGGTTGACCAAACAGGAAACCCTACGGGTAACGTGGAATGCGACACAATCACCGCAGGCAAGAGTTACGATGTAATTGTTGCCATGTCTGGTTTTGGTGATGCAGTGGCCATGGATGTTTTCTGTCAGCAGGTGGATGGCTCCTGAATCAAGAATTGCTGGTCTTCGTAGGTCGGCTTAGGGCGTAGCCGTAAGCCGACAACCCATCTTGCTATTTACCTCATCGCTGAATGTCGGATTACGCCTTTCAGGCTAATTCGACCTAGGCTGGTGACGGCAGAGACCGGTCTTCGCCGATTTCCGTCCTGCATAACCGAGTGAGCCGTAGCGCGGAATAAGCAGCGATTTGCTCCAGCTTTTGGCATACTCGCGCCTCCATGAATTAGCGGAGTCTCTTGTATGTTCAAGGTCAACGAATACTTCGATGCCAAGGTGGCATCCATTGCCTTTCAAACCGAATCCCAAGCCGGCCACCATCGGTGTGATGGCGCCGGGGGATTACGAATTCGGCACCAGTGAACACGAGACCATGACCGTGACCAGCGGTGCCCTGACCGTGAAGTTGCCGGGCAGCGCCGACTGGCAGACATTTGCTGCCGGCGAGACCTTCGAGATTGAGGCTAACCAGAAATTTCAGGTAAAAGTGGCCATCGATACGGCCTACCTTTGCCTGTACGGCGAGTAACCTGGTACGGCCCATAAAAAATAAGAGCGCCTGCGAAAAAACGGGTGCCAACACAGGGGAGCCTGATGCCGTTATTTCCAGCCAGGGATGGCGCCACGTTGCGTGTGCGGTTGTTGGGCCGTGGCCAGCCGGTGCTGATGCTGCACGGGCTGGGCATGCAGGGGCGTGACTGGCTGCCCTTTGTGTTTCCCTTTCTGCGCCGCTTTCAGTTTGTGATTCCTGATCTACGCGGTGCGGGTGGCTCGTCGGTGGCCCGTTTCAACCAGGCGGACGTGTTTTCACAATCACATGCAGGACATGGAAGATCTGGTACACCATTTCGGCTTGCGGGATTTTCAATTGGTGGGCTACTCGTTGGGCGCTACCACCAGCCTGCACTGGCATGCCCATGGGGATTTCACCCCGGTGAAGCGCTACCTGCATGTGGACCAATCGCCGTGCACTGATAACAAGGCTGACTGGTCCCATGGCTTGTTCGGGGAGCGGCAGGGGCATTTCTACGCGCAGTTGCGCGAGTTGCTGGCACTGCTGGACGCTGCGCCGGACCAGGGTCGCATTGTCAGCCTGGCGCCAGGGTTGCGCGCCGCGATCCTGCTGCGGCTCACGGATATCCTTGGGCAAATTGCCGGCCGCCGGGGGCTGCACTCGGCCTTCAGTGCCACGGCCCGTTGGTCGTCACTGTGGGCGCGGGTTTTGCCGGTGGCTGAATTGGAGGATATCCGTGCTTACCTGAATGCCTATTTGTTTGGTGCCCATGACTATCGGCCCTCTGCGGCCAATTTTTCCGTGCCGGCCACCGTGATTACCGGTGCCCGCTCTCCGCTGTATCCCGCACAGGGGCAGGCAGAATTCGCCCGGCTGATCGGGGCCCGGCATGTGGTCTTGCCGAAGGCGGGGCATGTGCCGTTGATGAGCCAGCCATTAGCCTTTACCCGTGCACTGGGTGATTTTCTGGCCGACACAGAGTGATTTTGCGTGTCGCGTGAGGCTTGGTGCGTGCTGCTTCTCTTTCCTGATAGTAGAATGATATTTCGTTCTTGCCCCATTTCTCGCTAGCATAGCGGGCCTTTCTGGAGCGGATTCGGAGACATCGGGTGGTCGCCATTCATACCTCAGCCCCGGCGCTGACCTTGCGCGCGGGCAGCGATGCCATTGCGCATTTACGTGAGCATGGCCTGCGGGCCGCAGACGTGGACATCGTTCCTGGTGCAGCCGGGGGGGCCCAAAGCACTGGGGATCAACGGCCTGGATCAAGCCGTGTTCGGGGATTTTCTGCCGTCGGCGCCGCGCCCGCGCACCTTGATTGGCGCCTCCATCGGTAGCTGGCGCTTTGCCGCCATCACCATGGGGAACCCCCGCGATGGCCTGGCCCGCTTGGCCGATCTTTACACCCAGCAGCGTTTCCCCAAGGGCATTACCGCAAAGGAAGTCAGCCTTCGCTGCGCGCAGATGTTGTCGGAACTGCTGGAAGATCGTGACCAGCATATTCTGCATAACCCGGATTATCGGTTAGTGATTGTGGTGATTCGCAGCCGGGGGCTGATGGCCCGGCGCGGCGGTTTCGGTTTGGGACTCGGTTTGGCGGGGCTGATCGGTACGAATTTTGTCAGTCGCCGTGCCACGGGGGCTGTTTATGGAGCGTGGTCTTGTCTATCAGAAAGGGGCAGATTTGCCGCTGGGGCCGCTCAATGATTTCACCACCCACCATATCGACTTGCAGGCGGATAACGTGCGTGCGGCCCTGCTGGCCAGCGCGGCTATTCCCATGGTGCTGGACGGGGTGACAGATTTATCCGGTGCCCCGGAAGGCGTTTATCGTGATGGCGGCATGCTCGATTATCACCTGGACCTGCCGTACCAGAGTGAGGGCATCGTGCTATACCCGCACTTTACCGACCGGGTGATTCCCGGCTGGTTCGATAAGCCACTGCGCTGGCGCAACGGTGACCCACAGCGATTGCGTCGCCTGTTGATGGTATCCCCCCCCTCCCGGGAGTATTTGGCCAGCTTGCCCCACGGCAAGCTGCCTGACCGTACCGATTTCAAACATTATCTTGGCGATGATGCCGGTCGCGAGGCGTACTGGCGCAAGGCTATCGCCGAAAGCCAGCGACTCGGCGATGAGTTTCTGGAGTTGGTGGAAACCGGCAAACTGGTGGGCCGGGTGCAGCCCCTGTAGCGGCGGTCATGCCCCGGTGTTATCTCCCCGGGCAATGACGGACAGCCTCCGGTGGCCGTGTTAGTCTCGCGTTCCCATTTACTCCCATTCAAAAACAGGGAACACGATGAGACCGATAACACCTTCCTCCCCTGATTCCACAAGCTGGGCGATCACTCGGGCCCTGATCCATCAGTATCAGTGGTTTCATGTCACTCTCGGGCTGATCGGCAACGGTACTTTTTGTGGTGGGTAGTGTGTTCTTCCTTTGGGAAAGCTGGCAGCGAGCGGGGACCTGGCTGTTTATCATCGGCTCGGTGGGCATGCTGATTGGCAGCATCGGCAGTGCCATTGTCACTTATGAGCGTAGCAAGGGGCGCGACCCCGGCGATGTGGACAACGAACAGGAAGCAAAGTGACAGATTCTCCGGCTTCGAATACGGCGTCACTCCCGACCCTGACTCTCGTCCGCCAGCTATGGCAGCAAACCTGGCCCATGGCGTTGGGAATCATGTCTTTGCTGGGCTTTTATCTGGTCGACAGCATCTTTGTGGCCCGGCTGGGTACAGCACCACTGGCGGCCCAGTCGTTCACCTTTCCGTTGGCGTTTCTGGTTATTGGTGTGCAGGTCGGCATCGGCATCGCCATTGCCGCGCTGATATCCCGGGCTATCGGTGCCGGCCAGCAGGAGCAGGCCAACCGGCTGGGGCGCTGGTGTGGGGTGGTGTGCTGCAGGGCGTGCTGGTGTTGGTGTTGTGGCTGATTCAGGAGCCGGCGTTTGCGCTGGGGGCCAGTGAAGAAATCCGCGCCATGATCCGCCCCTTTGGGCCTTGCAGGTGCCGGCCATGTGGGTCGGTGGGGTGGTGTACTTTGGCTACAGCCTGTTTCGTGCCCACGGCAACACGCGCTTCCCGGGCATGATGATGGTGCTCACCAGCCTGCTGAATCTGCTGTTCGACCCGATTCTGATTTTTGGCATTGGCGGCTGGCAGGGCTTCGGCTTGCCCGGTGCGGCGCTGGCGACACTGTTGGCGTTTACCCTGGGCGGAGTCATTGTGGCTCTATCATTGCGGGGCAAGGGCTGGGTGCAGCGTACCGGCATGCTGGTGCAGATGCGTGCTTCCGCTTGGCCGTTTGCGCAGATCGCTGGCCCGGCCATGATCAGCCAGCTAATGCCGCCGCTGGCAGCCATGGTGGCCACGGCGCTGGTGGCCCGCTCCGGTGACCAGGCGGTGGCGGCTTGGGGCATGGCTAGCCGTCTGGAGAGTTTTTCCATCGTTTTGGTGCTGGGAATGACCATGGCTCTGCCGCCTTGGCTGGGGCGATGTTACGGCGGCAATGACTGGGCCACCGTGCGGCGGCTGATGCAGGTGGCGGCAGGCATGGTGGTTGCCTGGCAGGTGCTGCTGGGGCTGGTCATGGCGTTGCTGGCGGCACCGCTGGCCAATTTGCTGGTGGACACTCCGGCGGTGCAGGCCTACCTGACCGTGCTGATTCGCTGGATGCCGCCCAGTTATGGTTTTCTGGGTGTCTGCATGCTGGTGGTGTCTGCCAGTAATGCACTGGGCTGGCCCATGCGTGCCATGCTGATTTCCTTCCTGCGTTTGTTCCTGTGCTACCTGCCCCTGTTGTGGCTCGGTTTTGAGCTGGGCGGCTTCGGCGGCTTCGCTCTGGGCGCGGCATTTGGCAATGTACTGGCCGGGGTGATGGCGTGGGGTTTTTATCAGCAGGCGTTGGCGGGGCGTCAGTTGAAAGTTGAAAGTTGAAAGTGCAAACGCGAGCAAGGTGAGTGCCAACCGGTCATCTTGCTGCCGCGCTGCCCCGCGCTTTTCAATTTTAAACTTTGAACTCGCTACTGCTTCCTCTCCCATTCCGGCGGTTTCCACAGGTGTTTCAGGCGCTGCGTTAGCGGGCCTTTCTGACGCATGGCCCGGAACATGTCCACGTATTCATGGCACCAGTTCACCATCAGGCTATTGCTGTACACCGGGCGGGTGATGCCGTATTCCACCGGCTGATCGTCTTTTTCTTCCACAAAGGTGCCAAACAGGCGGTCCCAGATAATAAAACACCCGCGTAGTTCTGGTCGATGTATTCCGGGTTTCGGCCGTGGTGTACCCGGTGGTGGCTGGGTGTATTGAAGACGTACTCGATAGCCGGGTGCAGCTTGCCCACCAAGGTGGTGTGAATGAGGTACTGGTACACCAGCGACAGCGCGTAGCTCACCCCGATCCATACCGGGTTAAACCCAGAAACGCCAGCGGCACATAGAACAGCCAGCCACCGTTGAAAATATTGGTGGCGTTCTGACGCATGGCAGTGGAGAAATTCATCCGCTCGGAGGAGTGGTGGGTTACATGGGCGGCCCAGAACCAACGCACCCGGTGGAGGTGCGGTGGAAGCCGTAGTAGCAAAAATCCACCAGAACCACAGAGCGATGGCGGTGAACACGTTTAGGTCCACGTCCAGCAACCGGTGCTGGTAGGCGAAGGCATAGAGGGGGAAAGCGATCAGCCCGGCGAACAGCAATTCGGTGGTTTGGTAGCCCGCCCCCAGCATGAAATTGAGCCAGGATTCGCGGCCATCCACCAACTGCTTGTTGTGGCGGATCTTGCGGTACTCCCACAGGAACAAACCAATAAAGAGTGGTGTTGCCACCACAAAAATCAGCTGTCGGGCATCCAGTGCCAGCCAGTCGGGCAGGGCATTCCACAGTGGCACCAAGCCGCTGTTCTGCCAAACAGTGTTGAACCAGTCCATCAGTGCCATGGGAGCCTCGGGGCTGTTATGGGGGAAGGTGTAAAAGACGCTGAAAGCAGTGTGCGCCAAGCGGGTGTTTCTGTATTGACGATCCGTGCCTTATTTTTGACAATTGATGCCAACAGGATAAACGTCACCGACAAGGAGACACCATGGCCGCTGCCATGCGCGTGACCGGTGCCTGGGTGCAGTTGCTAACTGACTGGCTGGACCGGGAAAACCTGCCCGCCCCCGCATTGCGCACTGTGCTGGACAGCCGCTCGCCGGCGGATGTGGTGCCTTTGGCCCTGTGGCGGGATTTATTGCAGCAGGCGGTTGCCCTGCGCCCCGAGCGGTTGGCGCCGGGGCTGGAGATCGGCGCCATGATCCAGCCCCGCCACGTGGGCATGCTGGGCTACCTGATTCTCACCTGCCGTACCCTGGGCGAAGCCATGTTGGCCTACCAGCGCTACGAAGCGCTGTTTTACGGCCAGGACATGGTGGAAGTGGTGGGCGAGGGCGATCAGATGCTGGTGCGCTGGCCGGGACAGGATTCCACTGGTGAGCTGGCGGACAGTGTGGCCATTGCCGCCTTGATCAGCTTCCTGAGGCGGCAGGTGGACTCCCCCCCTGCGCCCGCTCGGGTGGATTTTGCTTTTGCCGCACCGCCAGAACCGTCGCGGGTTGCGTTCGAGGCTTTTTTTGGCTGTGCGGTACAGTTTGCCCAGCCGTATACGTGTGTGGTTTTTCCGCTGCATTTTCTGGGCATTGCCTTGCCGCACAGTGACCCAAGCATGCGCAGTCTGCTGGACCGGCAAGCCCAGGCCATGCTGCTGGCCCTGCCGGGGTCCGACAGCTTTGACCGGGCGTTGCAGCAAGCCATGGTGCGGCTGTTGCCGGAGGCTGCCGTTACCTTGCCGCGCTTGGCGGCGGAGCTGCACATGTCGGTGCGCACCCTGCAGCGGCGCCTCGCCGAGCGGCAATTAACCTGGCGGGAACTGCTGGATCGTACCCGGGAGCAATTGGCTCGCCACTATCTGGCTGACCTGTCACTGACCCTGGGGGATATTGCTTTGCTGTTGGGGTTTTCCGAGCACAGCGCCTTCAGCCGCGCCTATCGCCGTTGGACCGGCAACACCCCGGCACGGGCCAGAAAACAGACCGCACTGGCATACAAAACAGATAATGCTGTGTAGCGTGGTCCCTGTGACAGGGAAACGCAGGGCTGCATTGCAGCCGGCGAATTCTGTGCTGATCAGGCCATCTGCAGGGGGCGTGCTATCCGGACTGACCCCGGCCGTGAGAATTCCTGTCATTGCTGACACGCCCTGTGGCGTGATTAATTTCCCCATCGCGCTCCGTGGACGCCCCGGACATACTGCATTCACGTTCGCCATCAAGGCGCATACGGCAATGCTAGTGAGCTGGCGCCGCGTCTGGAGACAGGCACCATGCAGGTACAATGAGAGAGGAACACCGATGAAAACGCGTATTACCGAATTGCTTGGTATTGAGTACCCGATCGTTCAGGGCGGTATGCAGAACGTGGGGTATGCAGAGTTGGCTGCCGCCGTTTCCAATGCTGGCGGCTTGGGCATTATCACTGCCTTGACGCAACCAACCCCGGAAGATCTGGACAAGGAGATCAAGCGCTGCAAGGAAATGACTGACAAGCCGTTCGGAGTAAACCTCACCATTCTGCCGACCATCAAGCCGGTGCCCTACGATGAATACGCCCGGGTGATTTGCGAGAACGGTGTCACCGTGGTGGAAACGGCCGGCCGTAACCCGGAACCGCACATGCCCCTGTTCAAGGAATACGGGGTGAAGGTGGTGCATAAATGTACCTCCGTGCGGCATGCCCTCAAGTCAGAAAAAGTGGGTGTGGACGCGGTCTCGGTGGACGGTTTCGAATGTGCCGGCCACCCGGGAGAAGACGATATCCCCAATCTGGTTCTGTTGCCCGCAGCTGCCCGTGTTCTGAAAATTCCTATGCTTGCTTCCGGTGGTATTGGAACCGGTGCACAGATGGCGGCGTGTCTGGCGCTGGGTGCCGACGGCATCAACATGGGTACCCGTTTCCTGGCTTCCAAGGAAGCGCCAGTGCACGAAAACATGAAGCGAGCCATTGCCGAAGCCTCCGAGCTGGATACCGCTTTGATTTTCCGCCCACTGAAAAAACACTGCCCGTGTTTACAAGAACCGGGTGGCCACCAAAGTTAATGAAATCGAACGCGAAAAAGGTCAGGACATGAAGTTCGACTATATCGTGGACCTGGTGGCTGGCGTCAAAGGCAAGGCCGCGCTCACCTCCGGTGAAATCGATGGCGGCATCTGGACGTCGGGCATGGTGCAGGGGCTGATCGATAGCTACCCCAGCTGTGCGGAGATTATCGATGACATCATCAGCGAATGTACCGGCACCATCAATCAACGCTTGGCCGGTTTCATGAACAGCTAGGGAATGCTCAAGGTATTGACCTTGAGCCGATAAAAAAAGCCAGAGTAATGCTCTGGCTTTTTTGTTTCCTTTTCGTGGCTGCCTTACTGGCTCAAGTGGTGACAATGATACTTGAGGTGGTCTTCAATAAAGCTGGCGATAAAGAAATAGGAATGGTCGTAACCGGGCTGCATGCGCAGGGTGATCGGTACGCTGGCTTCTTCGCAGGCCGCGCTTAGTGCTTCCGGACGTAGCTGACCATCGGTATAGAAATTATCCGCATCCCCCTGATCCACCATCAGTGGTAAGGGACTTCCTTTTTCCTTCAGCAGCTCGCAGCTATCCCAGGCTTTCCAGTTATCCTTGTTGTCGCCCAGATAACCGGCCAACGGCCAACGCTTTTTCGCCCCAAGGGCATTGCATCGGGTTGCTGATCGGGGCGAAGGCGGAGACCGAGGTGTAGCGGCCCGGGTTTTTCAGGGCGCAGATCAGGGCGCCGTGACCGCCCATGGAGTGGCCGCTGATGGCCTGCTTGCCGTTGAGGAAAATGCTCCTGTACCAGCGCCGGTAATTCTTCCGTCACATAGTCGTACATGCGGTAGTGCTGGCTCCAGGGTGACTGGGTGGCATTCACATAGAAGCCGGCGCCGGAACCGAAATCGTAGCTTTCATGTTCACCGGGCAGGTCGGTGCCACGGGGGCTGGTATCCGGGCAGACAATCGCCAGTCCCAGTTCCGCGGCGGTTTTGTGAGCGCCGGCTTTCTGCATGAAGTTTTCATCTGTGCAGGTCAGCCCGGACAGCCACCACAGTAGCGGAACATCATTGCTCTCCGCTGCTGGAGGCAGGTAGATCGCAAAGATCATTTCGCAGTTGAGTATCTGGCTACGATGTTTATAGCGTTTCAGCCAGCCACCAAAGGATTTGGTGGCGGACACTAATTCGATATCCATGGAGCTATCCTTCTACAAAGCTGCTGTGGGAGCTTGCCTGCAAGGGATCCGAGCCAAGGCGAGGTCATCAGTGTCGAGTTTCGAGAAGCGAGTTTCGAAGATCAAAATCCGGCTCTCGCCGTGTGTTGCCTTTCGCAACTCGAAACTCGAAACTCGTTACTCGCCTTACCCTTTACAACAACGATTGGCCAACAGGCTGGCTCCCACAGCCAAGATCAGAACAAGATTACGGACCGAATGCTTTTGCCCTCGTGCAGCAAATCAAAGGCGGTATTGATGTCTTCCAACCCCATGGTGTGGGTAACGAATTCATCAATCTTGATTTCGCCTTTCATGTAGCGATCCACGTAGCCGGGCAATTCCGTCCGGCCTTTCACGCCGCCAAACGCAGAGCCTTTCCAGACCCGACCGGTGACCAGCTGGAACGGTCGGGTGGAAATTTCTTCGCCGGCACCGGCAACACCAATAACAATGGATTCCCCCCAGCCTTTGTGACAGCACTCCAGCGCGGAGCGCATCACGTTCACGTTACCGATGCACTCGAAGGAATAATCCACGCCACCGTCGGTGAGTTCGACAATGACTTCCTGAATTGAATCGTTGTAATCCTTCGGGTTGATAAAGTCGGTGGCGCCGAATTGTCGTGCCAGGGTTTCCTTGGTCGAGTTGGTGTCGATGGCAATGATGCGTTCTGCCTTGGCCATCACCGCACCCTGAATAACTGACAGGCCGATACCGCCGAGGCCGAACACCGCAACGGTGGATCCGGCTTCTACCTTGGCGGTATTGAGTACCGCACCAATGCCCGTAGTGACACCGCAACCGAGCAGGCAGATTTTGTCCAGTGGCGCTTCCTTGCTCACCTTGGCCAGGGAAATTTCTGGTACCACGGTGTACTCGGAGAAGGTGCTGGTGCCCATGTAGTGGTGCAGCAGTTTGCCGTTCAGGGAGAAGCGGCTGGTGCTATCCGGCATCAGGCCCTTGCCCTGGGTGGCGCGTACCGCTTGGCAAAGGTTGGTTTTGCCGCTGAGGCAGAATTTGCACTGGCGACATTCGGCGGTGTAGAGCGGAATCACATGGTCGCCGGGTTTCAGGCTGGTGACGCCTTCGCCCACTTCCTGGACGATGCCGGCGCCCTCATGGCCGAAGATGGAGGGGGGAACAGGCCTTCCGGATCTTTCCCGGACAGGGTGTAGGCATCGGTGTGGCAGACACCGGTGGCGACGATCTGCACCAGCACTTCACCGGCCTTGGGGCCAGCCACATCGACTTCTTCGATAACCAACGGTTTGCCTGCTTCCCAGGCCACGGCGGCGCGCGATTTCATACCCTGTCTCCAAATAAGGATTAAACGAGCATTGAGTCTACTGGGTATGTAATAGGGAGATAAGGCACAATCCGACAATAGATTATTGCTCAGGAGCAACAATGCAGCATTGGGATCGGATTGAGGCCTTTGTGGAAGTGGTGCGTGGCGGTTCATTTGCACGGGCCGCCCGGCATTTGGGCGTGTCCAGCTCCCATGTCAGCCGGCTGGTGGCGCGGCTGGAAACCCAGCTGGGGACGCAGCTTTTGTATCGTACGACCCGGCGGTTAACACTCACCGATGCGGGCACGGTCTACTTCGAGCATTGCTGCCAGCTTTTTGATGGTTTTCAGGAGGCGCTGAATGCGATCAGTGATTTCCAGCAACAGCCTACCGGGGTGTTGCGGCTGACCTGTGCCACCACCTTTGGGGAGCGTTTTATCGCGCCGTTAGTGAATGACTTTCTGGCGTTGCACCCGCAGTTATCCGTGCAGCTGGATTTCACCAACCGGCGGGTGGACATCGTAGATGAAGGTTTCGATGTGGCTATTCGCACTGGTGCCTTACCGATTCATCCCTGATTGCCCGCAAGCTCTGTCCGCGGCAGGAATATGTGGTGGGCTCGCCGGACTATTTTGCCCGCCATGCTCGCCCGCATACGTTGGGGGAGTTGAGTGGCCATAACTGCCTGCAGGGCTCGTCGGAGCAGTGGACTTTTGATGTGGAGGGTCAGCATCGTCACAGCAAGGTGCAGGGAAACTGGAAAGGTAACTCCGGGGCGGCTTTGTTGGATGCGGCCCGCAAGGGCATCGGATTGGCGCAATTGCCGGATTATTATGTGAAAGAAGATCTGACTCGAGGGCAGTTGGTGTCGGTGCTGGATCAGTATGCCTGCACTCACACAGCGGTCTGGGTGGTCTATCCCCGCCACCGACATCTGTCACCCAAGGTGCGCCAGTTCGTGGATTTTTTGGTGGAGCATATGGCGGGTTGAGCGGTGAGTTAAAAGTTCAAAGTGTAAAGCTGCAACTCGATCTGTTTACGTAGCCAGCCTATAAAGCTTGGCGCCGAGATTCGGGAACAGAATCGCGAGCAGGAGCGATCAGTTCCGCACGGCCTTACTCGCGCTTTTCAACTTTACACTTTGAACTTTCAACTGAAATGGAATGAATATGTACGCAGGAAGTTGTCTTTGCGGCGGGGTTGTTGAATGAGCCGTTGGTGACTCGGCCGGCGTTTCAATGTTGCGTGGATTCAGCCTGAAGCTGGTGGACCATCAATGATGATTTGCCCCGGTATCCGGCAAGTCGCTCGTGATCGTCGTCGGGGCCGGGTGCGGGGTAACCGCAACCCGGCCTCGCAGCTAACGTCTCTCAGCCCAACTGGGCTTGCAGTGAGGCGATTTCCTGGGCATCGCTGTTGCGCGCAACGAATGCCTGCCAGCTATCCGTGGCGTGGCTTTTTAGTGCCTTGGCAACGCGCGGCTCTTCTCCTTCCGGCAAGTGCCCGAACAGACCCAGCAGGTTGCTGTCGTGGGCCTGGGTCAGTGCCTGGTCCAGCGTCTGGGGTTGGCGTTCGGTGAGCACGTCCAGTGCCGGGGTCAGGTGAGCATGGTCCAGTAGCGGCAGCAGCGGCAGCAATTCATCCCAGCTGCTTTCTTCAGCCACAGTGGTGATCAGGTTTTCCATTATGTGCTCTTCGCGAAGCTTGGCCACATTGACCACGGCCTGCTGATGGGTATTGTCCATGGCATTCACTGCTTGCAGCAGGTTGGTCCACAGCTGCTGGTCACTGGCGACTTCAATGATACGGCTCAGTACCGTTTCGCCCTGTTCGGCCACCAGGTTGCCCATCTGGCCGCGGAGCTGGGTGTTCAGGTGGCCATTCAATGACAGTACGGCGGGCCACAGCTCATGGTCCGTGGCGGCTTTCAGGGTGGCCCGTTGCTGGGTCTCGCTGAGTAGCCCAAGCAGGGTGTCGAGTTTGCTTTTGTCTTCCAGATACAGCGCGATTTTCACCATGGCTTCACCGTCATTAACAGTGCTGGTGACGGCCTTCAGGGCAGATGGCTGAATCACGGCGACAAAGCGGGCCAGGGTGATGTGCTCATTCATGGCCAGTAGCGCTTTGGCAACTGTGGCGACAATCTTGTCTGGCATGGCGGCTAGCAAGGGGCGGGAGTAGGTCGGCTCCAAATGGATGCACAGCTTGGCAAGAAAATCGTCGGGCAGCTTGTCAGCCAGTTTGATGGCTCGCTCGGCGGGCAGTTCGGAGGCAATGCCCGCGGCCAGCACAGAGCCAAGCACGGTGGTCGCCAGTTTGGCGCTGGCACCGGTGGGCACCAGCTTGCTGATACCGGCCAGACGCTGGTAGCTGTCCTGGTGCTGTTCATAGAAAAAACTGGAAACGCTGTTACGGAACGCGGCCAGGGCATTCAAGTTCTGGCCGTCCAAAAAGCCATGTCGGCTTCATCGGTTTCCAGCAGACGGCTCAGCTTGAGTAGCTCGGCCTGGGTTTCAATATGCATGATCTGTCTCCTGCGGACTTAACCGAACAACATTTTTGACCGGACGGCGGAAAGGCCCGGGCACCACGTTCAAGGCATTACTCATGGCCTTTTCCACGCGGGCGTCTTTGGTTTGGAGTGCGGCGAGCAGGGTGTCCGCCAGTTTGCTGGCCTGGTCAGCGGGCAGGACTCGATAAAGGCCAGCGCATCGGCGGGCAAGCCCTTGTTTTTCAAGGTACTGATGGAATCAGACATGGTTCCTCCTTCAATTCAGGCGCTACTATGCCAGCAATACAGAAGGAAGACTGTTGCCGAAAAGCCGTCTTCGGGCGGCGCTTGAGAAAGCGTTGGGAGAGAATGTTACAAGTGAGAAAGTGAGGGGCGTGGCGGCACAGGCAGGTCTGTATTGCCTGTGCCGCCAGCGGCGGAGCCCGGATGTCAGGAGAACGTGGTGGTCTCGCTGATAAAGCCCACATTGACCGCGCCAGGGCCAAGATTGACGCCGCCGGTGAGGCTCATGCCGGTGCTGAGCAGTTCCACACCATGTTGTTTGGCGCACACTTTTAATTCGCGGAACCCGGGTAGTTCGGCAATACGGTTTTCGTCGCCGGCATAGCTGACACAGACAACCGGTTCCAGCAGGCCCTGGCGAATGCAGTCACAGGTATGCTTGAACATTTTTTCCACAGCGGCTGGGTAACCTCGCACTTTGTCCGCCGGAAACGATTCGCCTGCCCGCGCGCACAGGATAGGTTTGATATCCAGGGTGCTGCCCAATTTCGCACTTAGCCAGCTGACGCTTTTGTCGCCTTTTTTGCGTGCCCGTTTCTGTACGTAGTAAAGATCATCGACGACAGAGTAGTTGCTGGTGAGCGGAATCAGCGCGTTTACCCGATTGCGGACATCGCTAACGCGCATGCCCTTGCGAATCATGTTGATGGTGGCGGCGGCCAGCACTGCCTGGCCGCAGAACAGGGTCTGGCTATCGGTAACCCGCAAGGCAAAGGGCCTTCAACGCCGGCTTCTGCACGCACAGCTTTGTAGTCGCGCAAGATGCCATGGGATGCGCGGGTAGCGTTGTTGAACATGGGGCTACGGCTGGCGGGCAGCGTTTGTACCAGCGCGTAGTCGTAACGGCTGACAATCTTGTCGAGAAAGAACTGGCGGAAGGCGTCAGTATCCAGCGGGACGGATTCGGCGTCCTGGCCTTTATCCAGCCGGTTGTCGGCGTAAAAGTTCTGGCGTTGCTGTGGGTCGCGATTATCCACAAACACGGTATCACCGATGCGGATGGAAATGGGCAGGACCTGTATCTGATGTTGATCAATATAGTGTTTTGGCAGGTCGCACGTTGCGTCGACCACCAGACCGATTTGCATTTTCTCTCCCGTTAGCCAATGAGGCAATCGTGCTTTTGTGTGCCTGCGCCGGGATTATTTTGCGTTCTGTCCAGCGTCATTATTGGTGCACGGTGCGCCGCCCATACTAGCGGTTTTGTATTGGGAAAAAAGGGGTAAGGGGCTTGTGAGGCCAAATGGTTGGTAATCGGTGATTATTGGAAGTTTTCCTGGTCGGTGATAAACCCCACGCTGATGGCGCCGGGTCCGATATTCACGCCGCCGGTGAGCCCCATATGGCTGACCAGCAACTGTACATCGTGTTTCTCGGTAGCGGCTTTCAGGGCGTTGAAGCCGGGCATCTGGAAAACGGCATCCGGGTCGCCGGCGTAACTGACGCAGACAATCGGGTCAGCAGGCCGTCTTCCACGCATTGGCAGGCGTGGGCAAACATTTTTTCCACGGCGCTTTCAAAGCCGCGCACCTTGGCGACGGGAAAGGTCTGGTCCCGGCGAGCGCAGAGGATCGGTTTGATGTCCAGGGCGGAGCCCATCAACGCACCGACAAAACCAACGCTCTTGTCTCCTTTTACGGGCGCGTTTGTGCACGTAGTAAAGGTCTGGCACCACCGCATAGCCGGTGGTCTTGGGGGTAAGGTCGCTGATGCGCTGGCGAATGTCGCCAATTTTGGTGCCGGCATTGATCAGGCGCATGGTTTCAGCGGCAAGGACGCCCTGGGCGGCAAACAGCGTCTGGCTGTCGCTGACACGAATGCGGAAGGGCCCTTCCCGGCCGGCGGCCTCACGGACTTTTTTGTAGCCGGACAGTATGGCGTGGGCGGCTTCGGTGGCGTTGTCGTAAATGGGGCTGCGGCTCTTGGGAACCGTTTGCACCAGAGCGTAATCGAATTCGCCGACGGCATGGTCCAGTAACAGGGTGCGGATCTGTTCTACGGAGGGCGGCGCGGTTTCCGCGTCGTGGCTCTTGTCGATTTCGTGGCGGGCATAGAATTCCCGTGCCCGCTGCGGGTCCCGGTCATCCACGAAAATTTCCTTGCCGATGCGGATGGGGACCGGCATCACAAGAATGTTGTTGGCATCAATAAAGTCTTTGGGCAGGTCACAACCTGAATCCACAACCAGACCGATTTTCATTGTTATACGCCTTACGGAGACTGTTTTATTTCAGTCTAGAACGGGCACCCCGTTATTGGCGTCTTTTTGCGTATGGGAATGGTGTAGGAATGTTATTTAAATGCTGGCGTATGGACGCCAGATGCTTGACCTGAAGAACCTGCAGGGTTGCAGGTTCTATTTTTCGTCGGGCATCTGGCGTCAAGCGTCTTGCCGGCCGGGGTGTGCGAGGAGGGCAGCTAATCAAACCGGTGTGACCACGCGTTTAGAAGAGCGTCACCCCTTATTGAATGTTGCCGCCTACTTCCACGATTTTCAGTGTGTTGGTGCCACCGTGGGCGTCGTCGTAGTTGCCCTTGGTGATCAGCACCCGGTCGCCGGTCTGCACCACGCCCATGGCTTCCAGCATGCTCACTGCCTGGCGGTTGACGGTGTCGCTGGCCAGTGCGTGGCTGTCGAAAGGAATGGCATGGACGCCGCGCAGAATCGCCACCCGCCGTTGGCTTGAGGGGTAGGGCGTGAACGCATAGATGGGCATGCCCGAGCGCAGCCGTGACATCAGCCGCGGTGTTGCCAGTTTCTGTCATGGCGATAATGGCCGCTACGTTGCTCAACCGGTTGGCGGCCTGCATGGCGGCCATGGCGATGACTTCATCAATGTTGTCTGCGCACGGTTGATGGGCCGATCGGTCCTGCGTTCCTGCCAGGTGCGTTCGGCGCCAAGAATAATGCGGTCCATGGCCTGCACGGTTTCTTGCGGAAAATCGCCACGGCGGTTTCCGCCGACAACATCACCGCATCGGTGCCATCCAGCACCGCGTTGGCCACGTCGGAGACTTCCGCCCGGGTTGGCTGGGGGCTGTGGATCATGGATTCCATCATCTGGGTGGCGGTGATCACGAAACGGTTCAGCGCCCGCGCTCGGCGGATGATGTGCTTCTGCACGCCGACCAGCTCCGCATCGCCAATTTCCACCGCCAGATCGCCGCGGGCCACCATGACCCCGTCTGAGGCCACAATGATCGCGTCCAGGGTGTCGTCATCCGCAACCGCTTCAGCGCGCTCAATTTTGGCAATGATGCCACCTTTGCCGCCGGCGCTCTGAGCGGCGGCGAGCCTCTTCCACATCATCGGCATCACGGGGAAAAGACAGGGCGAGGAAATCCACATCCATGTCGGCGGCGGTGAGGATATCGGCCAGATCTTTTTCGGTGAGGGCGCGGGCACTGAGGCCGCCCTTGCGGTTGACACCTTGTGATCAGACAGTTCGCCCCCACCCGCACGGTGCACTCCACGGGTGCCGTTGATGGCGTTCACTTCCAGTTCCAGCAGGCCGTCATTGAGCAGCAGAATATCCCCGGCCTGACAATCGGTGGGTAGAGGCGGGTAGCTGACGCCGACTTGTTCGGCATTGCCGGCGTCATCCGGCAGGGCCGTATCCAGGGTAAAAGGCTGCCCGGCGCTGAGCATGATGGGGCCGTCACGGAAGCAGCCAATGCGGATTTTGGGCCCCTACAGATCCGCCAGAATGGCCACGTGCTGGCCGCGTTGCTCGGCGCAGCGGCGAATCTTGTCGGCGGTATCCCGGTGGGTATCGGCGGTGCCGTGGGAAAAATTCAGCCGGAAGACGTTTACGCCCGCACCGATCAGTGTGTCGAGCATGGGTTCCGGTGCAGAGGCGGGGCCGACGGTGGCAACAATCTTGGTGCGGCGAAGCGGGTGCTGAGGGGTGCGAGAGGGCATGCGTGTCTTTCCATCAATCATTTCGCCTTAGCATACCATGGGGACGCGAACGAACGATGACAGCCGGCGAGGCATGGGCCTGTGAGGTTCACTTTAATCCTTAAAGAAAGGTTCATTGCGGAATTGAGTGATCAGCGGGTTTCAGAACTTGTCTCATTATCCCGCCCTGGCAGCCGCAGGACGCCGGATGCCCGACGACGGACGCTTGAATTCAAAACCTAAAAACCTTGGTCGCCATGCTCTCTGCGCAAAAACGACAACCTCTCAGGCTATGGGGGTTTGCGTCAGGCGTTCGGCGTCCTCGCGTTTGGCAAAGTGCCGGGTATTTGTGATAAGCCCGTCAGACGGCGAAAAGCGTGTTATTCACTCTAATCCGTGATGAACCTAAAGAAAGCCCCGCCTGGAAGGCGGAGAAAGGGGAAACCGATGGCAGGGAATCAATGCAGCATGGCAAAGGCACACGCCTGGGCCTGACTGAGGCGAAGAAAATCGCCCATGCCCATTTTTATCACTTCTGTGCGTGCCCGCGTTAAAGGCCAAGCCAGTCTTCGCTGAGCAAGGTGTCGTTATACACGTTCATGTTGTACAGATTCCCGAAGAGGCTCGC
>UEXL01000241.1_pt1 | contig 32964 bp, 37 predicted proteins | sample 1796671 | NCBI WGS metagenome assembly UEXL01 (sample SAMEA4772471, study PRJEB27181) | metagenome | reverse complement strand
AAGTTGGATGTCGATATACGGTTTGCGTCTATTTCAGGCGATATCGAGATTTATGATGATGGTCGAGTTAACCTTGAGCCGAATTCCGGCAAGCCCACTCTTGCTTTGTCCTCAAAACTGCGTGTGGGCAATCAAGTGGCTGGAGCAGGTTTGAGTGATGATGAGTTGATTATCCAGCGAGTTGAGTTTGGCGGTAATTCGTTGGGCTCGATTGTAATACCTGGGGCAAACATCGCAGCTTCGTTAACATTAAAGCAGCAACAGTAAAGTTGATGGGTGGATTTTAGGTCGGGTTCCCCATTTTCGGGAGGAGAGGGGAGGCAGTCTGGGACACGCATAGATTAGGCGTTTTCCTACACTAAGCTGGGTTCTTGTCTGATATTTATGCTGCCCATAAGGTCAGTGTCTTGGGGCATGGAAACGTAAGGAGGCTTCCCATGACCCGAGCTCGTTATACTCAAGTATCTTTGGATTCTACGCCGTATTATCACTGTATTTGTCGCTGCGTGCGGCGAGCCTTTCTCTGTGGCAAGGACCATTATTCTGGCCAGGATTACGAGCATCGCCGACAGTGGGAGGTGGATCGTTTAGCTGTGCTGGCTGACATCTTTGCGATTGATCTCTGTGCTTACGCGGTGATGTCGAATCATTACCATCTTGTTGTCCGAATCAACCAGCAAAAGTGAAAGCCTGGTCTGATGAGGAAGTTGTGGACCGGTGGATGCGGCTATTCAGCGGCTCTTTGATTATCTAACGCTGGTTGCAAGGGGGAACGCAAGAGGGCGAGCCCCTGAAGGCCCACGAGATTATTGCCACATGGCGTGACCGGTTGTTAGACCTTGGCTGGTTTATGAAATGTCTGAACGAGTATTTGGCCCGCAAAAAGCTAACGAAGAAGATTGTTGTAAAGGTCGCTTCTGGGAAAGCCGGTATAAATGTCAGGCATTGTTGAATGGCGTGAAGTCCGGGACACGCATAAATTGAGGCATTTCCTACAGCAGTTTGGGCACTTTGCTGATAGCTGCGCTTTCCGTAACCTCAGCATCAACAAACAACGGGGCACCCAAGCATTGGCAAATATCCTGCACCATTGATCGGCCTTGGCTGATGGGAGGCTGGTCGTAAGGACAGTGTGTTGAGGTCATGGATAAGCAAGGAGGCATCCATGACTCGAGCCCGTTACCAGCAAGTATCCCTATCTGAGACACCGTTTTATCACTGCATCTGCCGCTGCGTGCGCAGGGCCTTTCTGTGTGGTCGTAGGACTATCGGCCCAATCTGTGACACCCAGAATCTTCCTCGTTTGGCCCTGTAGGAGGCTGCTTGCAGGCGAACCGTCTTTTGAGGGTTGTGGTTCGGCCCATTCGCTTGCAAGCAAGCTCCTACAAAATTTAGGCCCTGCCAAGAGAGGTTCGCCGTTTTATTACGTGGTCCGCGACCGACTTATTTGATAACCCCCAGGCGCAACCCGAAAGGCCCCAGCAGTTTTTCTGCCGTGCCTAGTGTTGGGTTACCTTGGCCGTTTTCTATGCTGTGAATCACTCGTACGGAAACGCCGGTAAGCCGGCTCATTTCATCCAGGGTCAACCGTAGTTCCTTTCTTAACAGAGCGATGATTTGGGGCAGTGGTTGCCCGGGTTGGTCAGCGATTGCCTGGTAAACCGCTTCTCGGTGCGCCAGTTGTTCATGAGGGGGTGAGTTGGGTGTAGCGCTTGTCCATGGCTAGATTGCCTCCAGTGACTTCACTGTCATTTCCACCAGCCTTTCGGCTCGCTCGACCATCGGGGAGGGGATGTTCAGTTCGCGCATCTTATTCCCCAAAGTGCACAAGGGTGAGGCTAGCGGTTTCAAACCTGCTACCAGGCTTTCCGGGGGCAGTCCGCTGGCTGTTGCTGCCTGCGTAATGGCGCTGCTCCAGTCTGGCTGGCCGTTATCATCCTGTGCCCAGCGTATGGCGCGAGCGATGCCGTCTGGGTGGAGATACATCGGAGCAAAATCGAACAAGGGGGTCAGCGTGATTTGGCCGCTGCTTGTACGGTTGATGGCGGTATTACGGCTGTGATTATCCTTGTTGCCAAGAATGACATTGGCTATATCGCGTTTCAGGTATTCGCTGATCTCCTGCTCGGGGTCGCTACAGGCGCCAGCAATTGCTGTGCAGGCCTCATTGTGTGTCATGCGTATGCCAAACCCTGCTTTCTGGCACAGAGAGGCGAGACTTTCCTGGGCGATGCGTGTGACCTTGCCTTTCTCGCATTGGCGGTCAAAGCGGGGTATGAAAAGGGCGCCGTTGTGGTTTTCCAATTCACCGTGAACACGCAGCCCCAGGTGCCTGGCAAGGATCATGTATTTCGCTTCGCATTCCAGAATCAACTTGAGGTCGGGTTGATGGCTACGCTGAAATTTCACTAACCAGTGTTTGCGTGCTCTGTGATCGGGAAGGGTGTGATCCAGATAGAGCAAACCATCCTCGGCTTCTGTGAGCAGAATTTTGGGCCATTCCCCTTGTACACCAGAGGAGCCCGCTACAAAAAGGCCATGGCTGGCCAGGTATTCCACCAAGTCTTCATGCCGGTTGGCAATGTCGCTGTAATGAAAGCCGGTAACGGGTCTGTGCGCGTGTTGGTTACGCTCGGCTGCTTCTTTGATGCGAAGGTTGCCGATAGGGTTACCTGCACCGGCCAGCAGCAACGCCCAGTCCGCCGAATAGGTTGCTGTTTCTGGCAGGCTCAGTTGTCTTAACAACTCCTGACGGCCAAACCCTTGAGGAAGCAAGTCCAGCAGAAAAGGGGGCCAACTGTCCTCCTGGAGCAACGTCATGCTCACCGGCCATTGGTAGGTGCAGGCATGGGCATCTCTCATGCCTTGATAGTTCAGAACATGATCCAGGGTGTAGCCGGCTCTGGTTGAGGCTTTCCAGCCTTGCCGTTCATCGCTGGTGAGCGTGATGCTGGCGGCATCATGCCAAACGTTATCAGCGAAGACTTGGATTGTGCATTTATTGCTCATTTATGCACTATATGGAAAAAGTAAGGGTTTTTAAATGTCCTTTATTGCTTTAAAGGTAAAAAGTGCGATTGGGGAAGGGCAGTCAAGTAACACTGAATCGTGGACACCCCAAACTTCCCTCAAGCGGTATGACGATATGCTGTTGGTTCGTTAAGGTGTGAGGCCCCACGTCGTCTCAAGGAATTTTCCTTAGTCTGGTAACCAATCTTCGTGTTTGTGCCGAACCCTAATAATAAATACATCACCGCTGTCTTCTGCTCGGTATATGGCGATGTGGCTACCGATAGGGTGAATGCGCACGGAGGGTTTGATTTCGTGCCTTTCAGGCGCGGCGAAAGGGTTGTCAGCCAGGAACTGAAAGCACAGCTTAAGCCGATTGTGGTATTGCTCGGCCTGTGACTCGCCGAAGAGTTCGGCGCCAACAAGGAATATCTGGATGATATCTTCTTCCGCCTTGTAGCTGAGTCGATAGTTCATTTTCGCTTTTGGCGAGTGCGTTCGAGTGCCTGGTCTTTCAGGTCAGACATGCTGTACGACCCTGCGCCACTTTCGATTCCTTCCGTCACCAGTGCCTGTAATCGGGCTATTTGGGTGTTTTTTTCCTGATCTCGGCGAATGAGGTCGCGAATATAATCGCTGGCATTGCTGTATCGCCCTGTGGCGGATTGTTGCTCGACCCATTTTTTTCATGGCTTCGGGGAGGGATACATTCATTGTCGACATGGCGGGGCCTGCATACTGGTCTCGAAGCATTGATAATGGCAAGCTTTGCCATATTTTGTCAATTTGACTTGCGCATGGCTATGTCGCGAAAGCAGTGCCCCTTCTGTAGGAGATTGCTTGCAACCGAACAGGGTTTGGGTTGCTCAGGGCGCCAATGGGAAGGGGCATGGCGAGCAGTTGTTCGAATGCTTGGAACCATGGTTCGGTGCTATCTCATGAACCGGGGACACCCTTAACCTCCTGCGGAGCGTAATGCCGGGTTACTCGCTGCGCTCAACCCCTCCGGGCCAGGCTTCGGCGGCTCTCTACAGGGGGGCTTGTTACTGCAGCCGCCGCTTCAGCCCCTTCATCGCCAACACCCGCGTACTGATCTCTTCAATCGACAATTCTGTCGCATCCAGATACGGAATATTGTGCTTGTTGTACATGGCTTCCAGGGCCCGTAATTCCATGTCGCATTGGCGCGGAGAGGCGTATTTGCTGCCGCCGGCTTTGCGTTCGCTGCGGATGGCGCTGAGGCGATCGGCGTCGATGGTGAGGCCGAACAGTTTGTGCTTGTGCTCGACCAGCACTTTTGGCAGGCGCAGGTCATCGAAGTCGTCTTCGGTGAGCGGGTAGTTCGCGGTAAATAACCCGAACTGCAGTGCCAGATAGAGGCAGGTGGAGTTTTGCCGGAGCGGGAGACGCCAATCAGGATGATGTCGGCCTGATCGTAGTGGCGAGTCCGGGCGCCGTCATCGTTATCCAGGGCGAAATGCACCGCGTTGATGCGGATTCGGTAGGACTCTGCGTCACGGATGGCGTGGCTCTGGTTGATCTTGTGGTTGAAGCGCACACCCAGTTCATCTTCGAGGGGCCGCAGGAAGGCGCCGAACAGGTCGAGAATCAGGGCATCGCAGCCATGCAAGATGGTGCGGTGATCGATATTCACCAGGGTGGAGAACACGACGGGCTTGGCGCCGTCTTCCTTCGCGGCTTTGTTGATACGGGCCACTGCTTCCCGGGTTTGCTCATCGGACTGGACAAAGGGCAGGGTGACCTGAATAAATTCGATACCCCCGAACTGGCTGAGCATGCTGTGGCCCAGGGTTTCTGCGGTAATGCCGGTGCCGTCGGATAGGTAGAACGCGGTTCGTTTCATTGGGGCTGCCGTTTCCTTTGCGGTAGGAGCGGCGCTTAAGCCGCGAATGGTCTTGGCAGGGTATGCCTCAAGCCATCCGCAGCTCAAATGCCGCTTCTACGGGGTTAAGCCTTTGTTTTGAATGGCCCAGTCTAGACCCTGTATTGTTGTGCGACCAGTGCTATCTATGTGCATTGGGTGACTCGAAAAGCCTGCATTGTCTAGATAAGACGCAAGTTCTACACTGCAGGCAACCATTCTGCGCAAACCCAAATACCCCTGCTATTTCAATGGGATAGTGTTCCTTGGCCGTGTGACTTGAGGGTTTAGGTCAAGTATTGACCAAAGTCGTGTCTAAATACCGGCCAAATCTGAAAGAGGGGCAGGCAAACTGTTTCGGTTTTGAGTAGAATGTCGGCTCGATTTGATCCGGCACCTTGTGCGGCGCTGTCGTGACAGCGTTATTAGCACAATTTGGCACAAGGTGTGCCGACCTGCTTTGGCCAAAAAACCAACCGGTAATACGTAAAAGGAGACGACCTTGGCGGAATATGTAGTCTGGTTTCAGGACCTGGGAAAAGATGACGTTGAGCATGTAGGTGGCAAGAACGCATCCCTGGGCGAAATGATCAGCAATCTGTCTGCGGCGGGTGTCTCCGTTCCGGGCGGGTTTACCGCTGAAGCCTTCCGTGAGTTCCTTGAGCACAACAACCTGACTCAGAAAATCAACGAAGCGCTGTCGGCGCTGGACGTTGAAGATGTGGTCGCGCTGGCGAAAACCGGCGAAGAGATCCGCCAGTGGGTTGTTGATGCACCTTTCCAGCCTGCGCTGGACAAGGCCATTCGTGATGCCTACGCCGAAATTGGCGAGGGTAACGCAGACTTGCCGGTTGCGGTGCGCTCTTCTGCGACGGCAGAAGATCTGCCCGACGCGTCGTTTGCGGGCCAGCAGGAAACCTTCCTGAATATTCGTGGCGTGGACAGCGTCATGATTGCGGTGAAAGAGGTGTTTGCCTCCCTGTTTAACGACCGTGCCATCAGCTACCGCGTCCACCAGGGTTTTGACCACAAACTGGTGGCGCTCTCTGCCGGTGTGCAGCGCATGGTGCGCTCCGAAACCGGTGCCGCGGGCGTTATGTTCTCCATGGATACCGAATCTGGCTTTAAGGATGTGGTCTTCATTACCGCGTCTTACGGCCTGGATGAAATGGTCGTTCAGGGTGCGGTTAACCCTGATGAGTTTTACGTTCACAAGAAAACCTTGCTGAACAAGAAGCCAGCTGTGCTGCGCCGTAATCTGGGCAGCAAGATGCAGAAGATGATCTACGGTGCCGAAGGCAGCGCGGGCAAGTCCGTTGAAATCGTGGATGTGGATAAAGAAGAACGTATTCGCTTCTGCCTGACTGACGAACATATCGAGAACCTGTCGCGCCAGGCGATTGAAATCGAGAAACATTACGGCATGCCCATGGATATCGAGTGGGCGCTGGATGGCGATGACGGCAAGCTGTACATCGTTCAGGCTCGCCCTGAAACCGTGAAGAGCCGCTCTGACGTGAACGTGATGGAGCGCTACCTGCTTAAGCAGACAGGCAAGGTACTGGTTGAAGGTCGTTCCATTGGCCAGCGCATCGGTGCGGGCAAAGTACGTGTGGTAACCAGCATCAAGGAAATGGACAAGGTCCAGCCTGGCGATGTACTGGTAACCGACATGACCGACCCGGACTGGGAACCGGTGATGAAGCGTGCCGCCGCCATTATCACCAACCGTGGCGGGCGCACCTGCCACGCGGCGATCATTGCCCGTGAGCTGGGCGTGCCGGCTATCGTGGGTTGTGGCGACGCCACTGATATTCTTAAAGATGGCCAGGAAGTCACGGCTTCCTGTGCAGAAGGCGATACCGGCAAGATCTACGAAGGTCAGCTGGAGTTTGATATTCAGCGTAACTCCATCCAGTCCATGCCCAAGCTGCCGTTCAAGATCATGATGAACGTGGGCAACCCGGATCGGGCCTTTGATTTCGCCGGCCTGCCGAACCAGGGCGTGGGCTTGGCCCGCCTGGAATTTATCATCAACCGTATGATCGGCGTGCACCCCAAGGCGCTGCTGAACTACGATTCCATGCCCAAAGACGTTAAGCAGAACGTGGACAAGCGGACTGCGGGTTATGGCGATCCAGTCGATTTCTACGTGGAGAAGCTGGTCGAGGGCGTTTCTACCCTGGCGGCCGCGTTCCACCCGGAGAAGGTCATCGTGCGTCTGTCGGACTTCAAGTCCAACGAATACGCCAACCTGATCGGCGGCAAGCTGTACGAGCCCGAGGAAGAGAACCCGATGCTGGGCTTCCGTGGTGCCAGCCGTTACATCAGCGAAAATTTCCGCGACTGTTTTGAGCTCGAATGCCGGGCCATGAAGAAAGTCCGTGACGAAATGGGCTTTACCAACGTGGAACTCATGGTGCCGTTCGTGCGTACCGTGGGTGAAGCGGAGCAGGTGATTGACCTGCTTGCGAAGAACGGCCTCAAGCGTGGCGAAAACGGCCTGCGTGTGATCATGATGTGTGAGCTGCCAACCAACGCCTTGCTGGCGGATGAGTTCCTGCAGCACTTTGATGGCTTCTCCATCGGCTCCAACGACCTGACTCAGCTGACGCTGGGCCTGGATCGGGATTCCGGTATCGTGAGCCATCTGTTTGATGAGCGTGATCCGGCGGTGAAAAAGCTGCTGAAGATGGCCATCGACGCCTGTAATGCCAAAGGCAAGTACATCGGGATTTGCGGGCAGGGCCCGTCGGATCATCCTGACTTGGCCAAGTGGCTGATGGAGCAGGGCATCTCGTCCGTTTCCCTTAACCCGGATTCGGTTTGGATACTTGGTTCTATCTGGCGGAGAAGCACGGCAACTAATGCCTGCTTGACCGACCCGCTGCTTCGCAGCACAGTAAAAAGCCCGCTTCTGCGGGCTTTTTACGTTAGAGAAACCTGTGAGGTGACATGTTTCACCGATTAATTCGCATCATGGATCTTTACGACGGCCTGCGACTGCCAGTGACGGTAGGGCGTAAGGAGTTGTTGCTGATTCATGAAGAGGGACGCACCTGGCTGATGCAGCGGCGCTGCCCCCACGCGGACTTTCCTCTCGACCGCTGCACGGTGATGAATGATCAGCTGCGTTGCCCAGGTCACGGGCTGACATTCTCGCTGCGTAATGGCAAATGCCAGACATCTAGCTATCAGCTCGAGCACTTCCGGATTGATTACGATGGCCAGTGGCTGGGGGTGGAGATTTGATTGAACGTTTGGCTTGTTGTCTGATTACGCCTTTCAGGCTAATCAGACCTGCGGGGGCTTTAATAGGTGAAGGGCGTAACTCGACATGGACCCGGTGAGACGCTCTTACCTGGACGCAAACACTGTTTCTTCGTCACCAAGCTCGGCCACAAACTGATGCGCATAACTCTGGCGCAGCTGCTTTACTTTCTTTACGTAAGCCTGGGTTTCCTTGAAAGGTGGAATACCACCATAGCGTCGCACATTGCCTTCGCCAGCATTATAGGCGGCGAGAATGTGGTCGAGATCAGAAAACTTGTCTTTCAAGTACGCAATGAACTGGGTGCCCCCGGTAATGTTCGCGCGGGGATCAAAGGGATTGCTGACTTTCAGGTAGGCGGCGGTTTCGGGCATCAGCTGCATAAGCCCCTGGGCGCCCACCCGGGAAATGGCGTTGTGGTTGAACAGGGACTCGGCGTGGATAACGGCTTTGACCAGTGCAGGGTCCACGCGGAAGCGGGTAGCCGCCTGGGTAATGAGGGTGTCGTACTGGTCACGCTGGGCATTGGACAGGGCGCGCGGGGTGTAACTCCAGCCTTTGCGAACGGATAGCAGCGTGTATTGCTGGCCCACCTGTTCCTGGGCCTGATCGGTGAACAGGATGGTGCCATCCGCGGAACGGTATTTGTAGATATTGTCTGCCAGGGCGCCGCCACTGACGATCAGCATGCAGCCAACTGCCAAGGCCCCCGACAGCCTGGATTTCGTCAATAAAACCCGCATTGAACCCCGTACCCCTTTTCTGATGCCTCAAGGTGCTTGTTGGGCACCGTGAACACCGTTAATTTGTTGTTCTTCCGTCGTTCTGGCTTATCGCCAAGCGTTACCCCCATGATAACGCCATTCTTTTTTCTTTCTGGCCAGCACCAGACGAATTGACCACACTGGCCGCTAAGCGTAACAAAATCGACGGACTGACATCATACTATTGCGCCGGGGGTGGCCCAAGTGCGCTGGCGCACATTTCCGCCTTGAGCTACCCAGCTGCGAATACAGCGAGCGAGGAGAGCGAATGTTTCCTGAGTATCTGGAACCCTGGTTGAACAGCACCATTGCCTGGCTGGAGCTGGGTTTTTGCTGCTGGTGTTGCTGTTGACGGTGGTGGCTGTTGGCCTATGGCTACCGGATCGTTTTTTTCAGAAGCGACACGCCATTCGCCGTAATTACCCGCTAATCGGCCGTTTTCGTTACTTTTTCGAGACTCTTGGTGAGTTTTTCCGCCAATATTTCTTCGCCATGGACCGTGAGAGCTGCCGTTTAACCGGGCACAACGTGCCTGGGTTTACCGCGCCGCCAAGGATTTGAGCAACACCATGGCATTCGGTTCTACCAAGCAAGTTGGTGCTGGGCGGGTCATTTTCATGAATTGTCCTTACCCGACGCTGGAAAAGGACGCGGCGAAAACCCTGCCTCTGATGATCGGCCCTCATTGCGAGCAGCCCTATGTGGCGCACAGTTTCTTCAATGTGTCCGGTATGAGCTTTGGCGCCCTGTCACGGCCCGCCGTGCAGGCTTTGTCCCATGGGGCCGCCATTGCCAATTGCTGGATGAATACCGGGGAAGGGGATTGTCCCCTTATCACCTGGAAGGGGCTGTGATGTGGTCTTCCAGTGGGCACGGCCCGTTACGGTGTGAGCGATGCTGAAGGCAACCTGAATGATGAGCGCCTGGCGATTGCGGCGCGGCCGCAAGTGAAGATGATCGAAATCAAACTCAGCCAGGGCGCCAAGCCTGGCAAGGGCGGCATTCTTCCCGCCGCCAAGGTGACTCAGGAAATTGCGGCCATTCGCGGCATCCCCGCAGGAGAGGCATCCATTAGCCCCAACGGCCAGCCGGACGTGAATAACGCGGATGACTTGCTGGACCTGATCGCCCATGTGCGCGAGGTCAGTGGCAAGCCCACGGGCATCAAATGTGTGCTTGGTGCCTGGGCCTGGGTGGAGGATCTCTTCCTCGCCATTCATGCCCGCGGGCCGGAGTCGGCACCGGACTTTATCACCATCGATAGCGGTGACGGCGGCACCGGCGCGGCCCCCATGTCGCTGATGGATGATGTGGGTTTGTATCTGGCGGAATCTTTGCCGTTACTGGTTGATCTACGCGATGGCTACGGCCTTACGGATCGTATTCGTATTATCGCGTCGGGCAAGCTGATCACACCCAGCATGGTGGCCTGGGCGATAGCGGTGGGGGCGGATTTCTGCGTGTCTGCACGGGGCTATATGTTCGCCTTAGGCTGTATTCAGGCGCTGCAGTGCAACCGAAATACCTGCCCGACCGGTGTCACCACATAATCCACGATTACAGCGCGGGCTGGTGCCGGCGGAAAAATCCCAGCGCGTGGCGCACTTCATAACAATCTGGTCAAGGAAGTGGAGACCATCGCCCATTCCTGCGGTGTCACCGAGCCTCGCCAGTTACGCCGCTACCATGCCCGCATGCTCAGCAGTAACGGCGAGTCCATCCCGCTGGACCGGCTGTGGCCTCAGGTTGAGGCGGGCGCTTATCTGCGTGATGGGCGACCCAGTGAGAAACAGCCTTTTGTCCGCTGGCAGGGCATTGGAACCGGGCCGTAATCGTCGGCGTCTATGACTCATATCGAATGGCTGCGTTTGTGCTGATTGCTTGCAGCCTTCACAATGAACAAAATACAGAGGAGCGTTAAGTGACCACGGAATTTGATCTTGTCGTAATTGGTGCCGGCTCTGGTGGCGTACGCGCGCACGCATGGCTGCATCCCATGGTGCCAACGTTGCGATTATCGAAGAGCGTTTTTTTGGTGGCACCTGTGTGAACGTAGGCTGCGTGCCCAAGAAGCTATTTTCGTACGGCAGCCACTTTCCCCAGGAGTTTGCGCTGGCAGAAGATTATGGCTACACCGTAAAGGCTGGGAGTTTGACTGGGCCACACTGCGAGATAACAAGAGCCGGGAAATCAGCCGGCTTAACGGCATTTATCAGCGAATTCTGAATCAGGCCGGGTGACGATTTTTGAAGGCCACGGACAGGTGCTAGGTGGCGGCAAAGTTTCCGTGGGCGACACGGTGCTGACGGCCCGCCATATTCTGGTGGCGGTGGGCGGCAAGCCCTTTGTGCCGGACTTGCCTGGCCGTGAGCATGTGCGCATTTCCGACGACCTGTTCTATCTGGACACGCTTCCGAAACGGTTGCCGTGGTCGGGGGTGGCTATATCGCCACGGAGTTTGCTGGCATTTTGCATGGCCTGGGTTGCCAGGTAACGCAGATTTACCGTCGCGATTTGTTTCTGCGTGGCTTCGACCAGGACATTCGCCAGTTTATCGCCGACCAGATGACCGAGCAGGGGGTTACGCTGAAATTCAATGCGGATGTTGCCCGTATTGACGTGGTTAACGGTGAAAAGCAGGTTACCTATCAGAGCGGTGAAAAGGCGGCATTCGACGACGTCTTCTATGCCACCGGGCGCATTCCCAAGCTAGACGATTTGTTTGCCGAAGGGGCCGCGCCGGCCATGGCAGTGGGCGGTGCCATCAAGGTAGATGACGGCTTTGCTACCAGCATTGATGGGCTCTACGCACTGGGTGATGTGATTGACCGCGTGCAGCTGACGCCGGTGGCATTGGCCGAGGGTATGTGGTTGGCGGCGCAACTTTATGGCGAGCAGAAACCTGAAGCTGCCATGGATTACGATAATATTGCTACCGCCGTATTCAGCCACCCTAATATCGGTACTGTAGGTCTGAGCGAAGAGCAGGCATTGGCTCGTGTGCCGGCGATCCGGGTGTATAAAAGTGCGTTCCGGCCCATGCGTTATACCCTGGGAGACAAGCAGGGAGCGGTCACTGATCAAGCTGATCGTGGACGACGCCACCGACAAGGTGCTTGGCCTGCATATGGCGGGGGAAGACTCGGCAGAAATCACCCAGGGGTTTGCGGTGGCGATCAAGATGGGCGCCACCAAAGCCGACTTTGATGCCACCGTGGGGATTCACCCGACCGCGGCGGAAGAGCTGGTCACAATGCGTCAGGGGGTATTGATCACGGCTTGATGGCAATGAGTATCGAGTTAGGAGAAGTGAGTTTCGAAAAACAAAACCGGTAGTTTCAGCGTGATTGTTTTTGGCTTTTCGCAACTCACTGATCGCTTCTCATCAGAGTTTTTCCAGTTTCACCGGCAAACCGTCGGCAGGTACCGGCAGGCTGCTGTTGTCCACCGGCATTACGTAATCAGCCGGCACTGACCAGCGATAATTGAGCAATACCTGGTGCAGAATGGCTTTCACTTGCAGGTCGGCAAAGTGCAGCCCGATGCACTTGTGAGCGCCGCCACCAAAAGGCACCCAGGCATAAGGGTGCACCTTGTCTTCGCGCCGTTCGGGGCTAAACCGTTCCGGGTCGAAACGCTCTGGCTCTGGCCAGTACTCACCCATGTAGTGAGTGAAGTAGGGGACCACGTTGATAAAGCTGCCGGCGGGAATAAAGAAACCCTCGTATTCCACATCCTTGACGGTTTTGCGGGGCAGTGATGGCACCGGAGAGCACAGCCGCAGAGCTTCCTTCATGGCCATGCTGATACCTTCCAGCTTGGGCAGATCGTCATATTCCAGATCGCGCTTTTTCAACGCGCGGCTTTCTTCGCGCAACCGTTCCTGCCACTCGGGGTTTTTGGCGAGATAATAGAAAAGCGTGGAGAGCGTAATAGTCGTGGTGTCATGGGCGGCCATCATCAGGAAAATCATATGGTTGACCACGTCATCGTCACTGAACCGGTCGCCGTCTTCGGTGCTGGCATGGCACAACGCGCTGAACAGGTCCGATTCCTGACTGGCACGTTTGGCGGGTAATTCCTTGCGGAAAAACGCTTCCAAAACCCGGCGTCCCTTGAGCCCCTTGGACCAGCGCAACCCTGGCACATTGGTGCGCACGATGGCCGTGCCGGCGCGAACTGTATCCACAAAGGCCTGATTAATGGCGTCAGCCTCCGGCCCCAACTCATAGCCCATGAACACATCGGTGGCCAGATCCAGGGTCAGCTGCTTAATCTCGGTGAGAACCTTGAATTGATCGATGCTATCCCAGTCGGCGATGCCGCTGGCGATGTGTGGCCCCATGCGGTCGAGATAGCCTTTTAGCACGTTCTTGTTGAAGGCCTGCTGCATGATCTTGCGATGCCAGCGATGCTCCTCAAAATCCAGCAGCATGATGCCACGGTGAAAAAACCGGCCAATAAAGTAATCCCAGCCCTCATGGTTGGAAAAAAGATCACCACGATTGAGCATCACAAATTGGTTGGCGTCGGGGCCAAGCATCTGAATCATGCGTAAACCAAACACGCTGCTCCAGGATACCGGGCCATAGGTGTTGTAGCGCTTGCGCATTAATCCGATCGGATCACGCATAAAACCCAGTGTATGGCCGATAAGGGGCAACCCCGCATCACCGGGGATGGCCTTGAGCGTACTTGTCCGTGGCGGCACGCAAAATGGCTGAGACATATAAGACACCTGAAAATAGCCGTGAACGACGCAAGCAAGTGATGCATCGAGGCGAAACAACGTGTTTACTTTTAGCTGGCTTGGTAAATCTCAGCAAGGGAAAGTAAATAGATTTCACGCCCACGTTTAATCTGGGTGTTTTTTAATCGAACCGTAACCTGCGTCTGATTCACCATGGTTTGCCGATTTCGCTCAGCGGTTATTCACCAGGTTATCCACAGATTCTGTGGACAGTCTTAATGGCAGATCGCCGCTGTCACTTTGGCACTGTGAGTGGCATTGCAGGCTGTGTATGATTCGGCAACGCCAATACTTGCTGTTTAAGGAGAACAAGGAATGCGTAGAGTGGTGTTCAATCAGAAAGGGGGCGTAGGTAAATCCAGTATCACAGTCAATCTGGCTGCCATCAGCGCGTCGGAAGGCAAGCGCACCCTGGTTGTCGATCTGGATCCACAATGTAACGCCAGCCAGTATTTGCTGGGCATGCCGGCGTACAGCAACGGCCAGGGCCCCAAACCCAATATCGGCACTTTCTTTGCGCAAACCCTGTCGTTTCGCCTGAAGGAAAAAGCCCCCCGTGACTATGTGCATGCCACGCCGTTCAAGAACCTGTTTGTATTGCCGTCCGATGGTGAGCTGGGGGAAATCGAACACATGCTCGAGTCCAAGCACAAGATCTACAAGTTGCGCGGGCTGCTGAAATCCCTGGCGAAAGACTTCGACGAAATCTTTGTGGACACACCGCCGGCGTATAACTTCTACACCTTGTCATCGCTGATTGCCGCAGACCGGGTGCTGATCCCGTTTGACTGCGATGCGTTTTCCCGCAAGGCGCTGTACACGCTGTTGGAAAATATTCAGGAGGCTCGGGAAGACCACAATGATGACCTGCAGGTGGAAGGCATTGTCGTCAATCAATATCAGCCACGGGCGCGTTTACCGCAGGAGCTGGTGGCGTCACTGGAAGAAGAGGGCCTGCCGATTCTCGCCAACAAGCTCTCCAGCAGCGTAGTGATGCGTGAGTCCCATGAAAAAGCCACACCACTGGTGAATATGCAGCCACGGCACAAGCTCACTGATGAGTACCGTGAGCTGTTTCGGGAAATCAGTGCCCGTTAATCCATTTCGGGTTGAGGCCCGACGCCGAGCTGGGCGAATTCTTCGTTCTACGACGGCCACCCGCTGGCTGATTCAGGCGGTGTTTAATCGCTCTGATCGATTCAAGGCTCGGCTAGGGGACACCTTTGCGGACCTGATGTTGTTGACCTCGTTGCTGCGGGATTGGGTAACCGGTCGATACAGAACGGTTCCCTGGGGCACCTTGCTGACGATCACCGGTGCGCTGGTTTATTTCCTGATGCCGCTGGATGCCATCCCCGACCCGATTGTGGCCCTGGGATTTGTGGATGACATCGCGGTAATATCGCGCACACTGAAGCTAACCCGCAACGATCTGGAGCGCTACCAGCAGTGGCGTACTGAGCAGGGAAGTGGCCGGGGGGGAAAGCCATGAATGAGATCTACGAGAGCGCATCGCTCAAGCCCGGGTATCAGGGGAAGGGCACCATCGTTTACGAGCCGCTCTCTGTGCTAAGCCTGTGGCAGCGGCTTGGCCGCCTGCGGTTTGCCTGCTACCAGTTTGGTGCTGCGCTGCTGGCGACGTTGGTGATTACCCTGTTTCTGCTGTTGTCCGTTGAACTGCTGCCGCAGTGGGTGGGGTGGGGTGTCGCCGCAATGACGTCGGTGGCGCTGCTGGTCTATCAAATCGGACTTCTCGTCCGCCGTTTGCACGATATGGGAAAAAGTGGCTGGTGGGTCATCCTGGCGTTTGTGCCGTTGGTCAATTTGCCATTTCAGCTGTATCTGTATCTTGGCGATGGCAGCAGCATGATGAACCGCTTCGGAACACCGAATCCGCCGGTTAGCAGCCTAGTGATGATGGTGGGCGGTTTGTGCTGGTTTATCAATGTGTTAGTGCTTGTGGCGATATTGGTTATCGGCGCGATGGGCTGGCTTTTACCTGAGCTGCTGGTCCCTTACCTTAACCACCTGCCGCAGGGGTGGACTGAGTCAATGCAGCAGGGGCTCAACACCTTATGAACTATTAGTCGCAGGCTCCTATTTTTGCTACCTTTTATGCTATTGTCTTGTGACTCAGGTCCGGGGATGAGCTGACCTGTCGCGATATATAGAGCAAGAATAAGTCAGCAACAACAACAATAGTGATAATAGGGAGTATCTATGAGAAAGCGTCTTCTGGGGTGCCTCATTGCGATGGTATTGCTGCCAATGCAGGGGGTTGCATCAATCAGCAATGCGGAACTCGAAAATTTTGAATCGGCGCTGTGGAAAGTCCGCGCCGATTTCCACATGTTGACCGTCATGGCGGGCAGCAAAACCTATATTTCCAATCTTGATGACGCTATCGCCCAGGCGCAGTCCGTAATGACGGATTTACGCAATGATGCCGAGGGGAGTGAAGAGCGCGCGCTGGTTGATGACCTACACAAGAATTGGGACATTCTAAAAGGGTCAGCCCAAAGCAACACCATGGCGGAGCAGGGTTTCACCAATGCCTACACGATTCAGGATGTGAATGAGATGCCGACAGCAATGTCGCTGCTCATAGGCTCATTCTCTGGTGCCACTGAAGGACAGTATGATGACATCCGTGAGCTTTCGGCTTACCTTCAGCGCATGACCTCCGAGTACCTGAATATCGCTGCAGATCCGGCGGGTGGCATGGCTTCTGGCTCGGATCAAGGCCGTATTGAATTCAAGGATGCAGTGCCTGAATTTGAGAGGTTGTTGGCAGCGGCAAAAGAACCATGCTGATGATGAAGCCATTAGCCGCGCGCTTGAACCAGGTGGGGTCAAGTGGATGTTTATTCGTGAGTCCATGGTCAAGTTTTATGAAAACGCGGTGCCCTACCTGATTTATCGTTATACCAACCAGATGGTAGACACCATGAGCCAGGCGATCAGCCTGGCCTCCACGGATGTGGAAAAGCCCAGCTTCGGGCCAGTTGAATAAAACGGAGCCAGTGATGGCTCTGTTTTACTGACCCTCGCATTTGTGCGGGGGTTTTTTGATGGTGGCTTGTCTTAAGCCGCTATTGTTTACAATACATAGGGGGAGAATGGGGTGAATAAGGAAATTCGACATGGCCTGGTTGCGGCACTGCTTCTGGTGTCAGCAGGGACACAGGCAGCGATGTCAGCCACGGAATTGGCACTGGTTCAGGCAGATGCATGGCGGGTCCGCATGGGGTTTCATCTGCTCTCGATCCGTGGGGACAACCCGGAAGATCGCGTAGCCCTGAAAGCCCTGCTGGCGAACGGTGAGCAGCAACTGGATGCATTGACGGCACAAGCTGCGCCGGGTGAGAAAGAGACCGCTAAGCAATTGGATGCGTCATGGGAAGCACTCAGCGACCGCGCTCTGGATAATCCACTGGCCTCACTGGGCTATGCGGATTACAGCGCCATGAGTGAGATTAATACCACCACACTGGCGGTGGATGCGCTGGTGCAGGAGGCGGATGCGGCGGGCGATGCAACCTACCTGGATATCGCTCGGTTATCCGTGGCCATGCAGCGTCTGGCCAGTGAGTATGCGGCGCTGGCAGCCTTCCCGTCGGCGGGCCTGAAAACCGGTACGGGGCTGCAGTCCATGGATTTTGGCGCGGAAGCCCGGGCCATCGATGAGTCGCTGGTTAGCCTGAAGGGGAAATATGCAGGGGATGCAAAGGCCCGTGAGGTGCTGGCATTTATCGATCAGCGCTGGACCTTCGTGCGCAAGTCTATCCCCGGTATGGATGACCCGAACACGCAGAAAATTCCTTACTTGTTCTATCGCTACGCGACACAAATGGCGGAACGGGTGAGTGAGCTGACCCAGCCCTAACCGCGTAGTGCTATCGGGCTGGTGGTGCGATTACTGTGAGCGCCCTACCAGCCAGTCAGCGCTGATACGCCAGGCATGGGAAGGGGCTTTTGAACCGGAAAATACCCCGGCATGGCCGCCCGGCACTTCCTCGAAACGTTTTTCCTTGCTGCCTACTAGGTGCATCACCTCCCGGGCAGCACGCAGGCTGACGATGCCGTCGGTAATGCCGGCAAAGGCGAGTAAATCCTGGTCAATGGAAGAAAAATCCACACTGCGCCCACCGATGCGAATTTTTCCTTTGGCCAGACTGTTGGCCAGAATCATCTTCTCAATCACCTCGCGGACTACTGCACCGGGGTAATCCACCATGTCGTTGAACCACTGGCCCATGGTCATGTACTCGGTCACGTATTCACGGTCACCCAGATTACGTATCAAATCCATGTAGGCCTGTACCACACCGGGTGGGTTGGTCATCTTGAAGCCCAGCGCCAGCAGGTTGGCGGGGATGTGGAACAGCTTGTCACTGAGCGGCTCCAGGCGGACCTGGAACCAGTCATGCGCCTGCATGGCAGGAATGGCGGCCAGCCCCAGTGCCTTGCCGAAAGGGCCGCTTTTATGGAAGTTCACCGGGCTGGCAATGGTGATCAGGCTGCGGACCGGCGCATCACTGTGGCCGCCCAGATACATCAGGCACAGCAACCCGCCCATGCAGTAGCCCATCATGTTGATGACATCGGATTCTGCATGAGCCTTTACCGCTTCAACCGCAGAGGGAAGCCAGCGATTCACGTAGGTATCCAGGTCCAGGCTACGATCCGCGTTGGACGGTTTGCCCCAGTCCACCAAATACACATCGTAGCCGCGGGCCATAAGATAGCGGACCATGGAGCGGTTGGGCATCAAGTCGTAGGTCCAGCAATGAATGCCCAGCGCGGGTACCAGCAGCAGGGGGATGCGGTGTTTGTTGGCGGATACCGGCACGACGTCGTCGTTTAGCGGGATTTCGGCCATGGGGGCAGGCTGTAATGGCGCACAGCCATGATGCCATCACGATAAATTTCATCCCACGGGCATTTATCCACCTGGATAAAGCGCTGCGGGTGGCGCCTGCGTTCCACAATGTGGCCAACGGCCCGCAGGCTGTTCTTTAATCGTGATGTCGCCATTCAAACGCCTCCTGAAATGGGCGGGAAGCTTAGCAGAGGAACATGGCCGTTTCTATGGTAAAACAGTAACACTTGCAGATTAGCTGCCAGCCGTTAATCTTGCCCCCGATATCAGCTGGAGACATTGGCCGCCGTGACAGAAAAACGCTTCCGTATACACGCCTGGACATATGCAATCGCTTCTTGGAGTCCGTCCGTCACTCTGTTGTGCTGGGGCTTGAGGTCGTCAGTGCCACCGAAAAAGGCGTTCGTGTCAGAATGCCCTGGCGAGACGATCTGGTCGGTAACCCGGATACCGGGGTTATGCATGGCGGGGCCATCTTCGCGATGATGGATCAGGCTGGCGGCATGGCGATTACTTGCCGTACCTTCCCCACGTTTGAAATTACCCCGACCATCGATTTTCGCGTGGATCATCTGCGCAGCCCGGAAAAAAGGCGGTGGTGAGGCAACCTGCTACCGACTAACCACCCATGTGGCTTTGTCAGTGTAACGACCTGGGAAGAAGGCGGCGACGACGAGCCTATTGCCACCGGGCTGGCAACCTATACACGATTGAAAATTGATAAGGCAGGCACGGTGGTGGGCCAATGAAAGCATTGAAAACGCTGATCGAAGAGTGCCGCAGTGGCAAGGCAGACTATCAGGCCCTGATCGACCGGGTACCGTATGCCCGGTTTCTGGGCATTCAGGTGGTTGCCCAAGGGGATGAGCTGACCTTTGTGCTGCCCAAGCATGACAATGTGGTGGGCAATCCGACCTTGCCCGCGCTGCATGGTGGGGCGGTGGCCGGTTTCATGGAGCAGGCGGCGATTATCTTCATCCTGCAACAGATGGGCGAGCCGAAAGTGCCGAAAACCATCGATTTCACCATCGATTATCTGCGCGCAGGGTTGTTCCGCGATACCTACGCGGAATGCAGCGTTACGCGTCTGGGCGGCGCATTGCCAACGTGCACATCAGTGCCTGGCAGAAAAACCGCCAGGAGCCGATTACCATTGCCCGCGCTCACTTCCTCCTCTCTGATGATGGCAGCACGGACTAACCTTTCGATTCATTGTGTTTAGGCGCCACGGACGGCGCTAATTGTCATATCACGACATTGCTCCTTCCCGGCATCCGCCTAGCGTTGAGTTATGACTTAGCGCTACCAAGGATGCCCATGAAAATAACCAAAGTCAGCACGCCGCCTACCCAGGTCAGTATTTACGACAACTGGGATGGGCCAGGCCACGAAGACATCGAAGACAAATTGAGTGCGCAACACGTTGAAGATGTGGTGGAAATATTCCAGACCCCACTCACGGGCCACTACAACTGGGATTATTCTTCCGCCGATGGCCGCATTCGCAAGCTGTACAAGCTGGGCAAAGAGCTCAACTGGAATGCGGACATGGATGTGGACTGGTCCGAGAGCAACCTTTCCCAAATCCGAAGTGCCACTGGATCAATCGTTCAATCCGTTTCACGGCTGGGAAACCTTCGAAGCATTAAGCGAGGATGAAAAGCTGCGCTTTGGCTGGCATAACCTGGCCTGGATGCTGGCGCAGTTTGTTCATGGCGAGCAGGGGGCGTTACTGGTGGCGTCCCAGCTGGCCAGCTGTGCGCCCACCTACGACGCCAAACTTATGCGGCCAGCCAGACCTTCGATGAAGCCCGCCATGTGGAGGTCTTCACCCGTTACCTGCAGGAAAAGATCGGCATTCTCTACCCGGTGAACCCGAACCTGAAATCCTTGCTGGACAAGATTCTGTCTGATCCCCGCTGGGATCTGAAGTTTATCGGCATGCAGATCATCATCGAAGGGCTGGCACTGGCCGCATTCAATACCTTGAAAATGACTGCCCAGGACCCTTTGTTGAAGCAGATTATCCATCTTGTTATTCGCGATGAAGCACGGCACGTTACCTTTGGTGTCAACTACTTGGAGGACTTTGTTGAGACACTGTCTGAAGAGGAAAAAGAAGAGCGTGCCCACTTTGCCTTCGAGGCCTGCGTGGTCATGGGAGGCTAATCAGCACCGAAGTGTTCGAGCACTTTGGCTGGGATGTGGACGCTGCCCGCGAGCAGGTATTGTCGTCCACCATCATGGCGCAGTTCCGCAATCTGCTATTCACCCGCATTATGCCCAACCTGAAACGCATTGGGTTGCTCACCGATTCCGTGCGCCGCGCTTTGAAGAGCTGGGTATCCTGCAGTTTGAAAATCTGGTGGACGATGGCCAGATCGACTGGGCGGAACTGTCCAAGCCGCTCTACGATGAGGCGTCCTGAACCGATTCGATAATCAATGGATCATCCACCGGCCGGGCCAATGCTCGGCCGGTGGCGTTATAGGCCTGGTGCATGGCCAGGCGCCCTTGTTCCAGCTTGCCGGGCCCGGAGCGGGCCAGGCCGTCAATGGCGAGGGTGACCAGATTCGGGCGCGCGGGGTGATGCAGAGAGGCACTGTTTCGGCCACGCCAGGGAGAGCGGGATTGTAAATGGTGATAAAGTACGCGCTCGCCGGGATAGGTAGCGGCCAGCCCGTGCCGGTCGGCAATGCCGCCGTCCCAGTAGTAACGCCCACCTATACGGGCAGGATGGAATAGCAGGGGGACGGCGCAGGAGGCGTATACGGCTTCGACCAGATTCCCTTGTCGCAGCACCTGCGTGCGCCGGCTTTTCCCCTGCCAGGCAGACACCGCCAACGGCGTTCGGGTATCTTCCAAGCGCTGTGCGGGCAACAGGTCCGACAGCATTCGACGAAACGCTTGGCCGGATAACAACCCCAGGCCCGGGGACGGATCCCAGAATTGAGCCCGATCCAGGCCGAGCAGCTTATCTTCGATGGCATTGATGCTGGCACCAGAAGCCATACTGGCAGCCACTAGGGCGCCGGCGCTGGAGCCACACAAACGTGCGGGTGACAGGCCATGATCAAGCAGGGCGCGCAGCGTGCCGAAATGAGCAAAAAAACCAAAAAAACCGGATGACATGGCGAGCGTAAAAGGCGCCTTAGCCAGCCAATCCGCCAGCAACTCCTGTCGAGATACGCCCCGTTGCGGAGCGTGATCCGCCACACCTTGAACCGGAATGTGTAATGTCACAGCTTGACCCTTCCACCGAAATCGCTGGCAAGACTACCTCGCAGGCCTTCAGTCACACAATGTTGTTGGCGGCAGTAGCGGTCACGGCGCTGGGTCAGACCCTGGTTTTTACTCTTTTACCATCACTGGGGCGCGCCACTGGCATGACCGAGATGCAGGTGGGGCTGATCATCAGTTGTTCATCGCTGGTGTTTGCCCTGGCCAGCCCGGTGTGGGGCACCTTGAGTGAATCGCTGGGCCGCAAGCGGGTTATGGTGATTGGGCTGTCGGGCTATTCGGTGGGAACGTTGTCGTTTGCCGTGGTGTTTGATCTGGGCCTGCGAGGGGCGCTGGTGGGTGTCGGGCTGGTGGCGGCTCTGGTGCTGAGCCGCATGCTGCAGGCTGCCATCATGGCAGCAACCCCGGCAGCGGCCGCGGCCTATACCGCCGACATCACCACACCGGAGCAGCGTACCCAGGGCATGGGGCGCATTGGCGCTGCCAACAATATCGGCACCGTTGTGGGTCCTGTGTCCGGCGGCATTCTGGCTTCCATTGCACTGGTGTTCCCGCTCTATGGGGTGGCAGTGCTGACCGCGCTTATGGCGATCAGCGTGGCCCTGTGGTTGCCGCCGTCGCCTCACAAGCCCACAGCGCGAACCGTGCCATTGCGGTCAGTGCTGCGACACGGGTTGGCGGCCTATGCGGATCCACGGTTGCGCGATCTACTGCTGACCGGGGTGATGCTGTTTATGAGCTTCGCGTTGATCCAGCAAACCCTGGGGTTTCTGTTCCAGGATCAATTCCAGATGAGCCCAACCGAAGCCGCAAGGGCTTTGGGGCTGACCATGATGATGGCAGCCCTCACGTCGCTGTCAGGGCAGTTAATCGTGGTGCAATGGCTGAAAGCGCCCGCAACTCTGCTGATCGCCTTGGCAGTACCCAGCATTGGTGCCGGCGCCGTTATTCTCTGGCTAGCGGACACAGAGGCATTGATGAGCGGGGCGGTGCTGTTGGTCGGGCTGGGTCTGGGATTTGGCATGCCGGCGATCATGTCTTTGGCGAGCCTGCGGGTGCCCACGGAAGAGCAGGGCCGGGTGGCTGGGCTGGCCAGCGCCTGTCCGGCTCTGGGATTCATTGTCGGGCCACTGGTCGGCACGGGCCTGTACACTCTGGATCACCGCTGGCCCTATCTGTTGGTGATTGGGTTACTGGTGCCCATGTCCGTACTCGCCTGGCGACTTAGCCGTAAGGCCTGAGCCCAAATCAGGCCTGAAGCAATAGCGATTGCCACAGATGCGCCGCCACCAGCGCCCGCCAAGGCGTGAAATCAACGAGCCAATCCCGGGTGGCTTTCGCTGTAGGGCGTTCGTTCCAGCCAAGTAATCGCTCCAGTGCTTTCTGTACTGCCACGTCCCCATGCAGACTGCCATCCAGATAGCCATAGCCGCGTAGCAGGGTGTAATTCACGCTCCAGGGCCCCAGCCCGCGAATGGCCAGTAGGGCACGCTCCAGATCCTGTGCATCCGTGTCTGAGCGCAAAGCGTCGGGTAGCAGTTGGTGATCACAGCAACGTCGCGACACCGCCAATAGCGTGTCCGCCTTGCTGGCGGAAAAACCGACACTGCGCAGCGCGCTGGCATCCAGCAGGCTCACCGCTGCTGCATCGGGGTAACAACACAGCCCGCCGATTTCCTCGGGGCTGGCCAGTTGGATAAATCGTCGTCGAATGGCCGTGGCTGCGCTGACACTGATCTGTTGACCAATAATGGCCCAGCTCAACGCCTCAAACGGGGTGGCCGATTGCGGCACACGCAGGCCTCGTTGCTTGTGCACCAGGCTGGAGAGAGGTGTGCGCTCTGCCATCGCCTGCTCGAAGGTCTCGATGGGCTGATTGAGGCCAAGCATGGCATGCGCTTGCCGGGACAGCGGAGGACCGGTGAGTGTATTGGACGCTGTGCAGACTTGCCCGAGCTGATTGAAATCCATGGTTAACAGGCAGGGCTGGCTGTCCAGTGTAATGGCCTTGTTGAGCACTCTGTCTTCCACTTTCTCGGAAATGGCGTGCTGATCACGGCCATGAAAATCGAGAAAGGTCGCCACGCTAAAGTGTGGCGGTAGCGCGATTGAAAGGCTATTCACTGTTTTTCACTTCCTTCCTGATCACCGCGCTCGCGGCCAAGCAGGGCGGCCTTGCGCTCGACACCCCAGCGATAGCCCGACAGGCCGCCATCGGCGCGCACAATGCGATGGCAGGGTACCAGTACGGCCAGCCGATTGCTGGCGCAGGCGCGGGCCACGGCGCGGGCCGACGTCGGCCTTCCCAGCTTTTCTGCCAGTGCTTGGTAGGAGAGCGTTTGTCCTGCCGGAATAGTCCTTAGCGCGGCCCACACTTGTTCTTGAAAGGCAGTGCCTCGTATATCCAAAGGCAAGGCAGGCGGAACGTGCGTGTCAGGTGACTGGAACTCTGGGTTCAGTGGTACGTCGATCAATGTAATGACCATGGCAACACGTTGGTCAAATGCGCTATCGCAGGGCAAAAGCTCTGCGCCGCTGAACTCCCGTTCGAAATCCTGAAGCAGGATGTCGGGGTCATCCCCCATGGCAACCGCACAAATACCGATTTCGCTTTCTGCCACCAGCACCGACCCCAGTGAGCTGTCGGCGATGGCGACGCGCAGCGCCAGGCCTTTTCCTGCTTGGCGATACTGCCCGGGTTTCATTCCCAACGTTGCCCCGGCTGCAGCGTGTAGGTGGCCGCTGGAGTCGAAACCGGCGAGGTGTGCGGCATGGGTCAGGGGCTGCTCGTCACGGAGTTGTTGCCGGACTCGGCGACGACGGATTGCAGCGCCGTATTGGTGCGGAGAAATGCCTGTGATGGCCTTGAATTGGCGCTGCAGGTGGAAGGGGCTCCAACCGGATTGCGCGGACAGCGCCGCGAGAGTGGGTTTGTGTTCAGCGGCTTCGATGGCTCGGCAAAGGGCAATCACCGTTGTTGTTGTGGGTGACGGGTTGTCACCGAGTGGGTGGCAGCGCCGGCAGGGGCGATAGCCGTTTTGCAATGCGGCACTGACGTTATCAAACAGACGCACATTTTTCACTGCGCGGGCGGCGCGATGGGCACGTGGGCAGACAGAAAATGCCCGTTGTGACTACCCCATAGACAAAGTCATCACCGGGAATACATCGATGTTCGTTGATGGCCTGTTGGCGTTGCTGGTCTGCATTCATGGTTGTGCATTGGCCTGTGCGCATGGGTCCTGTTCCGCAGTATGAAGGGAAATGGGGCTGACTGGGAGCATGCAGAAAAAGGGCTGGGCAGACATTCGAAATGTTGCGGTTGTATTCGAGAAAACGGTGAGGAGGGGGAAACTATAGCGGGGCGGTGAAACCATTGCGGCGAGCCAGGCTCGCCGCAATCGATTCGGGTGTCGCTGCTGTGCTTATTTGGTGTAAGGCAGCAGTGTCAGCTCCACGCGACGGTTCTGTTCCCGGCCGCTGGCCGAGCTGTTGCTGGCAATGGGCTGGGTTTCACCAAAGCCGACGGTGTCCAAGCGAACCTGCTCAACCCCGTGGGCAGACAGTTTATTGGATACCGCCTGGGCCCGTTGCTGGGACAGCAACAGGTTGTAGCGATCCCCGCCAGTGCTGTCGGTGTGTCCGGCTACCTGGATCATGGTGGACTTGTATTCGTTGAGCACCTCGGACACCGCGTCCAGTACTGGATCAAAGGAAGACTTCACATTGGTACTGTCGGTGGCAAAGGTTAGATTGCCCGGCATGTTGAGGATGATGTTCTCACCATCACGGGTAACGGAAACGCCTGCGCCTTCAAGCTTCTGACGCAGCTTGGCTTCCTGAACGTCCATGTAATAGCCCACACCACCACCGGTAACCGCGCCAATGCCAGCCCCGGCCAGCGCCCGCTCTTTACGTTCTTTGGCGCTGTCGGAGGTAGCGATACCGATCAGGGCGCCAGCTACCGCACCGATTGCCGCACCGGATGTGGCTTTGGAGGTCTGTTTCTCACCCGTGTAGGGGTTAACCGTGCTGCAGCCCGTAACGGCAATCGCACTCGCGAGCGCAAGTGACCCGGCAAATCGTTTCATGAAAGCTCCTTGGGATTCGATAACATATTGGTTTTTTTACTGGTTTATGCCTGAATGAACCATAGCCGTAGTGTAAAAGCTGGTAAAGTGCCGGCGTCACGACAGCACCTTATTTGATCAAATCGTTACAGGATACCGCTTGGCTATTCAGGATTTTTCTCCGCCACCGCTGGCGACAATGGATCGATTGCTGGCTGCTTCCCGGCACTATTTCGCTCCCCGCTTATTTGGGGCCGAGAATGTGAACCCGGAACGCCCAGCTTTATTCGTGGGCAATCATGGCCTGTACGGGCTGATCGATTCCCCGCTTTTTGTGTTGGAGCTATACCGGCAAACCGGGGTGTTCCCCAGAGCCCTCGGCGACCGATTGCATTTCCGTGTGCCGGGCTGGGGGCCATTGCTTAAGCGCTGGGGTGCGGTGGAGGGGAACCCTGAAAATTGTACCCGACTGATGCAGGCCGGCCAGCCGGTATTGGTGTTTCCTGGTGGCGCGCGGGAAGTGGCCATGCGCAAGGATGAAGTACACCAGTTGGTATGGAAGAAGCGCACGGGCTTTGCGCGCATGGCCATTGAACACGGCTATGACATCATCCCGTTTGCGTCGGCAGGTTGTGATGAAGCTTACCGCGTGCTGATTGACGGTAATGACTTCCAGCAATCCTGGCTGGGGCGTACGTTGTTGAAACGTCCGCGGCTCGACAAATTATTACGCGGTGGCGATATGTTTATGCCGCTTAGCCGCGGCGTCGGCCCCACCTTAATTCCCAGGCCCGAACCTCTCTGGTTCCAAATCGGGACACCGATTTCCACCGCTTCCTGGGCCGGAAGGCAGGGAGAACCCGACGCCTGCTGGGAAGCCCGGGAAGCCGTGGCTTCGTCTATTAAGGGTATGCTGGATTCATTGAATCAGGAGCGTTCAGCGGCACGGCAGCAGGGTTGGCGCCGCTGGTTGCTATAACCGTCAGCACACCTTGAGCCTGCTCGTTGCCCTGAAATCATTTCTTTGTCACAAATAGTCCATGCAATGTCCTGCCACGCCAGTGAAAGGGCAGCGTGTCGGGACTACTATGGGTGAAAATAAGGAGTGCATGCATGCGACGCTGGAATGGCTGGGGTGACAGCAATAATCACTATCCGTTAAAACCGTCTGGGCTGGCCTTTATCCAGGACCGCCTGGGCCGCGCCGAGCCACTGCCGGACGCAGAAATGGCGGCAGTCATCGCTCAGGTGCCGGCATCTCGCCTTCCGGGCCACCCGGGTGTGGACACTGCCCCGGAAACTCGGCTGCGACATGCCCGTGGACAAAGCCTGCCAGACTGGCTGGCCATGCGTTCCGGCGAGTTCGAGCGATTCCCCGACGGCGTTGCCTCCCCGACCAGTAGCGACGAAGTGCGCGCATTGCTGGACTGGGCCCTGGCTCAGGGCATCACGGTGATCCCCTATGGTGGCGGCACGTCCGTGGCCGGACACATCAACCCCCCTGAAGGCGATGCACCGGTCCTGACCTTGAGCCTGGCTGCCATGGACCAGTTGATGGACCTGGACACGCAAAGCCAGATCGCGACCTTCGGGGCAGGAACACCCGGCCCAAAGGTAGAGCAACAGCTTCGTGAGCGTGGCTATATGCTGGGGCATTTCCCCCAGTCCTGGGAGCTGTCCACGATCGGTGGCTGGGGTGGCCAGCCGCTCCAGCGGTCAGCAATCCATGCGTTATGGCAGGATTGAACAGATGTTTGCCGGCGGCCGAGTAGAAACGCCGAAAGGCTCCATGACCATTCCGACTATTCCTGCCTCATCCGCAGGGCCGGATTTACGCGAAATTATCCTCGGCTCGGAAGGGCGGATGGGCGTGATTACGGAAGTGAAAGTGCGCGTTACGCCGTTACCGGAAACGGAAAGTTTTCAGGTGGCGTTTGCCCCGGACTGGGATACCGGTAAAGAACTGGTGCGGCAGATGACCCAGGCAAAATCCCGCTGTCCATGCTGCGCCTGTCCAACGCCGAAGAAACCCGTACACACCTGATGCTGGCCGGCCACGAAAAACTGGTCGGGGTTTTGCATCGCTACCTGAATGTACGCGGCTGTGGCGACGGAAAATGCATGATCACCTTCGGTGTCACCGGCGACAAAGCGCAGGCGCGCCATGTGCTTGGCCAGGCCCGCAAGCGAATTCGTCAGGCTGGGGGCGTCATGGTTGGCACCCTGTTGGGTAAAAAGTGGGAAGAGTCTCGCTTCCGCTCACCGTACCTGCGCCACGGGTTGTGGGAGCATGGTTATGTGGTGGATACCTTTGAAACGGCGGTGGATTGGAACCGGGTGACCCCGGCCATGGTGGCCATGGAGCAGGCCGTGCGTGATAACGCTGGTGACGGCGAGCAGGTGCATGTCTTTACGCACCTGTCACATTTGTACTCGCAAGGTTCCAGTATCTATACCACTTACGTGTTTCGCTGCGCGGACAGTTACGAAACCACCCTGGCTCGCTGGCGCGTGCTAAAGCAGGTTGCCTGTGAAGCCATTGTGGCGAACGGTGGCACCATTAGTCATCAACACGGGGTAGGCCGGGATCATGCGCCCTGGTTGCACCATGAAAAAGGTGAGCAGGGATGGCGGTGTTGCATCGGCTGGTTGACCATTTCGACCCCTGCATCGTTTGAATCCCGGCTGCCTGATCGACGACTGATACGCGCACGATTCGCTTACGAACAAACAGGGAAGACTTTATGCTCGGCCAACGCCGCACGCTGACTGAACTGGCTGCACCCTCCACGCAGGGCAAGCCACAATGGGACCTGATCGTCATCGGTGGCGGTATTACGGGTGCCGGCGTCATGCTGGAAGCGGCCCGGCGCGGGCACCGCGTGCTGCTGCTTGAGCAAACCGATTTTGCCTGGGGCACCTCCAGTCGATCCTCGAAAATGGTCCACGGCGGCTTGCGCTATATCGCCCAGGGCGATATCGCCCTGACACGGCACTCATTGCTGGAACGCGAACGGTTGCTGAACGAGTTACCTGGGCTGGTGGAGCGGGCAACCTATCTTTTCCCTCTGCGCAAAGGCGTTTCCCCGGACGCTGGCCCATGAAAGCGGTGTTGTGGCTGTATGATTTTTTGGCCGGTATTCGTGATCACCGTTACCTGAACCGGGCGCAGCTTCTGAAGCGTGTGCCTGGGCTACAGGATCAGGATCTCACCGGCGCCATGTGCTATACCGACGCACTCACTGATGATTGTCGTCTGGTTATGCGCACATTACTGGAAGGTGCCCGCCATGGCGGGTTCGCGCAAAATTACGCGCGGGTCGTTAAGGCTGTGCAGTGTGAAAATGGTGAAGAGGGCTTTGCCGTTACGGTAGAAGACCGGGTCAGCGGCGAACAATCTACACTCAAGGCGGGAGCGGTGGTTAGTGCCACTGGGGCCTGGGCGGATCGGTTTTCCGGCGCACAAGCGCGGGTACGGCCATTGCGCGGCAGCCATTTGTTTATTGACCCCGCCGTCTTGTCGGTGAGTGACTGCCTGACGGTGATGCACCCCGACGATGGGCGCCCGGTGTTTGTCTTCCCCTGGGAAGGGGTGACCTGTGTCGGCACCACGGATCTGGATCATCCCCAGGACATGGACGTGGAAGCCGCTGCCAGTGACCGGGAAGTGGTTTATCTACTCAAGCTGATCAACACCCAGTTCCCCGGCCGCAATGTGACCCGGGAACATATCTATTCCACTATCGCTGGCGTGCGCCCGGTCATCGCCTCAGGCAAAGGCGTAGATCCGTCCAAGGAGCGCCGGGACCATGCGGTGTGGGGGGATAACGGCATTGTTACCGTCAGTGGCGGCAAGCTCACCACGTTCAGGTTAATTGCCCTGGACGCGTTGCTGGCTACGGGTTTAATCGATGATGGCGATCACCGCCGTAGCCAAAAAAGCAAAACTCGCAGTTTTGAGCCACTCCAGGATGCCCCCGGTGCCGTGGAAGCCTTTTTGCATGCGGATCAAGCGGACTCGGCGTTTATCCGATGGGTTCTGGCGCATGAATCGGTAGTGCATCTGGATGACCTGATGCTGCGTCGCACTCGTCTGGGGCTGATCAAACCCGCTGCCGGCATTGCGGTACTGGCGACATTACGCGGGCAAATCCAACAGGCTCTGGGTTGGACTGACAGCCAGTGGGACAAGGAGCTAGTGCGCTATCGGGAGATTCATCAGCGCTTCTATGGGGTGCCCAAGCCAGAGACTGATACGTCTAAAGCAAGCCCGGCTGCTGAGGTTCAGGAGCAACAAGCAGGATGATGGACGAGCCGCTGGTACTGGCGCTGGATCAGGGCACGCAAAGTGTTCGGGCCATGCTTTTTGATCGCAACGGTGAAGTGATCGCCCGTTACCAGCAGCATATTGAACCTTATTTCTCCCACGAACCGGGCCAAGCGGAGCAGCATGCCGGGTATTTCTGGGAACAGCTCGGGCTCGCTTGCCAAGGATTATGGGAGAAGCACGGCGCACTGAAGCATCAGGTTAAAGCGGTGGCACTGACCACGCAGCGGGCATCAGTGGTTTGCCTTGATGAACACAAGCAACCGATACGCCCGGCGATTATCTGGCTGGACCAGCGCCGCACGGATTCGATACCCCGGTTGCCTTGGTGGCTGGCTGCGCCTGTCATCGTAGCGGGGCAGGGGGAAACCCTGCGACAGTTCCAGGCCAAGGCCGAATGCAACTGGCTGTCGGCGGATGAGCCTGCGCTATGGCAGAAAACCCGGCACTTTCTGTTATTGTCGGGCTACCTGACCTATCAGCTCACTGGACAGCTGCGCGACTGCACCGCGTCCCAGGTGGGCTACATCCCTTTCGATTACAAAGGCCGCTGCTGGGCGGCGGCCCATGATCTCAAGTGGAAGGCGCTGAGGCTTCGGCGTGAACAGCTCCCGGAACTGGTGGAGCCGGGCAAGCCTCTGGGGACTATCAGCGAGCAGGCCAGCCTTATCACGGGCATCCCTGAGGGACTGCCCCTGATCGCATGCGGCGCAGACAAAGCCTGCGAAGTGCTGGGGGCGGGCGCTTTTACCCCGGAAATCGGCAACCTGAGTTACGGCACCACCGCCACGTTCAACACCTGCAACGCGCGCTACGTCGAGCCGATCACCTTTGTCCCGGCCTACGGCGCCGCCGTGCCGGATCGATACAATTCCGAAATCATCGTGCAGCGTGGCTACTGGATGGTGAACTGGTTTAAACGCGAATTCGGGCAACAGGAAGTACAGCAAGCCGAAACGCTTGGCGTGGCCCCGGAAACCCTGTTCGAAGCCTTGTTGAAGAATCATCGCCGGGAGCCATGGGGTTGATGCTGCAGCCGTTCTGGAATCCGGGCGTGCGCATCCCCGGCCCAGAGGCAAAAGGCGCCATTATCGGATTTGGCGATGTACACACCCGTGCCCATATGTACCGGGCGATTATCGAAGGCATTGCTTACGCCCTGCGTGAGGGGAAGGAGCGGCTGGAAAAACGTAACCGCATTCCGGTTACGTCCCTGCGTGTATCCGGCGGTGGCTCGCAAAGCGATGCGATCATGCAGATCACCGCGAATATCTTTAACCTGCCCGCTATCAGGCCCCACACCACGGAAACCTCCGGATTGGGCGCTGCGATTAATGCGGCGGTGGCGTTGGGCTTGCACCCGGATTACCCCTCCGCGGTGGCGGCGATGACTCGCCCGGGCGACACTTTCCTGCCTGAAGCCGCACCGGCAGGTCACTACGACGCCCTTTACCGCGACGTTTACCGCAAACTGTATCCCCGGCTAGCGCCGTTATACCGCTCCATCCGCCGTATTACCGGCTACCCGGCACGGGTTTAATCCTTCCCGAGTGCGCTGCCTGTGGTAGGGTCGTGCCTCCATTGTCTTCCCGGTCTGTGTCCATGCTTCGCTGGTGCTCAACGCTGTCTCTCTTTCTGTCTTTGCTGCTGGTGGCTGTGCCTGCGCAGAGTGAGGACGGTGACGGCACACTGAGCCAATTACGATCGGACCTCTCACAGGGCCAGCTGGATGTGTTGTTGCAACGCCAGGATATCGTGCGGCTCCCGGCATCGACCCTCAAACCCTGGATACAACCACAACCCATCGACCGTTTTGCGATCACTGGATTCAATGAAAACGATCACCGTTTTGCGGCGCGGGTGCGGTTGCATTTCCCCCTGACGGCAACATCAGTTTTCTCCGCCTGGAAGGCACCCCGGCCAAGCCCTACACGGTGACCGATTGGTACGACTATAGCTCCGGGTTGCGACTAACCGCATTACTGGAAGAGAGACGCTGGCTGCAGAGTGAAGACGGTAAGGCGTTTTTGAGTGAGCTGGGGGAGTCTCCGGATGGGCCCAGCGTGGCTACTCTGGCTGAAGGGCGACCGGCCGCACTGAAATTGTGGCTGACCCAATGTCTGGGTAACCCCTGTGAGCGCATTGCTGCTGCCCACCAACTTGAGTCCGTGCAACCGATGATCTGGTTGCTGCGCCGGGCCATTGCCAGTGGCGACACAGATCAGTACCGGCAACAGCATGCTGCGTTGCTGGCTGCGTTGGGCGATGATGCTTACCTGTGGTGGTTGGAAGGGCAGTACGCGCTGGAATACCAACAGTGTGGCTGGCTGGTTTCGCCATTGCGCGACGCCTGGCGGCGCCACCAGGACGTGCTGGCGTTGGCAGACGTGGCCCTGCAATGCTCGTTGAGCCACATGCCGGAGCAGACCGCCTTTGGTGTGGCACTGACCCAGCAACTGTCTGTGGATACGATTATGGATTCTGTGGCGGCGTTTTTTGCCGCCCACAACCGCCCGGTGCCGGAAAGTTGGCATCAATGGGCGCTAACCTATTCATTACCGATCCTGCCCGCGGATCAGGAGTAACGCCATGCGCGTATCGGAACTGGCAAAACAGGCGAACACCACCGCAGAAACCGTGCGTCATTACACGGACATCGGTTTGCTGTCTCCTGGTCGCGACAGTCATAACGGATATCGTTATTACGGGGCAGAGGATTTACGGTTGTTGCGATTTGCCCTGAAAGCACGCTCTCTGGGATTCACGCTG
>UEXL01000258.1_pt1 | contig 33394 bp, 36 predicted proteins | sample 1796671 | NCBI WGS metagenome assembly UEXL01 (sample SAMEA4772471, study PRJEB27181) | metagenome | reverse complement strand
TCTATGTCACGATGATATTGTACTTGAGAACTTCGATTATGAGAAGTTGAAGAAGCATTTTGAGACTTATGATGTCTTAGGTGTAGCTGGAGCCTCACAACTTAATATTCAAGAGCCAGCTCTATGGCATCTTATGGGTGGTGGCTTTCAAGGTGGACATCTTCATGGTGCTGTAGCTCATTTGAACCAAGGTAAGAAGTCCATGACAGCATTTGGACCTTACCCACACCAAGCTCTTATCATGGATGGTGTATTCCTTGCTATATCGAGGAAGGTATTCAAGAAGATTCGATTCGATGAGTCTTGTCCTGCCGGTTTTCACTTCTACGATCTTGCTTATACACTTGATGCATCCTTAAAAGGGTTCAAGTGTGGTGTTGTAGATGCTTACATTACTCATGCTTCACCTGGCTTGAGAGAATTCACTCCTGAATGGAATAAAGGTCAGAAGTGGTTCCTTAAGAAGTACAAAAAGTATGTTGGTAAGACAGTAAAGATATAGTTGATTACTACAACTAATCTACTATACTGATAAAGATGGCTAAGCTTGATTTAGATTACTTCGAAAACGTACTTATGTATAACGCGCTAACTGATAGCGGTTATCTTAGTACTATTGCTGATAATGTTCAGCCGGAGTTCTTTAAGAGTAAAGATATATCAGACATCTTTACTATCATCAAAGAGTTCAATGAGACTCGTAACCAACTTCCTACTACTACTGAGATTAAGCAGTACTTAGTTACTGATCAGCTCAAGGAGACCTTTAGAAGGTTAGTAGGTAGCTTTGCTGATATTGATAAGGGTATCAATAAAGATGAGCTTATAGAGAATACAGAGCAGTTCCTTAAGGAGAAGGCTGTATATTGTACTATGATGGAATCTGCTGAGGCTATCTCTGCAGGTGAGGTTGATACTTCTGTTATCCTAGATAAGTTTGAGAAGAGTTGTAATATTAGTCTTGTTACTGACTTAGGACTTAGTGTTAAGGATAACATCGATGATATTATTGAAGACCTTACTACTGTAGAAGATAAGATTCCTTCTAGCTGGGAATGGCTTGATGACTCTCTTGATGGTGGCTTTATTAAAGATGGTAAGTCACTATATGTCTTTGCTGGTGAGACTAATATTGGTAAGTCAATCTTCCTAGGTAATGTAGCTGCTAATATTGCCAATCAAGGTAAGAATGTTCTACTTGTTACTCTAGAGATGTCTGAGTTACTATATGCAAGACGTATATGTACACATGTATCCAAGATTCCTATGAAGGAGATGGCAGTTAATGGTGCATCGTTGAGAGCTGCTATGACTGAAGGTGAAGGTAATGTATACATCAAAGAGTTTCCACCTTCTACTATCACTCCTAATACTATTAAAGCCTTTGCCAAGAAGTTTACCGATCAAGGTATTCACCTAGATGCGATTGTTATTGACTACCTTAACCTCATTCATAGCCCCATTGGTAATAACTCCTATGAGCGTATTAAGAATGTTACTGAACAGGTAAGAGCCATTAGTTATGTGTTCAATTGCCCTATTATTAGTGCTACTCAGTTGAATCGAGCTGGCTTCGATCAAGATAACCCTGACCTTGCTACTATATCCGAATCTATTGGTTTGGCTGCTACTGCTGATGTTATACTTTCGATCTTCCAGAACGATGAAGATAGAGACTTGGGTATTATTAGATTGGGTATGATGAAGAATCGTTATGGTCCTCGAGGTATGACACAGCCTATGCGTATTGATTACTCTACTTTGTCTATTGAGCAAGCAGATGATGTAGATGACTTAGAAGATGATAATACTCTATCATCATTAGCAGCATTTGCATCGAGTTGATTTATTCTTAGAAGGTATTAAGTATATACGTGCACATACTTATCTTTACTGATGCAGACCTTGATGGAGCAGGCTCAGCCTTGCTTCTAAAAGAAGTATTTGCTGGTCATGATGTAATCATTGTTGATACCACAGAGTATCGTATACTTAATGAGTTTAAGAATCGATGGAACACTCTTGATCACTTCGATAAGATCTTTGTTTGTGATCTATCACTTAGTGAGGAACAAGCTGAAGCAATTAACAGAGATAATGTAGTAGTTGTTGATCATCACGAAACACATTCACGACATGCAGATAAGTATACTAAAGCAAAGAGTATTGTAACACCATATTCCTCTTGTACAAAGTTAGTATTCGATAAGTTTAGATCGAAGATTAATGTTACACCTGAAAAGGAAGCATTAGTCAACCTAATTGATCAATATGATAGTTGGTCATTTGACTTTCCTCGTGAAATGGCACCAGCAAAGCTAAATGCTATTCACTATAACAAACCTAAGACCGAAAAGTTTATTGAGTCATTCAAGGATGGTTTGAGAGATTACACTCCACATGAGAAGGGTGCTATCAAGTTACACTTTAAAAGCTTTGTAGAGCAGTTAGAAAATCCAAAGTTCTATGGTAAGATAAAAGACTTTAAGGTTGTATCTACATTTACATCAAAGCATGTTAATGAAGTAGCAAACTATATGTTAGACAAGTATGATGCAGATGTAGCTATCATGGTTAACCTTGACATCAAGGTTGTATCTTTTAGAAAGAGTCGAGGAGTGGATTTAAATCTTGGTAAGTTAGCTGAGAAGTTATGTGATGGTGGTGGGTCACATAACCTTGCTGGAGGTAAACTAACTGAGACATTTGCTAACTGGACTAAAACCTTATCCCCTATTGAATAATGCAGCAACCTAACGTACCACTACCATCAGGTGACATCACTAAAAGAGAGCTCGAGCACTTGATGTTATGCTTTTGTACTTTTTGTTGTCAGTTAAAGGGAAAGAGACTCTCACTACAAAACATTTTCGTATTAGTACTTAAGGAAGAGAAACTTCGCAATATGCTCAAGACACTCTTAACAGTAGACAATGACTTCGAGTTAGTTAAGTTGTTTATTGAGTTCGAGCCACAAATTGCAGAGTCAAAGTACATTACTAAGTACCTCAATCAAAATAAGGGTGCACTAAAGAGTTGATTTTAGTATCTCATTAGTTATAATAACTATGAATGGTTACTGAACGAGAGAAAGATATCTATAATAGCTATCTGTATGCTACCCGAAGTGCAAAGGGTAAGCCTACTCGCTTTAGAAAGGACTTTAGTAAGCTCAAAGATGAAGACTTTGTAGCTCTTAAGAAGCTATCTGCATTCTTCGTTAAGCACAACCATGTCAACTATAGAGATTGGTTTGCTGCTCCATTCAGTGTGTATAATAAGGATGAGTGGTTTGATCTTAAGTTTTTTAACTCACGTAAAGCTCTTAAGTGTTACTCTATCTACATGAAAGAGAGAGAAGTCTCTAATCCAGATAGTGATGATAACATCGAAATACTCAAAGATGGGTTTAGGTATGTAGCCAGGTATTGTATTGAGCATAACCTTACCTTAGACCAGTATAGAGTAAATTTTACTAACAATATGCCCACTTGCCTGTTGCATTTACAAGAACATAGGCTAAACTTTTATACATTACATGCCCTTGAAGTTGAATCCATCATTAAGACCGTTGAACGAGACGTGCTGGACTTTATCGTCAAGGACTTTAAATCCCTTTTCGCGCTTACGCGCACAAAATATCTTGGCTCTACAATGCTTAAGTTGAAGGCCAAAGAAACAAAGACAAAGTAACAAAAATAATAGAAACAAAAGTAAAATTATGAGTATTAATATGAGTATGTTCGAAAGCATCAAAGGTGCTTTAGCCTCCAGTAATGAAGCCGGTAAGAGTAAGTTCTCCGAAATCATGCAAACCAAGCCCGGTAATGTTTATACCGTAAGGCTTCTACCTGATGGTAAGTCTCCAGCAGATACCTTCTTCCATTACTACAATATGGGTTGGAATAGCTTTGCTACCGGTCAGTATGTTCAAGCTCTTAGTCCTCAGACCTTCGGTGAGCGTTGCCCTATCAATGAGGAGCGCTTCAAGCTTAGCCGTATGGGTTCTGATGCTGAGAAAGAGAAAGCTTCTCAACTTCGTCGTTCTGAGAAGTGGCTTGTTAACGTCTATGTTGTAGATGATCCTACCAACCTGATAACAATGGTAAAGTCAAGATGCTTCGTTATGGTAAGCAGCTTCACAAGATCATTACTGATGCTATCGAAGGTGATGATGCAGCTGAGTTTGGTGCTAAGATCTTTGATCTTGGTGATGATGGTGTTAACTTCAAGATTAAGTGTGAGCAGCAAGGTGATTATCCTACCTATGTTTCTTCTCGCTTTACTGCTGCTGGTAAGTTGAACCTTAGTGAAGATGCTCAGAAAGAGCTTTATGGTCAGACCCATACTCTTAAAGAGACCTTCCAGTTAAGAGTGTGAAGAGCTTACTACTATGCTTAACGAGCACTTCCATTGTAAGGCTGATGAGCCTAAGGTAGAGACTCCAGCAGCTGGTGATACTCCTCCTTGGTCCGCTCCTGCAGAAGCAGCTCCTGCTCCCAGCAGCTCCAGCACCGGCTCCAGCAGAAGCTACTACTTCTGTTGAAGATGATATCGACGACCTTCTTGCAGACCTCTAAGAGTTATGAGCGATCCAATGACACCTGAAGCCAAGGCTGCAGTAATGCAGCTTATGGGTCAGACTTACGGACAAATGAAGAAGCAAGACGAGATGATCGTCGGTTCTTCCGCTCAGCTCCAAGGCAAGTCTAATGAGATGAAAGGTTTGGTAGAGCAGTTGGTGGCAACACCGACTGTAGCTAACCCTAATCGTCCTCCTCAACCACAAGGTCCACCACCACAGCAAGCTCCTCAACAGCAAGCAGCTCCAGTTCCTACAGGTCCACCTGCTGCTCCTGTTACACCAGAGCAAGCAATGGCTGAGCTTCAAGCTGCTCCTGCACCAGTTGCTCCTGCACCTGTTCAAGTAGAACAGACCATGGAGTTTGACTTTAGTGAGCCATCAGCCATTGATAAGTTAATCGAGCTACAGAAAGAAACCAACTTGCTATTGAAAGATATTAAGTTACAATTAGAAAGTACAAATGTCAAACCAACAAGAAAGAAAGCTAAGTCTAAAGTCGCCTGAAAAGTTCGTAGCCTTTTTAGACTCTTTATCAAAGATAAGTGAGAGTGCTATTGTTCAATTAGATAGTGATAAGACCTCGAGTCTTGTTGCCTCTACTGACAATACTCTTATCCTACATGCCGAGTATGCTGCAGGTACCGACTTCTCAACTACTCTGAATATTCCAGATGTTAAGAAGTTAGTAAATGTCCTCAAGACTGTAGGGTTCGAAGATGAGATTGACCTTAAGGTTAACTCAAATAACTTAGAGTATAAGGGCAATGGTGTTAAGTTTAAGTACCATCTATTTGACGAAGGTTTCTTGAGTAAGCCAGGCCTTAATATTGAGAAGATTAATGCATTTGAGTTCGATATGGACTTCAAAGTAGATGCTAATATCCTCAATCAAATCTTTAAGGGTGCTGTATTTGCTTCTGAGACTAATAAGCTATACTTTTATACTGAAGAGAATAAAGATGGTGAAGGGTTTAGACTTATGGCCGAGCTTACTGATAGAGCTCGTCATAATACCGATAACTTCACTATGTGTATTGGTAAGGTTGATGTAGAACTTGAGCCTATCCCAGTTAACTTTGATAACGTTCGCTTGCTTAATAATATTAGCGGTGAGTTTACTGTAAGAGTTAACAAGGACTTTGGTGTAGTTGTATTCGAGCAAGACGCAGAAGATATTAAGCTTAAGTATATCATTTCATCTCTTACTCAGTAGGATGTTATCTAATAACCAAAAGAATAAACTAAAGACTGCTGGTTACTTTATCAAGCGTCTTAAAGATCATAAGTACGTGACCTTTAGGATGTTTGATAAGTACGGTGATAACGATTCACGTAAGTGGACTGTATTAGTTGACCCTGGAGGTGCATCAGTATACATCACTTGCTTTGAGAATAGACCGTTCAAAGAGGAGTACTTATTCAGTTTTGAGGATGGTAACCAGAGATTCCCTCGTGGTTACGTCCTTAAAACAAGCTCTATCGATGTTGTAGTACAAAGATTAATAGATCATCAAGTGCTACAAGTTGAAGATTCAGAGTTCTTGAATAAGTACTCTAAGAATGGATGAGAACCCAGAAGAGTCTGATAAGGATATTGATGACTTAATCAACAACAATGCTCTTAATTTAAGACCTGAGGATCTTCAAAGCTTTAAAAGCGAAAGAGAACTACGAGAGAAATTAAAAAGTATCGTAGCTGAGTATCTAGATTCATTCTACATCTTCGGTTATGATATTGATGGAAAAACAATATTAATAAAAGGTGCTAAATCCGATATGCAATTAGATGCATTAGATACCTTAGCAATGAGATTATTCGTTGCAGGTAACTTAGGAGGCACTTATGGAGACAATGGAACAAAATACCGTTAAAACGAGAGATTGCTACGCAGTACAACAAGGAGACTTTGTAGGTCAAATGTTTATTGTATGTGAAGTAACAGATAAAGAGGTAGGGTGCTTAGCTGTACCGAACATGAAAAATGTTCAAGTACCAAATGATAAGTGGACTATCGGAAGGAACTCTGATATAATTGAATATGTAGAGGAGATGCCTGAAGATGTCTTTAGCGTTTGCTCAGCACAATATAATGAAAACTCTAATAATTGATGGAAACAACTTGATTCACAGAACCTTCTGGACTGCAAAGAATCAATCAAAGCGCATCGGTGATCCTGATGTTATTCCTAATCTACACATCTACTTTACTCTCAATGCAATCTACTCTTATGCTAACAAGTATAAGCCTACTAAGACGATTGTAGTATGGGACGAGAAGCTTGACTACCAACCTAACATTCGTAAGGAGCAGTTAGATGGTTATAAGGGTACTCGTACGAAAGATAGTACTCCTCATCATCAGAATGAGCAGATCAAGGAGATGTTATCTTGCTTAGGTATCCCTTCTATCTTTCCTCGTGAGAGAGAAGCAGATGACATTGTAGCTTATATCTGTAAGACCTTCGAAGGTGAAAAAGTTATTGTATCTGTAGATCGTGACTTCCTTCAGCTTGTAGATGATAAGACTATCATGTATGATGCTATTCGTAAGCGTGAGTTTACTTTAGATACCTTTGTAGAAGATACTGACTATACTAAGAACGAATGGCTTCGTGCTAAGTGTCTCTTAGGTGATAAGTCCGATAACGTTCCTGGCATTCCTCGCTTTGGTAAGGCTAAAGTACGTAAGTGGCTTGATGGTCAACTTGAGCTTAACGAAGAGCAAGAAGCTATCTTTGAGAAGAACATGAAAGTGTTTGACCTTAATGAGGTTATGTCGCATGAGAGTGAGGCTAACTACTACCAAGAGCAGCTTGATGTAGATATCGAAACTCGTTGGGCTGAGTTTGTATGCTATTGTGAAGAGTATAAGATGGATAACATACTCAAGAAGAAAGAAGCATGGCATACCGTCTTCGTTATGGGCAATAAGTTGCTTTCCATGTTCGGTTAGTATATACTAAGTCGTGATCTCACTTCCCTCGAGAATATGTCGTAGCTAAGTTCTACGAGTTTGGTAGGAGCCCGATATACAATAAGTTCAATAATGTATATCAGTGCTCTTGTCCTGTATGTCGTGAGTCATTAAAGAAGAAGAGGTGCTACTATATACCTGATAACGAGAATATCTATTGTCATAACTGTGGTTGGTCAAGTAAGCCATGGAAATGGGTTAGAGAAGTAAGTGGTCTATCTAACCAGCAGATTATTGATGAGGTAAAAGACTATGATGTATCGATAGATATTGGAAAGGTAGAAGAGGTAAGAGAAAAAGTTCAAGTATCTACCTTACCAGAGGATAGTATTAACTTTAGTGATACACATCAACTTGAGTATTATAAAGATAATCATATTATCAGAGCTTGTAAGCATATCATAAAGTCAAGAAGGTTAGATACTGCTGTCAATAGACCAGATAACCTTTATGTCTCTCTTAAAGATATGGTTCATAAGAATAGAATCGTTATACCCTTTGTTAATGAGAAAGGTGAGATAGAGTTCTATCAGACAAGAACAGTAAAGACATCAGACCTAAGAACAAAGCCTAAGTATCTTGGTAAGGTAGGAGCAGAGAAGACCCTATTCAACATCGATAAGGTATCTAGTGATCATGATAAGGTGTATATCTTCGAAGGTCCTATTGATGCCTTCTTTGTACGTAACTCTGTAGCAGTTGCAGGTATTACTGAGAGAGGTAGATCATTTACTACAAGGCAAGAAGAGCAACTCAATGGCACTCTCAAATGGTATGATAAGGTGTGGATACTTGACTCTCAGTGGGGTGACCGTGCTTCTATGATAAAGTCAGAGGCTTTACTTAACCAGGGAGAGACCGTGTTTATATGGCCGGAAACACTAGGTAGGAAGTATAAAGACTTTAATGACCTAGCTATAGCAGCTAATAAGGATGAGATTGGCTGGGATTGGATACAAAAAAATACCTTCCAAGGACTGGAAGGTATTGTTAAGATGTCTGAGGTAAAACGTTACAACAATCTTTAGACTCCCCTAAGGTTCGAGTCACCAGCTTGTGCAAGGTAACCACGCATTGTTTCGTTAAGAGCTGCAAGATCGGTAGCTACTTTAGTAACACGACGTTGCTCAGAAGCCATTTTGTCGAAAAGTGTATCAGGCTCGGCATTACCAATAGCGTGTGCCATTGAGTCTGGGTTAGAAGCATCGTTAAGAGCAGAAAGGAACTGATCACCAGCAGTAATCCAACCCTTAAGGGTCTCAACTTGATGAGCATTGATCTCGCCTTGAGCTTCAGCAGCTTTAACCGATGGATCTGACTCAGCAATCTCAGCCATACCTTCTGGATCAGCTTCGACCTCTACATCAAACTCCTCTGGTGATGTATCAGCTTCGAGAGCATCTTCAAATGCCTCTTGCTCGTCAACGTTCTCTTTTACAACCTTTGCGAATCTTTTACCGAAGTTCTTCATATCAATATTTAGTCTTGAGCATAAATATTAATACATGAAAGCTGCAGAAAATCCATATTCTACTAAGTTTAATGATAAACCAATCAATCAGTTGATGGATACGACTGATCAACAGAAGAAATATAAGGATGAAGAGAAAGAACAGAAGGCACCACCTACTCTTCCACATGAGTTAGAGCACATTACTGACAAGATGGGTGATACATTTGTTAGCCTTACTGAGATTCGTCGTATGCTTGACAATGTTAAGAACAATGCATCAGTAGATGATGAAGATGTCAAAGCAATGCAAGATAAGATTGACCAGATTAACAATCTTGTATTAGAGCTTCCAGAACAACTCGCAAAACTCTCACTATAGTAGTTGACTATTGACATCTAGCAGCTATACTATAGGTATAATGCTAAGATCAATTGTTATTACAGCTGCAGTATCTGGACTTATTGCGTATGGTCTATCTGAATGGGTTGACTTTTGGAAATGCTTCTCTCTTGTTACTGGTATTCAGTTCGTTGCTTTTTGGATCATTAATACACGTTACAATGTAGATAAAGATAAGCTCTATGCAGAGTTTGATGAGAACTTTGAGGGTATTCTCAATATGTCACGTATGGCAGTAGATTGTCCTTGTAATCAACATGTATTTGAAGAGGAAGTCTTTGTAAATGGTGATAATACCCATAGATGTCCTAAGTGTAAGAACCAAATTAAGCTGGATTGCCCAGTTAGAGCTGTTCTCCTCACAGATCCTGGTGAGGTTACGGATTCCTTATAAGGAACTCCGATATAATTAGGTATGAGCAAAGATAATAGCTACACCAAGAAGACAGAAGTTAAGAGCTTCGTAGAACCAGAAGAGATTGAGCTTGCAACTAAGATTGCAAAGGCTCTAATTGACGAAGAACCTAATGCATATGTCGTACACTTGTCAAGGCAGTTAGAAAAGCTCAAAAAGAATCGCCTTAAGAAGACTCTATAAGGAACTCCGATATAATTAAGATAGAAAGAACATACTATATGACCGATAATAAAATTACAATGCAACTCAAAGACGGTACTACTGAGTACTGGGATCATCAAACTTTCGCTCGATGGGCTTCCCTTGTTGAGGGTATTCAAACCGTAGATCAAAAGCTTACCGATGCTAATGTACCAGAGACCGATAACAAATGGATTAAGCCATTAGCCTTTGAGAGAAGTATATTCAAGAACGCTTTCACTCAATGCTCAAAGATACCGAAGTAGAGCATCGTCTAGGTAATATCTAAACTTTCCGTTGTTGTTCATAACTAAGAGAGTCGGCTTGTTGTTGGGCCGGCTCTCTCTTTGTTATGGAGTCGGTGTAGGTGTCTCACCAGGATCTGATGAACTCGGTGTAGGTGTCATACTTATCGTTGTACTTGGTGTCGGTGATGGAGGAATTGAATCAAGGATGGATATATCGATATAGTCACCGAATACACCATTAATTTGAACTCTCATTGTCTCAGTACCTTCCGTTATACCATCATCAACAGCATTAAAGGTTGCTGAATCAGTACCACCTGTAATCGTAAAGTTACCTGTACCAGATTCAACAATATCACCTGAAGTAATACCACTTACAGCATACGGTATTGTGGTTCCATCTGCAACGTTTGTTGTATCGAGTGTAACAGTAACGCTTTCACCCTCATAGATTGCGTTAAAGTCGGAAGTGAGAGTATATGTAGCTGCACCTGGTGTTGAAGAACTTGGAGTAGGTGTAGGAGTCTGACTTGGACTTGTACTTGGAGTAGGTGTCATACTTATCGTCGTACTTGGTGTCGGTGTAGGACTTGGATCTACTGATGTATCAAGAATAACAACACTAATATTAGTTGTAGGTGTTATACCATCGAGAGTTAAGGTAAATGTCTCAGTGCCTTCTGTTATATTATCTTCAACTGCAGTAATAAGACGTGCACCTTGACCAGTAGCACCAATAGTGAAGTTACCGGTTAAAGGTTGTGCAATGTCATCCGAACTAATACCGGTGATTGTATATGGTACTGTTGTACCTTCTGCAACACCTGTTGTTGTTAGAGTTATAGCAACCGTCTCACCTTCAGCGATAGCGAAGAAGTTAGCTGTTAACTCATATGTCGCAGCAAGACTTGCAGACGGGGTAGGAGTCGGTGTTGGGTCTGGGGTACTTGCAGGAGTACCACTTGGTGTTCCTGGTGGAGTGCTTGCCGGAGTAGCATCTGGTGTACCTGCAGGTGTACCTGAAGGTGTACCCGGTGGTGTACCACTTGGAGTAACGTCTGGAGTACTATCTGGAGTACCACTCGGAGTACCTGGTGGTGTACCACTCGGAGTAACAGCAGGTGTACTATCTGGAGTACCTGACGGTGTCCCACTTGGAGTGCCACTTGGTGTAACTCCCGGAGTACCAGCTGGTGTTCCTGATGGAGTACCACTCGGAGTACCACTTGGTGTAGGATTTGGTGTACCACTCGGACTTGGACTTGGACTATCTGTTTGTGATGGGGTAGGTGTAGCTGTTGGAGTAGCTGTTAATGTCAAAGTAGGCTGTGGAGTAGAGCTCTTTGAAGGAGTCAATGTCGGGGTAGCCGGTGGTGTATTTGAGAACGATGGTGACGGTGTAGCGGTAGGTGTGTTTGATGGCGTTCCTGATGGAGTACCACTTGCTGTACCAGTTGGAGTATTGGTAGGTGTACCGGTAGGTGTAGGAGTAGCACTTTGTGAAGGTGAAACACCTGGAGTTGAACTCGGTGGTGGTGTATTACTCGGAGATGGGGTTGGAGTAGCTGTACCAGTAGGTGTTGGTGACGGATTAGACGGTGCTACAAAAGCTGTAGTTGATGTCTGTGTAGGTGTCGGGGTGCTTGTTCCTGTAGGAGTCTGTGTCTGCGTTGGTGTAGGTGATACACACATCATTGGGCAGTTAAGAGTATATGTCCAACCTGGTTTATCATGAACCGGTGATTGAATAGTAACATAAGCATCTGTCTCGTTGAAAATTGCTTGAATAGACTCTTTGTAACCTTCTGTAGTAGAATCTACAACTGGATATCCATCATCAGCAAGAGTAGTACCTGAGTAATCAAGTCCTTCTTTAACTAATGCATCAATAAAGACTTGTCTCTTATAACCACCATATACATAAGCTGAGTTACCAACAAAGCCAGTATCAATAATAACAGCTCCTTTATACTTTACAATGAAACGATCTGGACCATCCTCAACATCATAAGTAAGTCTTACACAACGATCATTATTGTTAGTAGGTGTAACGGTAGGTGTCTGGGTTTGTGTAGGAGTAGCTGTTTGACTATTTGAAATAGTAGGAGTAGGAGTAGCAGACACATTAGGTCTTGTCTCACTCGGTGTTGGTGTCTGGGTTGGTGTACCAGTCGGTGTAGGTGTATGTGAACCAGACGGTGATGGTGAAATAACCTTCGAACTACTCGGTGTAGGAGTAGCTGTTACTGGATTAGTAGCTTGAGGAGTAGGTGTCTGCGTATTAGAAGCAGTAGGTGTAGGTGTTACTCCAACATTACCATTAGTAGGTGTTTGTGTCGGTGTACCAGTAGGTGTAGGAGTACCTGTTCCTGTAGGAGTTGGTGTACCTGTAGATGTTTGTGAAGGAGATACAGCAGGTGGACTATATGGAGTAACTGTCTCCCATACTCCTTGCTGATAACCATCAACACCAATGTTAAGAATGTAATTAGCTTCACCAGGTGCAATATACATCTCATTGTTAATGGTTGTACCATCAGTATACCAAGCTAAGTCAGCACCAGAAGCATCTTCAGCTAAGATAGAACTAAGAGGATGAAACGCAATAGAGTCATCTGCAGGATCAAGTATAAGCTGGTAAGGTAAGTTCCAAGCTGTGTTATAAACTTTACCATCAGGTCCAAGAACAGAGAACATACTCGCTGGTTGTCTACCCCATGAGTTACTTCTTGATTCATCAGAACCTGTATAACCAGCAGTCATTGCCTCTACAATAGAGTGTGGGTAAGGTATCTCAGTTACTGTATCATTAGATGTATCAATCTTAAGAACACCACGAGCATGAGTACCATGAGCATAGATACAACCATTAGAAGCAAGAACACCACCCTTATACTTGTTCCATTGTGGGCAACGAAGGTAGAAGTAATCTGTATTTACATCTGTTGATGTATCGTAATCAGCTAAACCATAAACCTCTGTATTGATAAAGGAGATGAATCATCATTAAGGTCAATAACCTGAACACGGCTTGAACCATAAGGTATACCATACATCTTACTATTACCACCATTAACCATACCCCAGAAGGAACGGTAAAGGAAAGGATAGTTGGCTATATCATTCGCATATTGATCTGCACGATCATCTTCAAACTCAGATTCAGGTACTGTATAAGCAAGAGATGTAACTGCTGACTCATTACCATCAGCATCGAAAGTAAACTTCTTAGTAGACTCAGAACCACTATAAGATGCTAGGTAAGCAGCACCAACACCACTACCGTTATCAAGAAGACCAATACCTCTTGTTTGTAAACCATAACCTACATTAATGTAATCAACTGTAACATTGTCTGGGTCTGTAGTATCAATAATAAGTGGTCCGTAAGCAGCATGAGGTGCAGCATAGATACGCTTGTTAGAAGCATAAGCAGCACCAACCCACTTTTGGTTACTTGTAGAGATACTATTTATATTGTAGAAAGTCTGTGAATCATCTCGAGGGTCTGTACGTACAATCGATGTAGCAGCGTAAGGTACTGAGTAGTGAAAGTTGTTATGATCCTTAACACTACCTCTATATTGAATCAAAGTACCGTTACTAATGTCTTGACCAAGGTAAGTATAATCATAACCATCAATATTGTACTGCTTGAAGCCAGCCATGTTGTATTGAGTAAGAGAATAACCAGTGCTAATACCTGCAGCAGCATCAGCATTTTCAATTAGTCTATTGACATCATTGTAAGCACGGAGGTTAGTAATACTATCAAAGTTATTTGTAGTAGAAGTAACACCCATAAAGATAAGCTCATCATCAATAAGAGCCATGTTAGGTGAGCCAGAATCACCAGCAACCTTATTCTCATGCCAAGCGGCTAAGTCGGAATCAATTGGAGAAGCATAGTTAGTGATACTATTACCATCAGCATTAAACTCATCAGGGTGAGAATCAAAACCCATTCCTGTAGCTACACCAAACTCGATTTGAGTGATTCTATGTAGTATAGTCTTCTCTTCTTGATCTGTAGATACAATAGTAGCATCAGCATTAGAACCACTCCATCTTGTGGTTGTAGTAAATCCTGATTGTTTAAAGTACTTGTAAAGGTCTGGTGGGAAAACTTTAAGAGGCTCAATGTCCGAAGGTAGATCACTATCAAGAAGGCAGATGTAGTAGTCACCATATGCTTGAGAGTAGCCAGGTTGACCTGATCCTTGAGGAGCTGGTGAAGCTGTGTGAGTAATCGTTCTTGTATACTTTGTATTGTCTCTTCCGTAGAAGTAAATAACCGAGTTAGGCTGAACAAATGCATGACGTGTGAACATCATGTGCCTTGGTGTCAATAGAATACCACCATAAATAGCACCATCAACATAACCTGGGTAGGTCTTATTGTTAAGAGGAGGTATACCAGTAGCACCAATAAGATCATGCATCCAGTTATCAGGATTACGTTCCAATGTATCTGGATCTGGCCAGTTATTATACATCGACTGATCAGTGGATGCATCATAACCGTTAATCGCTGTGAATGCGGAATCGTTTAATACTGTTACTAGGTCTCTGGCCATTTTAATATAGGGTATCTAAGTTCGTAAATACTATCTTACGAAGGGTTTCATGTTGTTGTGTTAAACTGCAGAGGTACTCATCTTCTGTACCACATGAAAGGGTATAGTAAGGACATCCTACAGTAATGCCCCAGTTAGATGTTGAAAGAGGTTCGAAGACCTCAACAAGTGCTCTTGATGTATCAGAGTCTTTATAGAATGAACTTGTAGCAGTAGTTAATGTGCTACTAACATAAGGGTATCCATCAGGAGCAAGTGATGTAGCTGGATAACTACCATGATTAGCTGATGAAAGTAAACCAGTAATGAATGTAGATCTTAATGTACCACCATAGTCGTAAGAAGCATTACCAACAAACCTGTATCAAGCTTAGCATCACCATCAAGAGTAATAATAAAGCGGTATGGATCACTTGTTGTTGTCCAATTAACCTCAACATCACCAATAAATGCTGACATTTGGTATAAGAAAGTAGAAGGGTAAAAGCCATCTGATGTGCTAACAGCTATATCACAAGAACCATCAGGACAACCTACATGAGGTTCCATACCTAAGAAAGGTAGTACTGGTTTATCTTCTTGCTCTGGTACACCTTGTGGTACTGGACCAAGAACATCTGTATTATTAGTGAATGGTACAATAGGAGTAAATGCTAACTCCTCTTCATTGATACTATTTTGATTACCTTCAACATGAAAACCATCAACAACAATCTCTCCAGTTACAGAAGCAGCAGTAACGGGCTTAACAAAAGAAACACCTGGTCTATATCTAGTACCACTATCGAATGTAAGAGTAACATCTTGTGTAAGTATAGGAGTAAAGAACTCTTCACCTTGCTTCTTATAGTCAACGGTTAATGTTCTACCATAGTTGCCAAGTCTTGCTCTAACTGTCTTCTTACCCGCTTCAATAACATCAAATGCTGGTACGGATTCAGTAGATACAATGTTACCATTAGCATCTCTAACATGAGCACCATTTAATACAACAGCAGAAAGACCATCTCTTGTATCACCACTACCGTAATCATCAATAGGTAAACCAAAAGCACCTAATGCTATCAATACCAACACCAAGTACCTTACCACTTAAAGGTTCTGCTTTAGATGCAAGATCATATGTACCAGTATAACCTAAATCTGGACCAACACCACCACCAGCTACTGCTGAGAGAGCATCCTGAAGGAATAAACAAAAGCCAATCTCATCACCTGGAGTAGTATTAGATAGTTCATAAGTAAATGACCATGTAATATCATACTCAGGAGACATACCTTCTTCGAATACAGCTATAGAGGCTGCATCGGCAGGTAGACCAGTTGGGTAAAGCATACACTTATTTAATCTAGTGTATGGCTTTTACAAGAGATAAATTACATTCCCCATTCAAACTTAACCATGCCATCAGCGGAGTTCTCATAAGAACCACCTACACTATGGTTAGCAGCACCAGGTGCACCTGCACCACCCCAGAAGGAAGAGTTACCATTTACTTCTTCATCACCAGAAGAGGTATCCATACCGCCCCAAGCACCTGAAAGCATATGCACACTTAATACATGATCATCAGTTGGGAGAGAAGAACCACCATTAGCTGTAAGTCCAGATGCCCATGAGTCTCTTGCAGGAGCAATAGCACCAAATGAGCGAGCAAGTTCTGTACCACCAATAGATAAAAATGAAGCACTACCATGACTACGTGCTGTAGTAGGACCTGCACCAACTTCGTAATCGATTGGCGTACCAATTGGAGCTGATAGAACACCATATACTGTAGAAGCAGCACCACCGGCAACACCACCACCAGTAGCACCAGAACCTGTTACCCAGAACTTAGTGTAAGTAGCTTGTGTTGTGAATGTACCAGAACCAGCTGTATCATTAGCTTCCATACCTGGAACTGGTGCAGCAATAACAACATCGTCAGCAATTGGAGAGAAAGAAGCACCTTCTGAAATTGGAGAACCATTTACTTCAGCAGTAAGACCTTCAACACTAAAGGAAGGATTAGAAACACTATCTGGAAGAGCTTTAATAAATACATAACCACCTGTAGCACTTACCATCATCTAATGTCTGGTACCTTGTATAGTTGGAAGAGTAGCACCACCACCATATGTGGTACCAATAACAGCGGAAAGTGTTGGGTAATCAGCACCTGCAACGGATTGTCCATTACAAAGCAACCAACCTGAAGGCATATGAGCACCACTCGCAGCAGCAACAACCGTTCCTACTGGAATAGCAGCAGCAGATGAGTTAAAGAAGAGAGTAGCATTAGATTCTGGAGCTGACCACTTAAGGTTACCAGCACCATCAGCTCTTAAGAAAGCATTTGAAGCACCAAGACCACCAGTTGGGAATTGATAATCAACTGCATTGATATTCAAGTTCTGAGGTAAGTAGAGGTGTGAAGTAGTATTAGGATATTAATACGATTAGTCTTAATTTGAGTAGCACTCAAAGAAATCTTACCACCAACCATCTCAATGGAGTTACCAGTAAGATCAGTAGCACCAGCAAAGTTAGAAGCTGAAAGAGTACCAACTCTAAGTGTACCAGTAGCATCATCAACGATAATCGAACCATCAGCAGCTTCGAAGATAACAGCAATACGATCCCAACTATCACCATTCTTAGAATATAGTGTATTGGTTGTTGTATTGAAGGCAAAGTCACCATCAGCACCTTCTGTTAATGTCTCATGGTTAGCAGAAGAACCGAGGAACTTATTACCTGCTATCGTTCCACCTTGAGTAGAACCATCACCAACAAATAGTCTTTTACTATCCGTAGTGTAGCCAAGCTCACCTTGATCAAGAGTTATAAGCTGACGATCTGCATCTGTACCTCTACGTACAAGAAGCTTAAGAAGAGTGTTTTCTAGGATTTCGATTTTCTTAGACATGATTATTAGAATTTAAATACTGGGATTGCAAAGTTACCATCAGTACCTGATGCTATCTGCATAAAGCCTGCTGATGAAAGAGAGATTGTAACAGCACCACCAGCACCGTTACCTGAGAGAGCAGTAACAACTACCTCACTACCTGGAGCTTCAGCATTCATAGAGCCGAAGAAGATCTCACCACCACCTGTAGTAGATGTTCCGGATAGGTTCTGTTCAATAGTATTGTTAGAAGATGTTACACGACCTTTAGAGTCATACTCTGATGTATTGAATGGGCTTATTGTACCACCACCAATTGTTTCAAGTCTAATAGTTGAACCACTCTTCTCAAGACCTTCACCTAAAGCAGCTGCTTGAATAGCATCACCATCAACCGTATCTGTACCTGCAGCAGCAAACTCAAGCTTACCACCAGCAAATGTAAATGCTTCAGTAACATCAACACCAATTGGGTCACCTGCACCACCACTAAGACCTAAACCAATATCACCAGCACTAATATTAACTCTTGTTGATTCCATCTTACCGGAACCATTAATTGTAATAGTTGAGTTGTCAATAGCAGCTGAAAGACCGGTTGGAGTAAGTTCAATACCACCATTAGCTACTACTATATTAGAATCAAACTTATCTGCAGTAATTCCACCATCCTTAAGCTCAAGTAAACCAGCATTGTAATCTAGTGTAGTACCATCTGTACGTGTACCAATAAATGTCCATGCACTAAGCATTGTAGCATCAGTACCAGAAAGCTGATAAAGAAGGTTGTCTTCATATACTAAGTCACCTGTAACAGCTTCTGCAAGGTCTGTTCTTGTACCAACATACATTGGTGGGTGACTAGTAGTACCTAATACATTACCACCTGAAAGGAAACCATCACCAACAAATACTCTCTTAGAGTCAGTTGTATAACCAAGTTCACCTTGTTCAAGGACTACACTCTGACGTTGAGCATCTGTACCCCTTCTTAATTTAAGTTTTACGATTTCGATATCTGGCATTGTTCTAAAATGTTAAGCTGTTCGTTCCCAGACATACATACCGAATGCTGGAGGAAGGTTGTTATGAGATTGACCACCACCGGTATTGTCTGGTTGTAGATCTGTACTTTGAGGATAACCATTGGACTACCATGATCACCATAGTAGTTAATGTTATCGTCGTTACCAAGCTTAGAAGAGTTCTTAATAGGGTGGGTGTGAGCTGGAAGCTCGGAAACTGTTAATGTATGGCCATACTCACCTGATGTATCTGTATCACCAGCTGTTACTGTATGTGATGTCCGTTAATGTCAGTACCTGTACCAACACCAGCAACGAATTGACCTTCAGCAACTTGAATCCAAGATGTACCAGCCATACGAGAACCAGGGTTGTTATTGTCTTTAGAGAAGAACAATGAACCAACTGGGTAGATGACATCTGCAATGGCTGCTGCAAAGTTAGGACCAAGTGTGCCACTTACTTCAACACCATTACCTTCACGACCTACTTGTAGAGCACTCTTATTACCAAACCCATCATAGATATCGGCTTTACCAGAAGCTGGAAGAGGAGCACCCTCAGCATGAAGAACACCAACATAAGTCTCTGAGACGTTGGTATTAGTTAATGATTTACTTGCCATGTATATATTTATAAGGACAAGCTCATTAAGCCATTAGATTTCTATAATTCCAGCGGAAGTATATGATGGTTGAACCTCAGAACCAATACCAGGTTGTACAAAGTTCATTAATCTCTCTTGAAGCTCATATACAAGTGCGAAACAACGATTAAGAACACCTGTAAGGTTCTCTTCGTTACCGTGGACATATAGATTCTCAAGCTCTTGTATTAAGAACTTATCAAACTCAACGTTATAGTCGTAGTTATCAAGCTCAAGAACATCATCTACAAACTTACCAGTGAATCTACCAATAACGTTATTCTTAAGAGTAAGAGTATCGTTAACAATCTTAAAGAGCTCTGTATTAACAACAGATTGCTGAATGAATGAATCAGTATTCAATGAGAAAGAAGCACTACCGTAGTTAGCGTAGTTTACATCTTTAAGAACTCTCTGATATGCTGTATGTGTAGGCTCGTTAAAGAAGTATAACCTACCATCCGTAAGCATGATTGCTCTATCTGTACCATCTTGAGTAGGGAAGATGTTAAAGTTACTAATGCTATAGTCAAGAAGACCATCGACTTCAGTAGCACCATCAGAACCACCAGTATTTTCCATAAGAAGTCACAATTACCAAAGTGAACGTTAGTAAAGTTCCAACGGTTATTAATACAGGGTATCAACAACTACCTCACTTGGACGTAAGAGGTAAAGTCTTTCAGTTCTAAACTTACCAATAACCTCAGTAGAACGAGTCTTAAACTTTTTGTATACTGTTAAGTTACTTGAGAAGTACCAGTAATTACTATCTGTACCAGAGAATGTAACATCGTTAATCTCCTCTGTATCTCCAAGCTTATCATTAAGGGTTACCTTCTCTTTATTCTCAAACTTATCACCATCAAAGCGATATAGGAAAGCTGTTCTATTTGATACATTATTAGTAACAACATCCTTATAAGTTACAACATAGAAAGTACCAAAGTCTGGGTCAAATGCCATACCACCAAAAGTCTCAGTTCTAAGATCAATAGATGTGATACGAGTAATGAAGTTAAAGTCACCATCAAACAACTTAACGCAAGAGTTACCCGAATCAAGTACAGCAACCTTATCACCATGAGCAGCAAGTTTAGTAGGACGTAAGAACTTAGTTTGTCTTGTCTCACCACCAAAGCCACCAACAAGTTCGAGGTAGTTTCTCTTGTTCTTTAGAGCAGAGTCATTGTTTTGATAACCTTCAATATCATACTTAAGAACTACATTGTTACCTGTATCAGAAACATACAAGAACTTACTAGTAGAAGCAAGTCCACCAAGTTCAGCAAATGCTAAGTCATTCTCTTTAGTCTCATAACCAGTAGAATCTTCAATAATAGCAATTGATGTACCTGAACCAGTTAAAGAAATAAGACTTGAAGATGTACAGCAGAATAAAGAGAACTGCTCTGTATCATCATAGTCAACTTGAGCAGTAGCATCTACAATATAACCAAATGCACTCAAGAAGTTGTTATCAGCAAATCTAACATTTGACTTAAACTCGGGATTGTTCTCATCACTTACATTAATCTCAAATCCTGTAGAGTAGCTATTAGGTACTGAAGCATAAGTGATGGTTTCGGTAGCAGGAAGCTTGTTAGATGAGATAAACAAACGAGAGTAAACATAAGTATTGTTTTCTCTAAGCTTATCTAACTTAAATTTAAATAGATCGAAGTTGAAGTTGTCATTAAGATTGAATAGACAATCATTCTCCTTATTAGGTAGAGTTAACTCAACATCATCAATAACTCTATCTTGAAAGTAGTCAGTATAAAATAGATCCGTAGCATAAGTAGACTTCGGTGATAGAGTCTTACCTGTGCTTACCTCAGTAGCAACACCACCCTTTAACTGAGCATAACCATTAAAGTCAGCTCCTGTTAAAGTAAACAAGCTACCGTTAGTATAGATCTTTTTGTATGTTGTATAATCAATCATGTTAATAGGTTTTGAAGATGACGTCATTTATCTTAACACCAACTGGTGCAAAGCTATTGGCCTCAGCAAGTATAGAAGTTTTAATCTGCTCTCTAACAGCTTCATCGGTTATCTTAAGGTTACGAACAACAATGTCAATGTTCTTAGATGAGTTAGTTCTGTTAAACTTGAAGAACTGCTGAATCTCAGTCTTAGATGTTCTTTGACCAGCTGGTAAAGAAAGCACAATATCGTCAACCTTCTTCTCAAGCAAGAATAGAGCATAAACTAACTCAGTGCTAATTGCTTCATTGTAGATATATGGGTTAGCTATTGTAAGATCCTTACTATAGTAGTGTCCAGGTTGTTTCAAGTATGTTGAAAGATCCATGTTACTCTGGAACCCAGCAGAACCAATAAAGAACTCATCACTAAAGATGTCTTGAATAAGATACTTACCAGGAGCAAATGTCTGGTTCTCATACATTACACCATTAACGTAGAGAGTAGCATTACCTTGCTTAGTATCAAGTCTATAGGTGAAATTGTAGAAACCAGGCTCGTAAGTTGATGGGTCAAATGCAATGTTCTGTGAAAGTACATCTTCAGTATTAAGATAGTTCCTTAAGGTTAACTTAAAGTCAATTGTCTTAGCATCATAGTTATGAGTAAGTGTATTGTAGTTAGTAAGCTTCTTACCAGTAGTGTTACTTGCAAGAGTACCATCAATACCAGTAGCAGATAGAGTTGGAAGTGCACCTTTAATACCATACAAGTTCTTATCAGGACCTTCAGCAAGGAAGATTGGATACGTTACTTGATTACCATGAACATACTCGTTAACCCAATCAATCGAAACAAACTGACCACCTGAGAGAGTTGTAATATCACTAATAGGTGTAGGTATTGTTATACTGTCAATTGAACCAGAAAGCTCAAATACACCACTTGTATTAAATACGTGATATTCATTAGACTTAACAGCGTAAAGCTTATCACCAGCAACTACAAAGTCTTTAATATCACCCTTAAGGAATGCTTCAGGTGCATCATCAAGATTATGCTTAACAAGATAAGAAGATACTTGATAGAATACTGTATTGTCATTTTCCCAGTTCTTATTCTTACCTACAAGCTTGTATGTGTTATCGTTATACTCAAGAACATTGTCATAAAGGCAAAACTCATTCTTATATACATCAAACTCACTTGCAGAAAGATCTGTAACATCAAAAGTATCAACATCGAAGCGTCTTACTTTCTGATCAGAAGAGATAAAGTCAATATGGTCATGAGTTTCATAGAAACCGTAGTAATCAAGAATCTCTGTACCACACTCTAACTTAATCTTATTACCTTGTGAGTTAACTTTATAGAAAAGGTTACCAGATGTAGTAACAACATAATCATCAAGAGCACTTCTCTTGAATACGTTCTTAATCTTAGTCTTGAAGTCAACCTTATTACGAAGTGTAAAGTCTGTATTGTAAATGTATAGAGTATTCTCACTTATAACATGTACAAATGGTGTAACTGTCTGGTCTTGGAATATACCAAAGCCTCTATTAGTATTATTACCAAGAAGAGCGAAACCATACTTATGGTTAGGGTCAAGATACATGTTAAAGCTTGTAGTGAAGTTCTTAGTTTCATCTACCTTCTTAGCTACCTCAAAGCAAACAAAGTTAGTACCATCAAAAGTAAACTCTGTACCTTCAAACTCATTACAAACATTCTCTGTCTCACCTCTAACAACCTTAGATGTAGTATAGCTATCAAAGCTTGATACTAATGGTGTAGAGCTTTCTACAATCTTACGAATGTCTGCATTACCAATACGCTCATACTTAATCTCTGCATTTGGTGTGATAGCAGCATCACTCTTCTTATCAAAGAACTTCTCTTTATCAAGAACAAGATCGGATATATCAAGATCAATACCATCAACACTATCAATGAAAGAAGCAGCAAAGTAGGAAGTAGCGGAAAGAGCAGCTTCTTTAGAAATCTTATCTGGGTAGTAGTAACGATCAACCCATTCACCTTGCTCACCAAGAGTACCACCACTTAACCAAGTGCATAGGTAACGACCATTATCGTATTGTGTAGTATTCTTACGTTTAACAAATACCTTGTCGGCTAAAACAGGAGTAGGACCAGCGAAAGCGCCATTAAAAGCGAAAGTGGTGTCGTTGATGTTGAGCTTATCATAAGGGTAAATTGAAGAGGGAGCAACGAAATGAGTATCACTCCCATTTTCCACAAACACGTCTTTATCATAAAAGCTATAGTTGAGATTAATCTTATTAAGACCTTTCTCTTGATCAACACCAGTCTCGAGATTGTAATACTCTCTTGGATCAACACCAAGACCAACTTGACTATCAACCATGTTAGAACCACGCTTAACGTAGTTAAACTCAGAACGGTTAGTATCAAGTGCAAAGTAGTTAACAGGGAAACTATCAGCTGAAATAGCATTGTAGTTAGCAGTAACATATACTGACCATCTTCATCAGTACTGCTATTCTCACCATCAAGAATAAGGTTAGTTGTCTTAAAGCTATTGTAACTAGCAAAGCTCTTATTGATAAACTCTTTGTTTTGATCTAAGTTATAGTCAACATGAATAAGGTTATCAATACCTCTGTTAAGTGAGCCGAAAGTAAAGGTTGTAAGGTAAGCTCACTACCACTTAAAGCAACAACTTGAAGCTTTGAATCATGAAACTTATAGAGTTGCAAATAACCATCATCATCAAGGATATATCGGAATACATCAGCTTGCTCTCTAACAATGTTTTTATAGTCATCTGTATTTTGATAGAATACAAACTTATCAACATCTGTATTGTAGTTAAGATAGAAATCAAAAACACCATTGTTGTGCTTAATACGACAAAGGTTATTGTTAAGACCTTCAATCTCGAAAAAGTAGTTATTCTCAAAGAATCCGGTTTTTTCTAATGGTTGAATACCAAGTGCTTTTTGCTGATCTGTAGCATCTTCGTTACTCTTGAAAATGTAGAAGTATTCAGCGGGTGCCTCACCAGGTCTTTCAAAACCAAGTCTCGTAACTAATGATGTTGATTGATCTTCCTCAAGTGATGAGATAGATACGAAATTTGTAAGCTTATCTCTATTTGTGATATAGTAAGAACTATAGTTGTTGATAGAACTATCTTTAGCACCAGAAAGTGCATCAATCTTGTTAACCAAGAATCCTTGCTCTAAGTTGGATTTTGATTGATTGACAGAGATATAACGATCCTGATACTCTGCAGTAGGAAATGCAACAGCACTTGTAGAATGAGTATAGATGTTAGCCATTATACATATTTAATGGCAAAGTCTATTTATACAATCAGTTATTTAGATAAGTTACATACGTACGCTTGTCGAACTTACTCCAAGTTAGCAACTGTATTAGAACCAGAAGCACCAGTCATTTGAGTAGATTGGATACCAAGCTTCTTAATGTTATCGTAGTAGCTCTCTCTTACAAGCTTGATTGGTTGGAAGATATTAGCATAGAAGCCGTTATTGTAATGGATTAGGAACTGTGCTGTTAAGGATGTAGCAAATGAGCTTGTAGAAGGGGTAAATGTATGCTCGTATGTATCAAGAATAGTACCACCTAACTTACCATAAAGCATCTCATTGAAGATAGACTCTTTCTTATAGTTAAAGACAAGATCTTTCTGGTTGAAGCTAACATCAGATCCATCACCCCAGTTAATATCTAAAGTAAGTGCTTGGTTAGCAGCTTCATCAATACCAGTTAGAACAAACGTAATAGTAGGATCACTTTTGAAGGTAATCTCATCCTTAAGAACGTCTGTGTTTGCTGTAGTAGCTGAAAGGTTAATATAGATGTTGCTCATTAGATTGTAAGTATAAAGTTATCTTCATCTCTTGTAAAGGTACCACCATTAGCTGAGATAGAACCGAAGTTTGACTCTTCACCAAATGTTGTTGTACGTGTAATATTATTTAGTGTCTCATATCTATTAGAGTCAATAGCACTTAGAGTATTATCAACAAGCTTAAATGTAACATCAACAAGGTGAGTAAAGTCATTCATATCATTAGCAATGTATGTCAACTTGAAGATGTCATTTCTGCTGTTATATGCAATAGTAGGAGTGTGAATAGAAGTTGGAACGTAGTTGCGAGTAGTATTAAGCGCATCGTTAAGCTCAAAGTCACTAACGGAGTTACCAACATCCTTACGAGGGTAGATCAAACGTGACTTATTAGTATCAATTGAGTATTCGTAAATCTCTGGGTAGTAAGCTTTGTAGTTATTTGCATCATTTGTACATTCACCATCTTGCTTAAACTTACCGAAGTAAATCTTACCCGTCTTTTCTACGTAGAATCTATTAGTAAAGGAATCGGTGTTATCTGCACTACTTGCTTGGTAGTAAGTATTAACTGTAGAAGGTTTAGCAAACTTACCCTTCTCATACTTGATCTTATCAACAAGAAGACCTGACTTAGTCTCAAGGAAGATTGTATTCTGTATAATATCAAAGTCTACAAGCTCGTGATTAAGTTGACCTTGAACTGCAGTAGAGTATTTACTAATGGTAGGTTCAAGAGCAGCTGAGAGTTTCTCTGAAGTGGAATAAGTACCATTCTTAACGTATAGAGTACCATCTAAAGTAGCCTTCTCTTCCTTAGTAAGTGATGTACCATTTGAAGAGAGATTAGAGAGAACTGTACTACCTCTTGCATCTGTAGAATCAACATATCTTAAGTTATCACCATAGATAAAGTCATTAGGAAGTTGAACATCATCTGTAAAGAAGCCAGCATCATAATCTTTATAACCAATACCAGCAGAAAGGTAGTATTTAACATCCGGGAAGAATGCACCACTTTGATCTACTGTACCATCAGCAAGAATAGTGTAATGAGAGTTACCATTAGCACTATCTGGAAGTTCTTTACCATCAAGGAAAGTAAGAGCACCACCATCTCTATACAATGGTATAAAGTTTCTTGAATCTTGAATAAGGTCCTGGTAAGGGTAAACTCTCTCATGTAGAGATACATTGGATTATCTAAGAGCAGAGTAGCCATTAGTATGTGTACTCATACCAGATCTAAATGTATTACCATTTTGACCAGTTAAGCTATAATCGAAAGATGTACCTTCAAAATGATCAAAGAATAAGTGACCATTAAGAAGAAGATTCTTAACTGTATTAGATACATCTTCTACACTTGGTTTAAGAGGCTCTATTTAAACAAAGCATACTCATTACCATAAACATCTGTCTGATGCTTATCAACAAGACCTTCGTTATAGAGATCAGTGAAGTTAAGCTTATAACTAATATCATTAAGATCTTTAAGCTGTGTAGAGTTACGCTCTTTAGTTGTATAAGACTCGAAGGTAGTTACCTTATTAGTAGTCTTAGGATCACCAGCAGCAAAACCACTTGAAACGTTTCTTGTATTACCACGATGATCGAACTTGTAATATACGGGATAGTTAGATTGTGGGTTAGTTGATACATTACCAAACTTAGCTGGATCAGGGAAGATATAAACTGTATCGTTTGCTAATGTAGCAGAGTCAATCTCGTAGTTATAAGTCTCAGCTTGAAGTTTGAATAGACCAATGTCATCAGGTTGGAAGTTAAGACCAACATCACGAAGAAGCTTTTGTTGACCACTTGGAACAGTAGCAGTATCAGCACCTTGTAAGTTAAGAGCATTAGCAGCTGGATTATCAGCAGTGAACATTACACCTGATGTAGCAGGAGTAGTTGTAGTATCAATATAGTATACATCTGTACCAATATACTTTTGTACAAGTGCTCTCTTTAATGCATAGAACTGGTTAAGAGGAATACCACCCTTTTTGTATTGATTGTAAAGTTCAACTAACTCGTTATCAGGATTACAAATAGCATCATACTCTTCTGGAGTAATAGCTGGTGGGTTAATAGTAAAGGTTCGAATAGCACCAATAAAGTTCTCTTCACCAGTAATGGCTTCAATACCTTCTGGATCTAACCAATACTTAGTTTCAATCTCATTAATGTTATTACCATTAGCAGTAGATGGAACATCAAAGTAGTCACCATATACATCAACAAACTCTTCTACCTCAACACCAAGACCTTGAACTGCTTTAAACACTTCATCATTCTCAGTATCAAGAGCATCTTCAGAGTTAAAGATAAAGTTATAGATGTTATCAAAGATAGCTTTTTTCAAGTCCAGTTTGTGAACCCTTCATCTTATTTCTATCAATAACGTACTTACCTTCATCACGCTTCTTCTTATAGAATAGAGCAATGTCTTTAAGTCTGTTAGCAAAGAAAGGAATAGCTACATCAAGGTCAGCAGGATCATTAAAGTCTATCTTCTCAAGGAATCTCTTTTCCGTCTCAGTAGTGTAGTTAATGACAATCTCTTTAATAAATTGTCTGTAGTAATCTTTGAACTGTGTCTTTTGTTCTTCTTCAGAAACATCTTGATTAGCATGCCATGCTTGAAGGTAAGAAGAGTAGAAGGAACTATACTCTTCTGGTGAGTAGTCAGCTTGAGTATTGTTAATGAAGTCCAAGAAGGAAAATGGAGCTACAGTATCTTTATAATCAATCTCGTTAGAGTTTGTTATAGAGTATTTAACAAGTACTGTTCTTAATGATGTATCTGACATAGTATTAATCTTCGAAGAGTTCTAAGCCTTCATATAGGCTTTGAGCAAAAATGTTTGACATTGTACCATTATTCTTAGACCAATCTTCGTAAGATGTCATAGTGTAAGAAATGGTAGTATTAGGATCGGTCCAATCAATGATAGAATCTGATATATCACCAATTGTCTCTCTCTGATAGTAGAAGTTGTAGATATCCATGATATCTCTACCACCACCGGAAAGCAATGGCCAACCCCAAGTTATAATCACTTAATGAGTAAAAGTAGTTGAAGTGCGGTGTAGAAGCACTAAAGGTAGAATTGGTATTAAGTGTAATAAACTCACCACTATACTTTTCATGAGCAACAATGTTCTCACCTGCAATAATCTTACTACCAGCTGAAAGAGCATCACCTAAGTTTTCACCATAACAATCATTGAACCTATATCCATACGATTGATAGTGTGTATTGTCTCTATTTCTACGGCCAAACAGCTTAGACTTAGAGATACTAAGGAGATCCATAAGTCTAGAGAGCTTTGGTGGTAATGAGTATTTGTTAAGTTCTGGTAGATCTAATAACTGCAGTAAAGCATCAAGTTGATCAATATTTGACTCATCTATTGTAGAGTTGTTGTCAAAGAAGTTTTGAATCTTCTCATAAGTAGCTTTACCAACAGAGTCTTGAGTAGCTGAAAGATCACCAAATATAGAACCAATGAAGTCACTCATCAATACCTTAGCATCACTAAAGAGTGGTTGTATTGCAATCTCTTTGAAAGTATCCTTAAAGTCAATCTGCTCATTCTGCTTAGATACTGTATAGAAAGAAGAAGGGTAGATTGTAAAGGTATTACTAACACCTTCATGGAATGGTCTAAAGGAATCAGCAATAACTGAGAGAGCACTCAAGTAAACATTCTCTAAAGTTGTGTTGTATTACTAGTAAAGTAGCCCTTATAGAAACCACCTTTATCTAGAGTTGAAAGTTCTTGGAAGTTAGATGTAACTTCAATATCATAAGAATTAGTACCATCAGTAAGATACAGATCAAACGAAGCATTTGTAGTGCTAAGCAATGGCATGTTCTTTTGAGTATTGTTATAGTCATCCTTAACCTTAACAACAAAAGAAGTTTTAGTACCAGCAAACTTTGTCTTACCAATATCGAAGATAACATTACCATCAGAACCTTCACTATCAATACCATTTGATGTAATGGTTAAATCAGCATAAGTATTACTCTCACCTATAGTAGCACTTGCACCATATGTTGTAGAGTTAGTATTATCAGCAAGACTACCTTGCTCAAAGCCAAATAGAAGATTGTAATCACCAGTAAAGTCACTTCTAAAGTAAACATCACTTGTACCAGTTAAACCAGCATAGAAAGCATCTACATCATTCTTATCTGTATATACAATCTGATTGTTTGTATCTAACTTAATGTAGATAGGAGTATCTATTGTTGTGATTGTATTAGTATCTAAAGTCTCAATAACAGTACTAGTTAAAATCTGTACAAAAGAAGAAGAAGGTTTAAGATGACCATATGTTTCATCTGCATAACCATTACTAAAGAAATCATTATCATTAGCAGCAGAAGAATGAGCAACAATAGTAGGTGTACCAACTCTGAAAGAATTATATCTCTCAACAGTTATTGGATTAATAATCTCACCAGTGTTATGAGATATAGCAACATTAGAACTAATAGAAAGCTTATCCTCAACAAAATCCTTAATCTCTACCTTAGAGTGAAAAGTATCAAAGTAACCTGTACCATCCTCATCGTAGAGGTAACATGTAACCTTATATCTACCAGGCTTATCATAAGCATGTTGAGCAGTTACAGTTTCTAATGTAGTACTACCATCACCAAAGTCCCATACAACTCTCTTATTAGAGATAAAGTCATCAATACCATCCTCTAGGTTAGGTGCAAATGTAAGAGGAGTGAAGGGTAAAGCATAAGACTCATAGGTCTCAGTGCCAGTGTAATCCCTGACATAGAAGAAGTTGTACAATAGATCAAACTCACCGGATTGATCAAGTTGTAAAGAGCTTAGCGACATACACTTATTTAATCGCCGAGCTAGTGTTTACAAGCGACGAAGTTCAATCTTATTAGCTATATCCTGTGGATTGTAGAAATAAGCGAACTGGAAGTCTTCAAGCTGATAGTTGAGAGATTGAATAACACGATCTTCATCCTTATAGTCTGGATTCCATACTACAAAGCTAAGGTTAGCAACTTCAGCATCACCATTAACCGTATGAAATGCTGTAACACCTGGAATGTTAAGAACATCGTTAGTAAGAGCAGCAACATCAATAACATCACCTAACTGCACCTTATCAAAGTAGTTGTTAAATGTATTGAATACAGCAGTCTTAACTGCACCATCATTGATAGCTTGGTTTCTATCTAATGTAATACGAAGCTTAGAGTCATTAACAATGTCATCGACTGTATCATCAGCACCAAACGAACTACCAAGACTTGAAGCACCGAATGCAAATGCTTTGAAGATTGGATCTGTAACAACTACGTTCTGAGTAATGTCTTTCTTATTATCACAGAAGTCTGAGATAAGCTGCTTTTGAGCTGCATTAAGGAAGTTAGGAGTTAAACCATTCAAAGTAGGATTACCATTAGGTACTGTATAAACATATACATTGTTAAAGCTAGTAGAAGCAGAGAATTGAACTTGTGAGTAAAGAACACGTGCATCATCGTTACCATTAGCAAGACCTAAGTCATTATAGTAAGCAAGCACCTTTGATGTGTAATCCTCATTAGAAAGAATCTTAACATCACGTGTAATGTTGTTAAAGTTCCTATTGATCTGATATCTGTAATCATCCTTAGTTACAAGACGGTTCTGAGAAGCAAATACCTTTGGAGCACTTGTTCTAATATCATCTACTGTCTCTGCTTTCTTAGTAGGAGAAGAAGCAGTAGGATTGTTAATAGTAAGGTCAGCAAGTTGATCAGCTGTTATAATAGTTTGATCTGATTAAAGAGAATGTCTTTAACTTCTTTAAAGTCTTTTGAACCATATAGAGTGAAAGTAGAACCAGTAAATGCACCAGGACCAACATCACCAGCTTCGTTATCAGATACAACGTAGAATACTAATACTGTATCGTTACCGTTAAGCTGCTTACCATTAAGATTGTTACCAAACTTGAACTCATAGTTACCAGAAGCATTAAGACGTTTCTCAAACTTCTTAGCATCAGCATTCTCAAGGAAGAGAGAAGCTGTCTCTGTATACTCATCCCATACACTAGTTACATTGTTCTGTACAAATACACTAAAGGTATTATCACTGATGAACTTTGTATTGTTAAGATTGTTAGTAGATTGTGTAAACTGCTTAGAAGTGAAGCTATCAACAAGAATGATATTCTCATATGGCTCACCTGTAGCATTGAAAGTAGCTTCAGTAAGTGTACCTTGATAAAGTGTAGTGTTAGAAGCAGCAACTGCTTCAAGAGTAGTATCTAGAGTCTTCTCAAAAGTAATATCTTCAGTAGCTACAAATGTAGTACCATCAGCAGTTATAGTAGAATAACGAGGAAGTGTATAAACATTAGAAGCTAAGTTAGCAGCAGAAAGAGAAACATTAACGAGAGAAGTTTGATCACCAAGTGGCTTATAGCCAATGTTAGATACAAGCTTATTCATGTTCTCATAGATAGTAGCTGTATCAAATGTAGACTCGTTAGAAGTAGTATTGAGCTGAAAGAGAAGAACATGATACATGTAAGCTACAACATCAATGAAAGCACTGAAGTTAGAACCCTCAAAGTTCTGATCAGTAAACGTCTCATTTTCATTTCAAACGCTCAATAATGAGACTCTTAAGAGAATCTGCATCGAACGTAAGATATGCGTTCTTAGGAAGTTTGTAGTCTGTGAAATCTTCTAAGCTCATTATAGATATTTAATCTATGAGCATAGTTATCAAACTAAAACATAGCCATCTTTGTTCAGAGTGGCATTTAATGATAGATCGTAGATATCAAGTTTAGGTATGCTAAATGATATCTCAATATCGTATTGATTCTGATCTTCTATACCTTCAATAGATACACCTTCTAAAGTAATACGAGGCTCTTGTACACCTAAGTTACCATAGATAACTGACCTAAAAAGTAAGCTGTTGTTGTATTAATAGGCTCAAAAAAGTAGCTTCTAAAGTCAAACCAAATGTAGGGTTAAGAAGCTTTTGACCTGGTGTTGTAGTGAGTATATTCTTAACAGCATTAATAACAGATTGACCATCTTGTAACTCATCAAGATCTTTAAGAGTTTGTTCAGAGTATAGAGCTGACTTACCGAAGCGAGTCATCTCCAAGTCAAACTTGACGTCTTTATACAAGTAACCACTCTCGAGGGACTTTTCCTCAATAGAGGTCAATTTAAGGTTATCTAATCTTACTGCCATTTTTTGTATAAATATTTAGTCTTGAGACTAAATAATAGTATGGCTAAAGACAATAAATTTCTTAAACTCCTTGAGAAGTATCAGGAGCGTTTCGAACAAAAGGGTTTCCTTGTTGGTGATGTATTCAAGTTCAATGATAACTTCAAGTCTCACATGAATCTTACAAAGCACTTCCAGCTAATGTAAAAGAAGTACTTGACTCTTATATTGACTCAGGTCTTCACATTCGTGTTACTCAAGCTGATGGTTCCGATCATATTGTTGTTGCTCAAGATCACGGTGGTGGTCGTTTTGTAGGTAACGTTACCATTCCTTGTTGTATTGGTGAACCAGTTGACTTCGGTGACAATCTTCCTCCTGTTCCTGCTGTACAGCGTCATGATACTAAGGTAGACATTAAGCCAGTTGAAGTTCCTGCACTTCCTACTGATGCTACTGACATGGACTCAGAAGTTCCTACTGAAGGTGGTAATGTTACTCACCTTATTCATGAAGAAGATGAAGAGGTTGTTGAAGAGTCTTACACTCAACAGTATCTCTAATGCCTAAAGAAGAGCCTACTACGAAGTGGTGCCCTGTTTGTCATAGTTCACAGAAGATAAAAGGGTTCCGCTCGTTCTATTGTTACGAGTGTTGGAAAGCAGCTGGAAAGCCTAAGATTGAGCCATTGTTCAAAGCAATGGATAAACCTAAGCCTAAAAAGAAAGCTGCTGTTAAGAAGACTGCTAAGAAAGCTACTAAGAAGGTAGCTGAAAAGAAAGTAACATTAATAGAAGATAGAAAGAAGCCTCGTAAGAGAGCTGTTAAAAAGATTAAAAAGAAAGTAGTTAAGAAGGCCACTAAGAAGGTGGCTAAGAAAGCTACAAAAAAGACTGCTAGGAAGAAGGCAGTTAAAAAGCCAAAAAGAAGAAATAACAGAAAAGCCGCTCCGAAGAGCGGCTTTCCTTT
>UEXL01000180.1_pt1 | contig 33679 bp, 49 predicted proteins | sample 1796671 | NCBI WGS metagenome assembly UEXL01 (sample SAMEA4772471, study PRJEB27181) | metagenome | reverse complement strand
TGGTGCTGATATTGCGGCGTCGCTTGGGTGTTTAACCTATACCTCTGCAACCAGCGCCCTAATCTCTTGGGGGTGGGGGTCGTCAGGAAAATTGCGCAATCTGGCGCAAAGTTTTGCGTGTGGTGCGACTGGGCCACCTAAGTCATTGATAACATTGCGCTGACCCTCGCATTATAAATGCGAAAATTAGTTTGGGGGGGGGGTGCATGGCTAGGGTTAGGTCGCGCGCGTGTCGCTATGACTGACAAGCTCTAACGCTAACGGGTTGCTCAGCCCTTGTCCGTTACCAGCTTCACCACCTCGGCAGGCTCTGTCTTCACAGGCTCAGCCTCGGGTTCGTTACCCCACACCAGCATGACCGGGCCAGTCTGTTGCTCAACATCTTCCTTCTTGTGCCTGACACCACGCGGCTGCATCCGGGCGAACGTCCACTTGAGCGTATCCACCTCGAGCCTTCGACGCTGCACCTCGGCATTGGCTACCTTGTTGTCCAGCCCTTCGGGCAATGGCTGTCGTGCCAAGTCATGCATCTCATCGGCCAACACTTCAGCACCAATCGCCCTGGCGCGGACATACAGCTCATGCAGATCCTCATCACGCTGCACTGCCTGCAGTACAGTCACCCAATGCGGCAGCTTGTCGTCACCATCGCAGACAGAGCGCAGGCTCTTGCCTTTGGCTAATTCATCGCAGACTGCGTGCATCTTTGCCTTGGTCAGTTTGATTGCCATCGATCGCCCACAAAAAAAGCCGCCCAGCGGCGGCACCTCGGTTTTGCGCACAAAACCACACTCTACACAATAAATACCCGATTTCACCTACTCCGTCAACACCTAGTATGTAACACCCCCTCAACCTACTACATCTTGTACCATAGCCCCAATATAGCACGCTCAAACCGCCTCCTAGCCGTCTCTGGGTGGCAGTGCAGCTTTTCGGCTATCCGACGCCACGCTGGCCCTCTATCGCGCCTCACGGCACTGTGTGCAGCCGCCCAGACCAGCTTCGCATCCTCAACCGTCAATAGTTTCGTCAGCTCGATCGCAATATCCCACGATCGGATCTCTGCCACCGACGCTGGACCCGGCCGCACATCGACCTCGCCATAGCCATAAGCCGTATGTGGATCGGCCGGCACCTCCGGCCAATATCCTCGAACCCGAAGATCATATGCGCGCGGCATCTTCCGCTCAGCAACTGCTGCCTCAAAGAACAATTCTCTCAACCCAGCCTCATCACCAACCAGCTCTTTCACTCGTCCCAGATCAGTCATTTTTTTGCGCCTCAATCTGATGAATGCTTGGGTGCGCGTGCGCCCCAGTTGCGCCCCAATGCAACTGGTGCGCCCGTGCGCTCCAAGCTAGTACGGTAGAATCGGGCGGGCGCACTATTTGCGCCCCGATTGCGCCCCGATGTGCGCCCCGATGAGGCCACACCAAATGAGGGATTTTTACCCATTAAATACTACCTCTGATGAGCTTGGCATCTTGGTCGCATCGACGAACAATCCACGCTCGGGCTTGCGTCGTTTCGGGTTCGTATATTCGGCTTCAAACAGCAGTCCGTTTCTTAGCCAGGTGCGCAGTATCGACTTACATGCGCCAACACTGACGCCCTCGTCTTCGAGCAACGAGCCTACCCATCGTGTCGTGCCGCGTTGGTTCATCAATATGTACAACTGACCGTCAGGAAGCCCCTGATTGATCTGTCCCAGTACGCGTTGTCCGGCAGCACTGCCGAGTTCGTCGAACGGATCTGGCGGCGACCACGGTGCCAAGACGCCCACATAGTCGCCTTGGGACAGCTCAACCGTGTGACGCTCACACCACACGGCATCGCTCGATGGCGCACTCATGTTGCCCTTGGCGTCATCGACGCGGATGTACCAGCCCCGGCGGTCAAACGGTATGCTGAAGGCTTCCGACTCCTTCTCACTCATCGGCGTGATAGTACGAGCTGACCGCACGGCACCAGCCAAGGCGCCTGCACCGCGAGCGGTGTTGATGTCGCCAGCTACAGCAACAAAGCCACTCGGCGGCTTGCGAGTGTGATGCACAAGATCCACCGCAGCACCGCAACGCTTGGCTATATCAGCAAACACATCAAGAACGGCGTCTATCTGCTTGTTATCATTTTCTTCTGCCCAGTGCGCTTTGACCAGCGGATCGACCTGCAACACGCCTATGTCCCAGCGCTGCATCTGCTCAATCACCTGCTCCGCGGCCACCGCAGGCACCACCACGCCATCGGCCGGCTCGGCCACAATCATCTTGCAGTCGCGTCCCGAATCGAGAAACAGCCAGCCCTCCAGCTCCACCGGCGGAATACCAAAATGCTCACAGATCGCCCAAACGCGGCGCATCAGCTCATCGCGCGGATCTTCGAGGTTGTAGTGCCAGACCCGCACCCGCTCACGCACCGGCACACCCAACAGCGGCCGCGCAGTTGCCAGGGCGATTGCCTCAATCAGCTCCAGCGTCGTCTTACCTACGCCACCGGGCGACACGGTGGCCGACACATAGCCCCGGATCAGGTGTTTGCCGTAGAGCCACTGGCGCGGCTCAACCGCACGCATGTCGTTAGCACTAAACCCGGACGCCACCACGCGCAGGCGCGGCTCGAACGAGCGCAGAGCAGGCATAAGCATGTCCGCATCATTCACGGCCAGCCAGTCCGACACGTCAGCCTTCGCCCTCATGCCAGCGCACAGGTCAGCAACAGTCACTGAGGCAGCGACAGAGCCAAGCGCGGCAGCAGTTCGATCGGCAGTCTTGCGGCCGACATCATCATTGTCCGGCACAATCCAGACGCGCTTTCCCTCAAAGTGCGGCGTCAGCTCGTCAGGCCATGAGCCGGAACCCATCGGCTTGGTGGTCGCACATATACCGAGATCAGCGAGCGCGTCCGCGTCCTTCTCACCCTCAACTATGACAACGTCTGTCGCCGATCGGATGTCAGGCAGACGGTACGGCACCAGCCGCACATCATCGAGGTTCCACTTCCAGCCACCGGCGCCATCAGGTCGTCGCTGTCGAAAGGTCTTCGGCATGTAGCGCACGACCTGGAATGCGAGTTCACCGCTCTCAGCGATGTAGTCGTACTTCTGAACGATAAGTCGCTGCGCATTAGGCGCAGGCACAACCTCCACCTCAGCGAGCTTCCCGCCCGATTCCACTTCAAAGTCATAGTAGTCACCCGTTTCCACGTTCACGCTCACACTCCCATGCGTGCCAAACCGCATCTCCTGCCGCGTTGATAGCCGTTTGTTTGGTTCGCCAAACCGCTCGCGCGCAGATAGTTCAAAATTGTTCATGCGACCCCCTTGCAATCCACGCTGCTGGTCGCTATATTATGACCACAGGGAACGGCAATGGGCCGACCCAAAACGGCATGGAGGCCGACATAATGAAAACGCCACGCAAGTATTTTGAGATTGAGCGCGAGACACCGAAAGCAGTGCTGGTACGCATCGAAAAAGATGACGAAAGCGCTGTCTGGTTGCCGAAGCACCGCATTGAACTCGACACGGCTGCGCAGACTGTTGCCTGCACCGACAAATTGTGGGCGGAAAAAGACGCTGACCGTCAGCGCAACTTTGCTGCGGAAAAGCGCGAAGAACGCGAGGCGGCTTGGAAAGCTGGCAAGGCGATGGTCGAGATCGGCGGGACGCCCCACAACGGCGGCAAGGCAATTTGCGTGGCCGCGTTTGTTGCGGAAGAAGTCACCGACTTGGCAATCTCGCGCACGGTTTACTTCCCGCTGTCGCAGTGTGACGAGGTTGACGGCGTTTACCGCGCTCCGCTTTGGTTGGTAAAAGCAAAAAGCGCCGAGGCGGTTTACGCCGTTGCGTCGAACAACGGCAGCAAGGGAATCGACCACTTGTATGGCACGTTTTGGACGATTGATATTGGCGGCGAAAACAGGGCAGTTGATGTTGCCGACATGCAGAAGGTGGCTGCAAAAAATGGATGAAGACTGGAAAAACGACCGCGCCGCGCTAGAGGCTGCGCTTGCGGACACCGATCCGGCAAATCCGATTGCTGTGGCGATTGCCGATGGCATCGCGGGGTTCACGGATCGGCTTGCAGAACAGGCGCGGCGCAACGGCAAGCTGCCAACGGAGCTGCTGCTAATAAAACCGGACACGATTTTTGACGAGATGGTCATCAAGATGACCCTGCAAGTGGTTGCCGATGAGACGGGGCAGCAGGTCGATATTCATTGGGTGCCACGCGAAGATGGAGAGCAAAACGATGAAGACGTTTGACAATTACGCCGACGCGAAAAAAGAGCATGGATTGAGCGGCGGCTATTTGCTTGATTTGGGCGATGGCGTTTTGGCTGTGTGCGCTGAAGAGGAAGACGCGCTCGACATTCGCAAGCCGCCGCCCAACGGTTTCGCGACACCGGAAGATTACCTCGCAAGCCTTGCGCCACATTTTGACGAAACGCGAGCGGACTAAATGACCCGCGATCAACTTACCGCTGTTGGCGAAGCCTTGTATGGGCTTCGCTGGCAGTCTGCCCTCTCCCGTGATCTCAACGTCGCGCTTCGTACAGTGCAGCGCTGGGACGCTGGAGAGCGCGGCATCCCCGACACACTGTCGGACGATCTGCGTGCGCTGCTTGAGCAGCGGCGCATTGATATTGACGACCTTCTGAAATCTATCTGACATTACGCGCCCTCTGCTGCGAGGATTGCGCGTCCGATTTGCGTGACGACCTGCGGGACGACTGCATTTCCGAGGGCTTTAAGTCGGTCCACCCTGTTGGGAACCCCATGAGCCATTCGACCCACGTTGGGTTCAGTTGCCCAATTGTCGCTTGCCGCCCACCCATGTCGTCTATGACTTCGGTCGTCAGGCTTTTCTGCGTGCCTTTTTTGCCGCGTGTCCTGTCTTGGTAGCCCAGACGCGCTTCGTGTGCCGCTGGCGTCGGCCACATCCGCACCGCGCCGCCTAGCGTCGTGCCGCGCTTCGTTCCTTTCGTCTTGCCGACGCCTCTGACTTGCGGATTGTCCTGCGCGGTCGGCGTCGGCCACAATCCAGACGCGATCCCTTCGGTGCGGGGCATCAACGGCGCAAGCTGGAATAATAAATGGCGCGGCTTGATACCCGAGGCTTTCCAAGTCAGAAAGACTGCGCTGGAGGCCCAGCGGCTGGTTAACAAAGCCTCGCACATTCTCGCCAATGACCCATTGAGGCCGTATGTCTGCAATAAGGGAAGCCATGACCGGCCAGAGGTCACGGTCATCTTCCGCGCCTCGCTGCTCCCCGGCTGCGGACCACGGTTGACACGGAAAGCCGCCGCAGAGAGGATGTCAATTCCTCGATATCCATCTGCATTGATGGTTCTAACGTCGTCGTAGATTGGCGTGTCGGGCCAATGCTTTCGCAAAACGGCTTGGCAGAAGGCGTCTTGCTCACAGAAGGCAACTGTCCGAAAAGGTCCGGCTGCTTCAAGCCCGAGGCTAAATCCTCCGATGCCCGAGAAGAGGTCGAGGACGGCGAAGTTTTTTTTTGAGCCATCAGAACGGCAACGCCAAGTCATCGGGATCGCTGTCCATCTGCGCTTCCCACTTGCGGTGCCAGTCGGGCCGCACCTCTGCCAGGCGCCCAACTAAACAACGCAGGAACATCGTCCACTGCACCTTATTCAGCCGCCCCAAATCTGTGACGCCAATGCTGTCCAGATATTCGCCGCCCGCCTGGCCAGCTTGCAGCAGCATCTCGTCTTCTTCCTTCGTCCAATCAACCATTAGAAACTCCTTCACAAACCGAACTTGATGGTCCCTCGAGCAAAACCAGACGGCCCGCCGCAGACCCTTGCGGTATCCAAACCCGCGCTCATATTTCCAACACGCCACGCACAGGCCGCGCGCACTCATCGCGGTGCGGCCTTCCCCTTTTGCGTGTACGAAACTTTGCCCTTGCGGGGGCGCACAACGCGCAGCCGCATCGCGCGCACCGCCCTGGCGATCGGGTTGCGTTTGCGGGCGCGCATCAGTCGTCTTGCAACCTCGGCATGTCGATCATGTCGGCAAGCCTTTCGCGCAAGCGCTCGTATGCTTCGTCCGCAACCGAGTCGTAGGCGTCCTGCCAGCTTGCGCGGGGGTGTGCGGCCATGTAACGCGCAATCGCGCGCTCAAGCTCCTCGATGTAAATCTCTTTCATCACAGTCCACACATGCCCTCGCATTCGTCACCAAAGAAATTGAGTTGTCCCATGTCCTCAAGGTTTCGGAAGTCAACCTCGTCAAGCGGCGTGCATGATCGGTGAACAAACAATTCTTGCGCCTTGTTTTTCATTTGGCCTTTGTGGCGAATTGCATGATCGAAATTCACAGCTTGCGCAAAAGAGTCCGGGTCTTCGTTTTTCATTTCGCGCCAACCGACGTCATTACGGAAAGGACAGCCAACGCAAGCTGACTTCGCAAGACCGCGATCAGGATAATTTTTTTCAAACCAACGCAGGCAATTTTGCCGTGACAAATCGGCGTCAATCAGCGGCCAGACATTTTCAACCCACGCATCGCGCGAAGGTTTCATTCGCACAGCTTCGTCAGTTGAAATTCCAAGCCACATTCGAATCGAGACACCTTTTGGCGCGCGTTGCCGGTATTTCAAACCAAGAAGTTCGCGGCATTTTTTTCTGATCGGTGCAATCTTGTATTCTTGCGTGCATTGGCGTCTCGCCATGCCACCGTCTTCCGTAAAAAATGGAATTGATGCAAAATCTTGACCAGTGCTGTTTTTGCCTGCCACATGGTCAGCCGCAATGTTTCCAGCCGTGACCCGATGCACAGGAAACGGAAGCTGCTTCTCAAGCCAATCGAGGTGCGTATAAACAGCGGCTGGCTCAAATTGAGTGTCCGCAAAGATTGCGCAATCGGGCATCGGCGTGAGTTCGCCACGCGCCGCCATAAGCGCCATGACCGACGACTGCACCGCGCCTAAACTTAAACTTCAAGCATCGTAACCTCACCGCACCAACCGATTGAAAACACGCCGCAGCACATACGAGCGCCCGAAGCGACAGAATGAAATAGCTAGCCGTGATGCCGGTGGCGTCGAGCGGCGACGGCTCCAGCCCAAACCACGGCAGGCAAAAGTAGGTAAACAGCCACGACACCAGCAGCCCGACAACCGCATTGGTCTTGCCTTCGATAAAACTCATGCGCTTGCTCTGCATCAGTCGTCCCCCCAAGGGTCAACGCTGACATCGCCGAGGCCGCCGCAGGCATCGCACTGCATTTGCCGCGACCTGATTTCGGTCCATCGATCGGGCGAGTAGCCGCCGACCTGGTATTCTTCGGTCACGACACCAGTGCCTTCGCACGCCACGCATTCGCGCCATTTACATTCGATGCCAGGATGCCTGAGGAGACCGCAGTCGGGGCAGATCACGCCAGCACCTCGCGCAGCGATTGCTGATCACAGCCAACCGCCTGCTTGTCCGGCGACAGCAGTTCGTCATGCAAAGTGCAGTGCCACTGCGGTCCCTCAACGGGCCGCGCGTGGCGACAGGTGCGGCAGTTTTGCTCGACCGGCGCACCCTCGTGGCAGATCGATCGAAAGTCGCACCACTTGCAGGCAAATGCGTTGGCACTTTCGCTGACACGCGCCGGCAGCTCATCGACCTGGTCAACCATGTCGCGCAAGCGCTCGGCGTAGAACTCAGCCTCGTCGCGCATTAACTCGGTGCGACACGCATCCCAGTCACGGCAACCGGCTGACGCAACGACGCACCAGTGCCTCGTGTAGCCGCCGTAGAGCATGTAGAGCTGGGCCTGCACCCAGTACACGAAGTTCCATTGGCGCAGCGTGGCCTTCGACCCGTCGCGCGCTTTTATCTTGCGAAATTCGTTGAGCTTTTTCTCTGCCGTGATCTTGCATTCCCAGACGTGCGTCGTCGCCGACGCGGTCGGGTGATGATAGATGATCCCATCCATATGACCGCGCACATGCCCACCGGCATCGACCACTTCCCACTGCCGCCCTGTGTTTGGGTCGACCGTCATCAACTGGATCTCATCAACCGCCTGTATCCGCGCGGCGACCACGTCCTCGCCCCGGTTGCCATCATCAATCGCTTTGAGGCCGCGCGCGGCAATCGGCTCGCCACCAGTCCACAGCCAGTTGTAATACTGCTCGCGCGCACACCGGCCGGCCGATGACATGCCCAGATGCAATCGCCGGGGGCGCGCAGCTTCGCGCTTTTCCAGCGCCTCATCTGCTGCAACCAGCACCGGGTCGATGTCTGTAATCTCGATTTTTGCCAACGCAATTCTCCCTGAAAAAAAATGGGGGCGCTACATGAGCGCAGCGCCCCCAGGCACTAGCCCCGCCACGCAGGCGCAGCACCGCCTGCCGGTGGTGGAGCTGGCGCAGCAGCAGAGGGAGGGACTGCTTGCGCTGGTGACGCCGCCGACGCGGGCGACGAATAGGTTTTGATTTCATTTCGGGTTGGGTCCGACTTCTGAAAACCGACCGACACCTTCACGCGCTTGGCGACGAGCTGATCGGTGTCGCCGATGTTGCCTAGGCCGAGCGCCACACCAATCTCGTTGAGCTTCCGCTGCGCAATCTCGACGGCACCGGCGCTCGGGTGCCAGAGGTTGAGGTTGTCCCAAACGGAGCCCCTGCCCTCGATCTTCACTTGCACCGACAAATAGTTGTGACCCGCGCCAGAAACGCGCACGTCAGCGGCGACGATCTCGCCGTCATATTCTCCGGCAGGGATCGGGCCGAAGCTCGTGTCGCTGACCGCGTTGGGGTCTACATCAAAATTCAACTCAACCATCTGTCTTCTCCTGTTGTGCTGTGATTGCAGAAATCAGTGCGTTCCATTCGAGCGGCAGCTCGTCGGGCATCTGGTATCTAGTTTTCGCTACAAAGTTGGGGCGTGAGGCCACGCGCAAAACGCGCTCGCCACTGCCAACGGCCTTGATCTTTTTTGTGCCGAACGAGCTGGTGGTTTCCTTGGTCGTGGTGCGCGCCTGCGCAAACCCCACGACGTCAGCGAACTCGGTGTAGAGATCCGATGCACGCCTGTGCAACTTGATCTCAAACCGATCAAACGCTTCGGTCGTTGGATCCTCAAACCGCTTGACCTGACTGTGCGCTAACAACACGCACGCCATGCCGCGCTCGCGCTTGAGCTGCGTCAGCTTGCCGAGCATCGCGCGGTGGTGGGTCAGACTTTCGACATATCCTTTGCCGTAACCCAATGCCTCTACGCTTGGGATTTTGTGGTCTTCGCACACCTGTTGCCAAGTCAGCGCCTCGTACCAGTCGAGGCTGTCGATGGTGACGGTGGTGTAGTCGTGCTTTTCCGTCAGCAGCTCGTCGAGGTTCTTCATCACGTCAGCGACAGACTGCGCCAGCGGGAACCGATCGACGCCGACGACATCCGCGCCTTCTTCGGTCGGCACGAAGATGCAGCCCTTGCCTGCGCCTGCCGCCAGCGTCGTCTTGCCCACGCCCGGCGGTCCATAAATTAGCAGTCTTGGCGGTGCCATCGCGGCACCTGTGATCACGTTACTCAACGCCATTGTCTCTCTCCTTCGCTCTCTTCAACAAATTGTGGAATGTCTCTTCGCGCAGCAGGTACAAGCGCGGTGATCGGTCGGCGCGGACGCACACAACGTCTGCCGAATCTTGCAGAAACGCGCTGTACAGCAGCCGGAAGCCGCCCTTCCTTCGTTTCATTTCGCAGCGCAGCCCCTCAATGACGACATCGCCGGCAAAGTCCTCGCCGAGCTGTTCTTTAAATGCGCCCGACGCAAACACGCGCTTAGCCTCAAGCCCGGCAGCTTCAGCGGCCAACACCGCCTCGCGCTCTAGCGCGTACCCGCGCGCCTTGTTATTGCGACCGCCGCTCATCGCGCGCGCTCCCAAGCATTTTGAAAATCATCTGGGTTGACTCGTCCGCGCGTGATCTTCTTGATCAGCAGCGCAGAGGCAGGTGCCGGTCTCGTCTTGCCGGACAGCCAGTAGCTGACGGTCGGGCGTGTTACGCCGAGCAAATCAGCCAACGCCTGGTGGGTGAGGTTTTCTTCGACCATGTAGTCAGACAGCAGCATTTCTCATCTCCTGCCAATGTCGTAATAAATTATTACTACAACAGCAACCTATATATCTGGACATAACGTGCGCAAACGTGTCAGTCTGAACCTATGAACAGAAAAAATCAGATCCGGCGGCTCGCTGCCGAACACAACATCACGATCGCAAAGCTCGCGGTCGCGATTGGCGTGCAGCCGCATACGCTGCGCAGATACACGCGCCACGAGGCCGAGCCAAAGCTGGAGCTAGCTGAGAAACTGGCGCAGTTTTTTGATGTGTCCGTCGCCGATGTTCTCGGCACCGAAAGTGTTCAACAGCAAAAAACTGGCAACGCCGTGATCGGTATTACCGAAGACGAACTGCTCGGTATGCCATCTGAGCTACTGGCAGACTTGCAGGCATATCTGCGGACGGCTCGATCATCTGACTGATTGTTGCGTAATGTACAAGACGTACATTTTTTTTGTTGACTTAGATATATATTAGATACGATATTTTCTCTCCACCTACTAATGGAGAGAGCAAATGTCTTTGAAATTTCTGTGGGAAGGGGCCGCGCTCGCCGCCCTCATGGCGACAATCTTTGTCGCCCTGCACTTCGCCTGCATCATCAATGATAGTTGTGCCGCAGCCGAGGGGCTGCTGCGATGAGCGATGCGCGGCTTCTGACCATCCGCCAGGTCAGCGAATATCTATTCGGCGACTACAGCCCATCTCTACGCAACCGCGTCTACCACATCATCGAGGCCAATGACCTCACGCGCATCAAGGACGGGAAGCAGTGGTACGTCGCGAAGGACGTGCTGGATCGCCTGATCGGCGTTGAAGAATGACCATCTGCACGGTCTGCGACGGCAACAACTACGTCAAATACAAAGATGGCAGCTGCATGACCTGCACCGCCTGCACAGGCGGCGAGGATCTGATGGAGCGTGAGCAAGTGCTGATCGAGGCTCGTGCCTTGATCACTGGCGATCGCGCCGCTCAGTACGGCAACGCCGCTGACAACTTCAATCGCATTGCGCAGGGCTGGAGCGCTTTGCTTGGCGTTGAAATCTCAGCGCATCAGGTTGCTCTATTGATGATGTGGCTCAAGATGTCGCGCATCGCCCACAAGCCCGGTCGCGACAGCTTCGTCGACATCGCTGGCTACGCAGCTCTCGGCTGGGAGTGCAGTGATGCTTAAATGGTTGAGGAATTTATTTCGCCGGCAGGAACCTGACCTGGCTACGAAGCTCGTGGCGCTGCACATTACAGACGCGACCAAAAGGCGGCTACCGATGACGCGCTACATCACGATCGCTCATCAGCAACCATCTCGAAACCTGTTTGATCGATGGATTCTCACACCGCAGGCGCAGGAGTCAGCGGAGAAGCTCCGCATGACAACGCGCCGATTTCTGCAGATGCATGTGGACATGGCAGACAATGATGAGGTCTGGCTGTTCCACCGACGTGTGACCAATCACGCCTTCGACATAGTCGTTGCGCCGAAGCGGCGCGCTTATCAGCTCTGATCGTGCTTGCGCAGCACTTCCTCTAAGTCAGCAGCGAACGCCTGCGCCTTTTTGCTGTCCGGGAATGCCCAGCTCAGCGACTCTCCGCTGTCGAGCAGGACAACGTCCCACTCTTCTCCCTCGTCGTGTACTCTAATTTCCATAAAAAAAAACCTCTCTCGTTAGGCACATATTTTTGCGCAAACGAAAGAGGCTGTGTAGTTGGTAAGTTTTACCAACAAATTTCAATTTTGCATTTTTGCCGTGTCAGTCTTGAGGTAAATCTTTGACACTCCCCCTACTGGACCGGCGTACTTTTGAAAACGTCATGCAAGATAATCGATTGCCCAAAACGCAGAAACTCACTGCCACTCACCAGATCATACACTTGATCAGCCATTAGCTTTTGCGATGGCAAACTCGGCACCAATTCGCTATCAACGAACCCGCCTTCTTGCGCGGCGTTAATGATCTTGCTGACAGTCTGCCGCGTCAGGCCCGTGTTTTTCGCTATCGAATTGATTGAGGGCTGCAGCTCCTCAAGCACAGAGAAGACGAGATCCAGAGCAACCACGATGCGGTTCGATGACCCGTACCAAAATCGTAGCTCATCGCTGTCTGTTCTTTTTTTGTTGGTCTCGAAATCACGACGAAACTGCATTATGTGGTTGTGGGCGCGCAGCCAGTTGTGGATCAGAGCCTGCTTGTTGGTCGCACGCGCGACCCGTCGATTTTCAACCTGACTGTCCGATACAAAAAACGGACCCTCGGTTACTAGCTCAACCGTTTTACGCTCGCGTTCTTTTTCAAACCTTAAAATCTTCTCTTTACTCATCTCTATACCCCCTGAATGCTGTTGTGAGTTTAGACCCAACATTTTCCTTACGTCTAGCCTCTGGCAGCCAGTGACCATATTGGGAAAGTGTGAATGAAATGTTGTGATGACCGACCAGCTCAGTAATGATTGGCAGGCTCAGCTCAGTGTCAAACAGCAAAACTGAAGCGAAAAAGTGCCGCAGGTCGTGCCATCGTATAGCCTCAACGCCAGCGGCCTCGCAGGCTGGCTTCAACCCGCGATTGCGCAAATTAGAAACATTGTTAAGCCCGCCAGTAGTAGACGGAAAAACGAGGTCTTTGCGGCGTTGCTCGATCGGCTGCGATAGCTTCCAAGCGCGTAGGTCCGCCAGCAGCATATCTGCAATCTCAACCTGCCGATGACCTGCATCTGTTTTCGGTTCGCCGATTGAGCCGTCTTTTTTGACCGCTTTGTTGACGCGCACCAGTCCGGCATCGAAGTCGATATCGTTCCAAGTAAGAGCGAGCTGCTCGCCGGCGCGCAACCCGGTGTAGGCGGCAAATGTGATCGGCAATTTATAGCGCGGCTCAGCGTGGTCAATGACAGCATTGACCGCTTCTTTCTTTATTCTCTCGATCAAATTCCTTTTCCTTTTACGCCGTCTCGGCAATCGTATCGCCACTTGATTGACCGCAAGAAGCTCGGTTTCGACAGCCCATTTCATCATGTGCTGTAAGATTGTGAACTTTTTTTCTGCCGTGCTGTAGGCGCTAAGAGCGAAAAGCTGCGGCAATACCTGCGCCTTGAATAATCCGGCACGCATGTCGCCTAGTCGCATATCGGAAATGCGCTTGGCGCCTATCGTCAGCTCACCAATCGTCTCTAAGGCACAACGCTTATTGTCGATGTGAGGCGCGCCTAGCTCGCCGAGCCTTACTCTTGTTTCCTCATAAGCGAGGTAGTCGCGCACGGCATCAGCGAAGACTGGCGTCTGCGCTGCGTTGGTGTGTATGCGCCCAGCCTCTCATGCTCCGCTTGCACCTTGCGCAGATGTGCCTGCGCTTGGCGCTTGCCTGCTGGAGTCTTCGGGAACCATTTCTCGCCACCACCGAGCGAGCGAGCGTCAGCGATGTGGCGATCGGCTGTTGTGCGGATCTTCATCGTGCAGCTCTCCGCTCGTCGTCTTTGACGATCATGTAGGTCTGCGCCGGAGCTGCATCGCGCTCAGCGGCAAGCATTGCCGCTGCGGCATCGCGGTCGCTAAAAGCCCACCTAACAGAGGCGACGTCGTCGTTGTCGGCGACGACTACGAGGTAGCGTGTGTTGTTCATCATCTCTCTCCTGTTTGTGTCTCGTTCTATACAGTATATATAGTAATTCTATTTTACTATATCAACGACAAAATGACCTTCAGGTTATTTTGCGTGTGACAGATTTCGGAGAGAAAGCGCGTGTATTCTGCGTGTGGGCAAAAAAAAATGACCTAGCCGTTAGGCTAAGTCATTGATTTCATTGGTTGCGGGGGTAGGATTTGAACCTACGACCTTCAGGTTATGAGTGCGATCATGTCGAAAACACAACACCAATAAAATCAACAACTTCGTCGCTTACACCGCAGAATCCTACCGATCTCCGCCAGTGCAAAAAGGCTAATCGATGCGCATCGATTTGCAAAGATATATTTTTTTGCTGCGTATATTTTGCGTGTCTCGCATCAGAATGCGAAGGTCACGGCGCTCAGACTTTCGTGTTCGATGTCTGCTTCATGCAGCCGCGCGATCGGCAGCTTCCAGGTTATCTGTTCGCACACACGAGCTACCGGCACAAAGACTGACCGCCGAAGATCCAGCGCGGTGAACGCTACCACATCGCAGTCGGCAATGGTCAATGGGCGCTTCTGCTTCCCTACGGAGCAGCTCCATTGATACTGACTCGGCAGGAATGGCTTCTTCGTTGCCTTCACTTGCACGCGCATGGTCGCACTGCCGCGCACGGCGATGATGTCGAAGCCGTCGGCGTTTATAATTGACGGCGACCAGCCCTCTCTAAAATAAGTGCGGCTGCGGCGATGTGTTCGCCGGCTGCACCCAAGCGAGTGTGGTTTACGACCGCAGGCGCTCAGCGTATCGATCAGCGCGCGCCGGAACCTGGCGGGCGTAGCGAGAGTCGAGAAGTTCCTCGGCAGCGCGGTCGTTGTCGCCAGACCAGAGCGCGGCCAGCATATTACTAAATTTGCGCAGGGTCGGCAGGCCCAGTTGGAAGCACAGCTCGATCAGCACTGCGGTGCGCGGCTGGTCGAGATCGTTAAACTGCGGGAAAGCGTTTTCTAGTTCCTCGATCGTCCGCCGAATATCGTTTGTGAGCATGAACTCGCCTTCTTCGCGCGAGATACCGATGCCGGTGTGCGGGTCTACATTCCTGCCGTAGCCGATTGTCCAATGCCCTTCGCTGCATTTGTAGGCTGTGTTCGACCAGCCTTCTTCTTGCCGCAGGCTTTCAGTGACCTCGTCGATCGGGTAGACACGGTTCACTTTCGCACCTTATCCGCCACCTTCTCGGCGCTGCGTCCAACGACGTACCCGCCGACGCCGATCATCAACAAGTTCCAGAGTTCATCGGGCAGCGGGATCGTCAAAGGCATTTCGTCGCCAGTTGTGATCTTCACAATCAGCTCAACCAGAGCGCCGAGTAAAAAATTCCAAGCGACAATCGCAGTAATTGTCAGCATCAGAATCGGTCGCCACGTTGCGGTGATCCAATGCTCAGACTTTGCCTCTGCCAGAATTACAGACGCAGCCGCCTGTTCGATCTGAGCGCTGTTGCTAATCAGCGCCATGTTGATCTCGCGCTCGATCTCGGCGCGCTTGTCCTTGTCCTCCGGCAGCACCCGCTTGACCACATCGCCAAGCAGGGGTCCAATTACTGGAAGCAGTGCGCCGATCATGTTGCTGTCCTTTCAGATGCCACAGGCGGGTGTGCGCCATTGTGGATTTTGTGCATCCGCGATGCCTCGTCTTTCAGGTAAGCAATGTCAGAAAGCATACTGGCAACCTCGCGATTTCGGCGCTCCAGCACATCAGGCGCGTTCATTTTGGCGAGGATGTCGAGCCGCTGCTTCACTACCGCTTCGCCATTGTCCAGCAGATCAATCCGCTGATCGATCTTGCGAAGGCGTTGCTCGGTGTCCTGGAGCTGGTCGATCACGGTTGACAATTTTTGGCGAACAATCGCCGCTGCCGACACGACGCTGACGAGCATTCCGCCCAGCGTCAAAATCATTCTCGCGTCAAGTTCCATTAGTCGCGCTTCGTCCACCGCTTCACGGTTTCAGTCTCCCAGATGCGGACGGCCAGCCAGATAATCGACAGGATTGCCGCGACGTCAGGCAGGAGCGCGAGCCACGATCCAAAGCCACCGGCGACAGCGGCCACATCAAGGCCGCTTTTCATTTCGCTCGTCATGCTGGATTTCCCCCGATCTGAAGAATGCGACCAAAATAACCACCACCCGTGCATATTCGTGAATCCGGTAATTGAAACCACACCGTGTACGTCTCTTTTTTCCAGCCAGCAAAGAACCAAAACGGTTGCTGATAGTTGGATGAACCCATCCAAATGAGTTGCTCGCCAGCTTTCCCTGCCGCCTCAATCATTTGCTTTTCATCGTAAACGCAAACAAGATCGACCGCTCGCACCGGCGTTGTCGCGAGAAACAACACGACGGCTATAGCGAGAGCGCGAAACATCACGGTTTCGTCGGCCAGCTTGGACTAGCTGGGTCGTCTGTGTTGGCTGGAAGATCGCGAAGCGCCTGGCGATACGCGGTCTGCTCGTCAGACATCGTCGGACTGTCTGGCAATGCCCACCAATCGGTCGCAGCCAGTAGCCGGTCGCGCTCGGCGCGGAGTGCGGCCCAAGGCTCCGCAGCGGTAAGTCGCACGATCTCGGCGTCAATCGCGGCGTTGCTTGGTTGATCAATATCGTCGCTATCCCACCTAATGGTGTCGCCGGTCAGCACCCACTCTGCGGCGGGTGCGAGGCTGACAAGTGCTTCTGCTTTGTTTGCCATTACGAATAATCCAGTTCGATGAGTGTGATGGTAGAGGTGGCATTCCCCGATGAGTCATTCCGCTGGGCAGTCACAGTTCCACTTTGGTCGATCCTCGCAAATTCGGTGTGATAGGTCGTTGCCGAGGTGCTGCTGGGACTGTCGAGATGCGATATAAAATGCTGACCCATTTGGTTCTCGGCATTGCTGATCTGATTGTACTCTTCGATCTCGGTGCTGCCGCGCAAAATTCTGAGAGCACCGCCAGCGCGTCCGCCGACGCTGCTGATCGATTGCGAAACAAGGACCAGAATCTTGTTGCTGCTGTTCGCTGGCGTTATTGCAGCGGTCAGGTTTGTGTCAGCGTAAGTGCCAGATGTTGATGTCGCCTCGGTTGAGGTCGCTGCCGTCACGACTTGCAACACCTTGCCGCCGGCCGCAGCGGCAGCGAACACCGGCGCAGCTCCAGCGCCCTGGCTCGTAAGCACTTGGCCCGACGAGCCTGTGGCTACCGCTGCCGGATTTCCGCTGGCATCGTAGGTGATCAAGTTCCCGTCGGTCCCTGGTGCCATCTTGGCTAGGGTGACCGCGTCATCTGCGATCTCAGCCGTGACGACACCGCCGTCTTTAATTGTGACCGCGCCACTGCTGACCGCGAAATTATCGGAGCTGAACGACGCGACCCCTTTATTGCTCGTTGTCGCATCCTCACCCGAATAGGTGACGGTGTTGGTGGCGCTGACTGCAACATCGATGCCCTCACCGGCTGCGAAGGTCTGCGTCTCACCGTCGCTCACCGTCTGCGTCGTGGACCCATCGGACATGACGAACGTGTCCATTGAGCCGCCAACGTTGCCGGTTCGATTGAACTCAACCGCGATCGGATCGGTGTTGCTGAAACTTCCATTGCTTGCAACATGCGTGACTGCCAGCTTCACATAGCCCGATGCGTCGGTGCTGGCACCGCTCACCTTGAAGATCGCGAAGTTCGCCGGGGCAGACTTCTTTGTGATGTAAATCTGACCGCGATCGCCCGTGTTCGTGCTGTCGTCCCACGTCAGCAGAAACGCAGACACATCCGCGCTGTTTGCATCACTGTCGTCAATAAAGATGGCGCTGGCACTGCCGATCGTGCCGTGGTTCAAGCGCAGCGTGCCAGTGCCGGGGTCACTATCGGTCGTGGTCGTACTAAAGGTATAATCGAGACCAGCGACATCGCCATCGCCTGCTGGCGAAAACTGCACGCTGATCTCAGCGCTGTTGCTGATGCTGGTGGAGCCGGCGACGTATGCCACTGGCACTTTTGTGTAGCCGCTGGCGTCTGTGACGGTGCCGTTGACCTTAAAGATGACGAGCGGCGATGCGCTGTTCGGGTTTCCGGCGATCGTGATGAAGCCCTTTGACCCGCTGCTCGAATTGTCCCACGACTGCACCCATGCGCTGATGTCGGTGGTGCCGTCGCTGTCGTCCACATACATGATAGTTGCGCTGTCGAGGCTGGCGTTATTTAGCCGGATAAACCCTGCCCCCGGATCGGCGTCAGTTGTGGTGGTCGAATACTGCATCGACACGCCGGCGTGACCCGTGCTGCCTTGCGGCACGCCAAGCGCTAGGGCGCCGGTACTGGTCGTGAAAGCGGCCGTGGCACTGCCTGCTGCGCCAGCGGTCGGAGTGACCGTGCTGACGCTGACGCTGCTGACGCGACCTGTGACGGCCTCGATGCTGTTGCCGTCACTGGCAAATCCCAGCAGCTTGTCCGCGCGCGCCGTGGCATCGTCAACGAACTCAGGCGTCGTAATGGACGTGGTGCGCGAGACCTTAAACGATCGATCGAGCTGCTCTTGCAGATTCTGCGAGACCATCGTCAGGCGATCAAGGCCGTCCTCATGGGACTCGGCTGGGAACGGATCGTTCTCGACATAGTCGGTTGACTGCGTCAGCGCCAAGTTGCGGCGGATGACGACCGTCTCGCCTGATGCTGGGGTGTTGCCAGTCGTGAATGTCACGTTGCCGCCGCTATCGTTTCCGGCGTTGCTGACGGTGTAATGCGTCGTGAGCGTCTTGACCGTTTCGGCCCCGGTGCTTGCGCGAATTATGACTTCAAGATCCGCATCGGCAAAAATCTTGAACCCATACGCAAACGCGGTGGTCGAGCCGTTCCCCGCGTAGCTGTTTTTTGTGGTTGTGCTTGATACGCTCATTGTTGGTCAACTCCTTCGGGCTGCGGCGGCGACCGTAACGCCTGCAAAAATGCTTCTATGGGTTCTTTGAGTGCGGGGTCTTTCGATGCGATGGCAGTCAGCCGCCCAAAATGCGCGCCGATGCCATTGGGGTTCGTGACTGGCGTCGTTAGCCACTTGATAAACGCGGGGCTGGTAATAAGTTTGGCAGCGCCCCTGCTTCCTAACCCGCCAACGAGAAAAGCTGATATTGCGCCCGTGCCTTGACCCGCGCCCATTTCGGCAAGCCCAGTGCCTGCCCCTGTCAAAGTAAGGTAGGTGATAAGCACTCGGCCTGTGTTTGAAGTGTTTGCAAGTTTCTCTACGCCCTTGAGGGAAGAGGCAACGTCAACAAGCGTGTCTAACCCTTCGCGCATTTCTGCGTAGCGTTTGCCGCCAAAAAGCGCGTTTTTTGCTTCTGGTGACATTTTCGACCAGTTGGTCATAAAGGTATTGACTGAAAAAACTTCGCCTGTCGCGTCTTGCGCGCCAGCTTTCGCCAGCCCCATTTTTTCAAGTACACTAGCGGCTACCGTGTCCCATTCTTCTGGTTCAAACTGATTGCGAAGGCGCTGCAGATTTGTGCCGCCATCACCAAGCCGAGACATGGCATATGTGTAAGCCTGTTCGTCAGTATCGAACTTTCCGATTTTGTTAAGAGTAACGCCGGCAGTGTTCATCCAAGCACGGGTATATCGATCAGCAACTGCCAACGCCTTGCGCGCTTCTGGCCCTGCCAGCTTTGCAACCGCACTCATGTCCTCAGTCAACGCACCATATACTTGTCGCAGCGCTGCGTTTTGCGACCCAGTCGCACCAGAGAGCAATGGTTCATCTAAATCCTTGCCGATTGCCGTTCTAATTTCACGCAATGCGCCGAACGGTATTGTGTCGGGAACGACAGACTCAACAGCATCTCTCTCAAGATTTTTGAGAGTGCTAATTGCTTGGCCTAACGATTTTTGTAGAGAGCTAGGCGCTGTGCGCAACTTGCTTTCGAGGCTTTCGCGCAAAGCTCGCACAGCGTCAAGTGCGACTGGTGCGTCTTCGCCTATAAGATCAAAGGCTTTTTTGTAAGCTGCATTCTGTGTCTCGTTAAAACGGCCAGCCGCATTTTTGGCTGCAGATCGAATAACCGAACCAGTTTCTGCTCTAGAAACAGCCGTGCCAAATTTTGAAATTGTAACATCTGCCGCTCTTGTAATTTGTTGAAGGACAATTTTTGCCTGCTTCTGCACAACGTCAGAACTAAACGGTGACGCTTCCAACGCTTTTTCAAGCGTTGCCACGGTATTGCTGGACGAAACCGCACCTGCTGGTGGGTTAATACGCAAAGCGCGAAACTTTTGCGCGAGCTGTGCCGCTTTTTTAGTGCCGCCATCAAGCGCACGTTTAGCGCCTTCTGTCAAAAGCTCGCCACCGCGCTGGCCTGATGCTGACAAGAAAAATTCCGTGCCTGCGCCAACGGTGCGCTCAACCACATCGCGGGTATCAACTCGCCCCAAAATTAGATTGCTGTAGATGTCGAAAACTTCGCCAGCAACACTACCGCCCGTCCCTGCGCCGATAGCTGCTGCAGTTGGAACTGTCACAACCGCTGCTGGACCAGTTGCAAGCGCACTAACACCTGCACCAATCGCGCCAAGTGTCGCACCAGTACCGACAGTCACTTCGCGCGCAACGCTGCTAACGTCTCCAAAATCCAAGCCAGGGGGATTGTATAAGGTAAGTTTTCCAGTATCAGGATTTGTGTAGACGAAGTTGTCGTCACCATAGGGTGCAGCGTCTGGATAATACCGCTTTATGTTAGCAAGGCGGTCTTGTGCCGGCGCGCCGCCTACTTGCGCTCGCACAAACATAGGAGACCCCGTGTCTTGGTCAATAAACTCTTTGGCTGCGTCTGACTGAATAAAGGCGCTGATGGCTTTTGCTCGATCAGCATCACTGAGGCTGCTAGGCAACTCAATCGGCTTTGGAAAACCGGGCAGCATATAGCTTGTGAACTCAGTTGAAACTTTAGTGGCAGGGCTGGGCGCTGGATCAGGCACAGCTTGCGTTGACGCAGGCGGCTCAGGCACAGCAGGCGCTTCACCGCCGACCTCGTCAACGGTGTCAATTTGCTCTTTTACCATGTTGTCACTGGATCTCGGTGCCGTTGGCATCAAGTCTTATCACTGGTTTTTCAATGAGACTGGGCTGCTCTTCGCTTGATTCGCCTAGCCCTGCATCACCTGAGCCTTTAGCAATGTCATCAATGCCCATGCCGATATAGTTGATAATTACTTCAGCTGGGTCGTAGTTAAGTCGTTTTGCCAAATTGGTGTATTGTGTTTGCAGCGACGTCTGCTTCTTGACCTGTACAGAATATAATTCATCAGCGAGCTTTTTATATTGTCGTCGCAAATCATCAGGCAGAAGCTCCTCGCCTTTGACTTTGTTGTATCCGGTTTGTATTCGCGCCGGCAAACCGCCAGCTTCTGCAATAGTTCTAAATTCGCTTTCTCGCACAACGCCCGGATCAAGCATCTTCATAATGTTGAAGATCATTGAAAAGTCACCAGCAATCCGATTGGTCTTAGATTCAAAAGCTAATTTCACTCGATTATAGCTGTCTTGTTTGCCGATAAACTCTTTAGACAATGCGTTGAATTCTTTGCGGAAAGATGCGCCGACGTCCATGTCACCCTTCTCAGGCGCGAATCCACCAATGCGCATTTTCTCAGCGGAAGTGGGTGGTCTGCCAGCAACTTCCTCAAACAATGAAATCTTTGTCCTATATTCCCTTAACCCTTCGTCTTGCTTCGCATCGTAATCGCGGATTCGGCTCCTATAATCCTCTTGAATGCCAGGTGTTAGAGCAGCTTGGATGCCGGGGCTATTATACAATTCGCGCATTTCGCTCATCTGCCCCCGCGCGATATAGCCATCCAGCGCCCCTTGTATTAAATCCTCACGACCACCTTGCCGCGCGTCTTCTTCTTCTTCTGTAGTCGCAAAAGACGATAAGACCTCGCTGATCGATGCGTCGTATGTTTCTAGGGCAGTGCCTAAACTCTGTGGGCCTGCGGAAACTTCAGCAACAAGCGCACGCAAATCTCCCCCTACTTTGCGTTTTGCATTGTCACGCCGCGCAGTAGATTGCAGATCACCTAGATCAATCGCGTGCTTGGTTCGTAGCTTGCGCAACCCAATACTAAGTTCCGCTCGGCTTTCATCTGATCCATCGTGACCGTCAAGCGCGTCCTTCATCATTTGATCTGTGTTAGTCATAAAGTTAGCAGCAGTATTTTCATCAGCCATGTCAGCGTTCACCTTTAAGTCTTCAATCATGTTCTCAAGGCCCAACTCAAATTCCAGCGTTGTTTTTTCACGCGCGTTTGAGTCCTTGCGCTCGGCCAGCGTGCGCATTCTTTCAGAGCGGCTGTTTAGGTCGTTTGTAATCTTGTCAATATCAGCCTGCGCCAAATTTTGCCGCGCTTTGCTAACGATAGAATCTTTAGACCTATTTTCACGAAAGTCGTTGATAACTTCTTCAGCGTCAGCGCCTTGGTCTATTGTCTGTATGAGACTGTCGCGCGCTGCATCGTAAAGAAAATTATTTCGCAGCTTTTCAGCTTTTTCTGGCCCCAAATCAGTGACAGCATCGTCGATCAGGTCGAGCGCGCTATCCGCTGCTTGCGCACGATTTTCCGGTGTATTTTGAGGATTGGTTGCGACAGCCAAATTTGTGCGAATGTCACGGTCTAGTAAGACGGTGCGCTGCTCAACAACTCGCTTATTGTTTGCCTTAATAAAAGCAATTTGATTTCTTGTGCGTACCTCAGACGAGCGAGTTTCAAACGCACCGCGCGCCAGCTTGTTTGACATATTGCCTTTATAGGTATTCACAAGCCTCTGACTGCGCTCCTGATAACCCCTTTCAGCGTTTTGCATGTTTGGATCTTGCAGAAAATCAAGTTGCATCTGCTGCAATTCAATATCTAACGCAGCGGATGCTTGTTGAGCCTCACTCTCAGCGCCGATTTCGGCTTTCTTAAATCCAAAGTCCGCAATCTTTTCGCCAGTCTGCGCCAACTGCAGATTGCTTTCGGCAAAGGCGCGTGCGGGTGCCGTCATCGCTGAAGCATTTAGCTGGGCCGTGATCGGTAAGCCTTGGCCCTGGCGTGGCCGCTGGACCTGTGCGTCGTAGGTTGGAACCTTCATTTAATCATCTGACTTATTCTATAGCCGCTCATTGCGGCGGAACTTGCAGCACCAAACATCTGGCTGCGCGCTTGTATGTCTGCAGCCATCTTCTGCGATCGGCCCTCAAGCAGAGTGAGCTGACCAGCTAGTCGCTGGTTGACGCCCTGCTGCCGCATACGCCCGGCATCGGTCGCCGCCTGCAGCCTAATGGTCTGCACATCTTCCTCTGCCTCGTTGGCGTTCTGCATCATCACCTCTAGCGGCGTGCCGCTGCTGGCAATGACGCCAGACTTGCGAAACGCCACACCTGCTCGCGCCTGCAGCTTGCCGAAGTCCTCACGAAACTCGCGCACCTCTCGATCGCCGACGCGCTCGCGCAGCTTGGCTTCCTGATCAGAGACGAGCGCGTTTCGATCGCGGATCGACTTATTGTATTCGGCAGTCGCCAGCGCGGCTTTACCCGCAGCCTTTGTGCCGCGCGCCGCCTGCATTTGCCCGAAGGCCGAGATTGCCGAACCGGCTATCGCAAGTCCTACTCCCATGTTCGCGCATACCTTTCGTAGTCAGCACCGTCCGCGCCGTAGCGCGGCATCGAGCCTTCGTGTTTCATTCCTAAAAAACGCGCCCAGCGCGCCAGCTCCGGCCAGTCGCTTCGCATCGCAGCTTGCACGCGCCAAAACCGCTGCTCTTCGGCCACATCGAGCAGCCCGGTTCTTGCAATCCTTGCTGCCGCGCGCGAATGCTTGGCTATCCTGTCCGCACCGAGCAACCACGCCTCGCCGACGCCTTCCCAAAGCGGAGCGATGCCAGCGGCACCAACCAGGTATCCATTGTCGATCGCAGAAAACGCCATGCCCGGATGCACAAGGTTTGGCATAAAAGCGCCCAACTTCGTTGGTGGGCGGTTGCGGTCGTCGTTTAGTTCGCCCTCAAGAAGTGCTTCGCCATGCGCGACCTCAAACGGAACCAGCCTCACTGGTCAAACGTACTCAAGGTCGCGTAGACGGCGAGGATGTTCATCGGCAGCGGCTGGTCCTGCCGGATGGTGAGCTGCCCGTCGCTGTCGTAATTTCCGTTCAGCTCAATTTCTTTGTCGCCGGTGTAGAGTGCGATCGGTGCATCCATTGCAGCAGCGCTTGATCGAAACGGCACGATGTCCAAATTGTTTGCATCGCGCCCGACCTTCAAGCCCACGCTTTTGAGTAGGCGCACCGTAAGCTCGTTGATGCGTTTGATTTTGCCCTGGCTCGTACCCATCGCACTGCCAGCGTCAACGCGCAGCGTGCGCAGTGTTGAGTTGTAGGACAGACCAGCGTGCGCCTTGGTGACGTACCGCTCTAGGGTGACCGCGCCGCTTGATACCGTTTTGTCGGGGTGGACCGAACCGTCGCCCAATATGCTGACGGTCTGGCCTTCGAGGTGACCCAAGCCCGACAGAGACAACGCCGCTTGCGTAACTGTTGCGCCTGAGCTGTGCGCCGCTGCGGCACCAACGACGCCGCGAACGCAGCCCGTCAGATCGTTCGTGCTTTTGCCGCTGTAGGTTATGACCTCGGTGCCAATCTTTATTGCGCCAGAACCGGGGAATGAAGAGGCGTCTGCCAGCGTGATGGTCGTTTGATCTGCCGCCTCGGCGCCAGCCAGCGTGCTGGTCACGCCTGTGAACGTCAGCGAGCTGTCAACGAAGATTGCGTCGGCAACATCAGTGCCGAAGTCAAAGTCCTTGATATACTCAATGTATCTTTTGGTTGCGCTGTTGACGGTGCGCTTGACCACAAAATAGAGCTGATCCTCGTCCAAATCGCCAGGGATCGAGGCAATGCTCTCGACCACTGCGTTGCCGGTGGAAAAGCTGCCGCCGATAATCTGACGCGACCAGCCGATAACTTGCTCCTCGCGCTTGTAGGTCATGCAGGCAAGCTGCCCGTCGCCGCGCACGGTCCACAAAATGCTGTCGGGTTCTTGCTGGTAGGCCAGCTCGTCCAAACCGTTTTCGGTAATGTGTTCGCTGATCAGAGTAACGTCAGGCGCAACGTAGCCATCGACATCGAAGTTAAATTGTAGCTCAAGCATTTTACGCTTGGCCCGTTGCACGAACAGAATTGCGTTACCCGCCTGCACCGGCATGATGTCCGCTGATCCGTGGCTCGTCTGTTGCTTGATCTGTATGTTGGTTGGGGTGATGGCCTCGTCCGCGCCACTAGCACGCACGACGAACTCGCCGCCCGATGTACCGAGTATCAGGTTGCGCGTCGATGCGAGGAACCTAATCACGTTTACCTGGTTAGAGCCGATCGTATAGACCATCGCGTCGTCGGCTTCGGTTCCGCTCTCAAAGTTCTCAAAGTCGCCAGACTGCGAAAAGAATAGCGTCTGCGGCTGACTGTCTGTGCCAGCAAAAACTAACCTCTGCTCGTAGAATGCTACGGCGCGCGGAAATCCAGTTGCCAGACTGAAAGCGCCCAGCGACCACTTGGTTGTCGCAACCAGTTTGCCCTGCAGCGTGTGGCCGCTGTCTGCGCCCTCTGCCGCCAAGTCAGCGCCCGGTGCCAGTGTGATGACGCTGTCTGTCACATCGACGATCAAATGCCCGGCGGTCGTGTTGTTGGAGGTCGAGCCGCTAATGATGATTGTGTGACCGCTCTTGAAGCCTTGGTCGATAAAAGCTGCAGCGGTGTCTTCGATGCGATCGTTATGTTCCAACCCGGTCGCGTCTGGGTCTCCCTCGTGGAATGAAATTGTAGCCGCTGCGTAGTTTGGCAAAATCTCTGACCGCCCGTCCTCCAGCTCCTGCGCTGTACCGTCTGCAACTGTTGCGGAAACGCGCGACGTGATCTTGACAAATCCGTCCTCGATTTTGACGAGGCGACCGACATCGTTGGCGGTCCACAGATTCGCGCTTGCGGTTAGACGGATGGTGCCGTCGCGACTGTCCGCCGTCAGCGTGGTGGTCGTTATGTTCTGGTCAAGGAAAGGTCCGCGCGCAGTCGTCACCTCAGTGATTGTCCATGCGGTGTGACTGGTGCGAGTGATCTTGTAGATCGGGTGATTGGGGCTGACGACGTACATGACGTCTGCCGCTTGGGCAAACTTTAGTCCTGCCAGGTCAGACGCGGTATAAACCGTCGTGACCTCGACCGCTGAGCCGCCAGATTCCACCTGACCGCCGTCTTTGTAGATGCGGAAGTATTCGGGGCCGAACTCAAGCACATAGGCTTGCTCGACGTTGAACTCGAACGGCACCAAGCGGACTGCGTTGGCACTGCTTTTGACTTCACTGATGAAGCGGGTGCCAGGGCGGCGATTTACACCACCGTGCGGTTGAACAATAAAATTCTCAACGGTTTCGGCACCGTTCTCATACTTCGCAATGTCGGTGCGCCCGAACAGCCGCGGCGTGATCTCGCCGGCGGTAAAGTTCGCAAACGCTTTTGATACTTTCGGCACCTAGAACCTCGACGCAATAAACATATCGCTCTCGACATAGGTCGCGCGATCGACGTTGATGATGTTGTCGGGGGTGCCTTCCGTCGCATCGACAAAGCGCGCTTCGGACAACTTTCCCTCATACATTGCCATCAGGCTCTGCGAGAGTGCTGCGCTGTTGACGAGCGCGTAGCTGATGTCAGCGGCAAGGCGCGATGCTATCGTTTCGATCAGGAGCTGGTCGTACTCGTTTGCGTCGGTGACGCGCGCGACGTAGATCATCTTGAACGGCGTTGCGTTCGACATGACCTTGCGACCTTCGATGCGATAGATCGTGTCAATGTCCTGCGGACGCAGCACGCGCAGGCAATAGGGATCGGTCGGCAGCGTGTGCTGATACTCGAACTCAAATGCCGGGGTCTCACTGTCGGCAGCGAGGCTGGTGCGCCGAATCAGGCAGTTCCACGGGTGCGCGCGGAATGTTGCATCGCGCACAAACTCAAACCGCTGGTTGCACACGCGCGCGGCGCGGCTGTCCTCGGTGAGCGAAATGATGTTAGACGCGCCGATCATGTTTAGCGCGCTGTTACAAATGTCTACGTCAGATGCCATTGGTGTTCCTTAAAGAGAAAGGGGGGCCGAAGCCCCCCAATCAATTACTAGCTGACCACATAGTGGATGATGAAGGAGAGATCCCCTTCAGTTCCACCAGCAGCTTGCATCGTCACAGAAATGTAGTAGTAGCCACCGGGATCGACAGACGCGCCGGCAAGCTCCCACATCTTCTTTCCAACAGTGTTGATGTTGGATGCCTCATGTCGGACGTCGGCGAGAGCGCCAGCGTCGGCAACTGCTGAAGCGAAGAGATCTTCGTCAACAACAACGCCAGCGGTGGTGTAAATGCCCACGTTGACTGTGGCTGATCCGCCGAGCGTGTCTGAACCGATAAAGATATGCGGAACAGTCGCGTTTGACGGCACAGGTGCCAGATGGATGATGTCGTTATCATCCGAGTCACCTGCTGCAACTACGATCGTTGCCTGAGCTACACGCATCGCGCCATGTAGATTGGCAGCATCGTTGAGTGCCTGCGGGTCGGCTTCAAAATTAGTGACCAGCGTAGAAGTAGCTGTACCCATTTTTCAATCCTCCCTATTCGTTACAGGCGATTTCAACGACTTTGTCTTCTTCCATTCGGGTCGAACCGAAGGTCGCGCAGTAGAAAACCTGCGTCGAGTAAGACTTGTCGCTGCGCTCGTCGATGCGAGCCATCACGTCTTTGCCGACCGCCAACTTGCAGCCGTCCTGCGCCCACGCATAACAAAAGGCGCGAGGTGCCATCGTCGGACAGACGATTAGAGGTGATGAACTTGAAACCAACAAACGTGTCTACGTCACCCTGGACCAACGCCTTGACGGTGTTGAAATCCGAAGAAGTGACAGAGGTCGTGTTGAGCAGGTCTTCGATCTGCTCAGGGCTAACCACGATGTATCGAGGGATGGACGGATCCACCGACTGTGCGTCTAGCAGCTTCTTAGCGGAAACCAATTTTGCTACCGTTAGCCCGGCGGAACCATGTGCGATTTTCTGACCAGACGGGAACGCAGTAGACGTCGTTCCTTCCTTTGCCGGTCTTCGCGGTTCCACCTAAAGCACTGATGATCGTGTCGTCCATCGCTCGGCCCATTGCCGCAGCAGCCGCACGGGCATAGCTGGACGTCGGGTCGATCAACATACGGACCTTGTCAGAATCATCAATCAAGTCAGCCCACTCATAAGTGGTGAGCGCGACCATGCGCCGAGAGTGAGGTGTCTCGACTAGTGGTGTGTCGCCGTGGCGCGATGTGCGCGCGATGGCGGCGCTTTCTCCGATTTGGTCGAAGAAGGCTTTTTCGCCGGTGACACTTTCCGTGTCCACGGCCCCTCGCAACAGACTACCCATCTGCTGCGAAAGCATACTGACATTCGATGAAAACTGGTTCACGAATGCAGTAGTTATTTGAGTAGACATTACTCTGCTCCTACAGTTGTGGTTGAATGTGTGCGTTGGTTCTCGGTCTTGCGACCGACCTACTGTCGCTTAGGGCGACTGGTCCGCCTTACTCACAGGCTTGCGCCGCGGAGCCTTTCGCTTATCCGCGGGTTTCACGAACTCGAAGTATCTCTCCGCGAGATCGACGGGATCGTTTATCGTGCGCGCGCTGCCGAACTGTACGGCCAAGCGCAAACATTCCAGGCGCAGCTCATCACTCTCCATAGAGCTGCTCTCTTAGTTGCAGCACCTCGGCAACCACACGATCATGGTCCGGGTGATGCTTTTCCCAGTACGGGCTATTTTTTGCAGTCAAATCGCTGACGCGAGCCTGCAGATCGCTATCGCTAATGCTCGGTCGGCTATCGCGTCCGGCTAGGCCGTCCTCGCTTACCTGCTCACCGACATAGTCACTGAGCTTGAGCATGAACTTGACCAGCTCTGGGTTGTCGCCCAACAAGCTGCCATCGGCGAGCTGGATCTCGGTCAGGTCCGGTGCGTCAAATTCCTTGAGCAGCTCGTTAGCGCGCTGCATCGACACATCAAACTTATCGCCCAGTTCTTGCCGCAATTCGGTCTCGGTCTCGACCCGGCGCGCTTCCATTTGCTCGTCAGACATTGAACCGGCTTGCTCGCCGAACTCGGCGTAGGCTTTCGCCAGGTTCTCAGCTTGGCGACCGGACAGACCAGACTTGTGCGCCGCATCGCGGAACCAGTCGGCCATCTCACCGGTCATGTCGCCTAGCTCATACTCTTTCGATTCGGTGGGCCTGCCGAGCTTGTTGTAAACAAGATCCCAATCTTCATCGGTCGCCCAGTTGCCCGGTATCGCGAGTTTCTCAGCTCCGACCATCTTCTGCGCGTTGATGTAAGATTTTGCCATCGCTTCAACGCTGTTGATGTGCTGCAGCGATGGATCACTTGTTAGCTCTGGGGGCAGTGCTGACCGCCAGTCCTCGTTACCAGACGGTGCTTCCCCGGCCTCTGCCGGAGCTTCCGCTACCTGTTCATCGGACATATCTGTTTACCCTTTCGGTGGTTTCTGATCCTTGGTCTGTGCATGTAGGAACAGCACGACATCGCGCTGCCCCTCTCGGAACGCCGTCTCATCCGAGTCTGGCGTGAAGCTCGATTTCCAAAGGCCGAACCTGGCACTCAAGTCCTCAAGCATTTTCTGACCGTCCTCGCTATTTAGGACCGATCGATAGACTGCCTTCTGATCTTTTGGCGTCACTGGGCGGCACCCAGAATCTGCTCAAGATCTACTTGTGTTTCGTCAACAGCGCGTAACGCTGGCGCGGCATTGCCTGCTGCCTCTGCCATCTGGCTCGTTGCTGCCATTTCGGCTTGTGCTTGCTGTGCCTGCTGGCGCTGCTGTCGAATGCCAGACACCTCGCCCTCACCACGCACCACCGATGCAGGCGTGCCGGTGACTTTGATGATGTGCTTGGCAAGGCCGTCAAAGTCGAGATAGTCAACGATGCCCTGATCCAACTGCATCAGCGGCATCAGGAACTCGATCATCTGCAAGATGCCCTGGATATCACCGCTGCGCTGCGCCTTCGCCAATGGGCTGACGTATTCGATGTCGATCGTGCCATCGCGCAGGCTGTCGGGCGCTGCGGCGAATTGCTTTTGACGAGACAGGATTGCAAAGACCCGGTTGATCAGCGGTTGAAGCAGCTCAGCCTGCAGGCGTCCGAGTACCGGGCCGAGCAGGCGCATCTTTTCCTCAGTGCGCTGGATGACCTCCGTCGCGGTCATCTGCGGACCTTGTCCGAGAATCAGTTGATCGACGTAGAAGGCGGCGCGGATCGCGGTGCGGCGCTGCTCTAGCTGTATTTCTCCGATTGGATTGTTCGCGCCGATGTTCAACGGCTCAATGCGGTCGCGGGTGCCTGAGCGGTAGAAGTTTAACCCGCCTGGCGTTGTGCGAATGGGCAGGACGAAGCCGTCGTCCGGCACCATCATGGGCGGATGGATTTGGAGCTGAGCGGCGCGGATCACCACCTCGCTCATCTTATTAACCATCTTCGTGTCGCTGAGCGCGGTCATGCTCGGGCTGCGCCCGTAACCAATCTCAAAGCTGGCCTTTAGGAAGCGCGGCACGCAGTACGGAAACTCATCATAGCCAGACTCGCCGATGATCATCTTCTCGTCTGGGTCGATGTAGATGCTCGCGAACGGCTTGTTGACCGCGTTCTTCTTGCGGCGGTTGCGGTCCTCTCGCGGCATTACGACGTGCAGCAGCTCGATCTCGGCGTAAGGATCATCTGTGTTCAGCTTTTGGATTCTGTTTGTGACCTTATCCTGCCCAAACTGCCGCACGGCAGCGCGCGCCGTTGTCTTGTACTGCCGGTAGACAGTATCGACGCGCCCTTGTTCATTTTCTGCAACCCAGCACTCGGCAATGTGGCGCGTGCTAAAGCGCACGCCATTGTCGTCGTCGGTCTCAATGAAGATGACCGCAGTGCCGAATGTTACGAGGTCGCTGTAAAGCTCGTGGATTTGTTCCTGAAAGTTCGACCTGGCGAGATGCTGGTACATCACGTCCGTTGCACCTTCGAGCCACTCCTTTGCCTCGTCGTCGCCGTTCAGCTCGTCGTTCTCGTAACGCATTGAGAACCACGGCGTTGCTGCGTTGGTCAGCATTCCGTGCAGGCTGGCAGACATCAGCTCAGCCGCGTGGATCGCCGTGCCGTCAAAGATCAGCTCTGTGCGCTTGTCGCCGGATGTGCGCTTCTTCGTGATGTCCGCTTTGCGCGGCACAATATAGTCGGCGACTTCCTGCCAGTGAGACTCCCAGTGCTGGCGCTGCGTTTTGAGTGTGCCGAAACGCTTCATCAGCGCATCTGCGCGTGGATCATCCATTCTGTTATTGCCCCAACAGCGTCTTTTTTGTGGTCGGCGCTTCGGTCAGCAGGCCCAGACCGCCCGTCACATTTGCCTGGCGCAGGCCGCGCTTCTTCGTAGCGCGCTGCTCAACGCGATCGGTCTCTTTAGTGTCCTTTGGCTTGATCGGCGGATCTGGCGGCACGGGCGGCACAGGAGGCGGCGGCGGTGGCTTTGGTGGTGACATGAAGCTCATAACGATGCCCCTTGATGCTCATACGGGTTGTAGTCCATCACCGCAGACTGTTGCGGTGCGCGACTGCGGGTGGTGCTGTTTTGCAGCCCGATCGCTGCGGTGCGGAATGCGTCGGCGGCATGGCTGCTCCAGTCATGGACCGGCTTGTCGCGAAATTGTCTGGTGCGCTCGTTGTAAGCGCGATGGTAGTGCCGCAGTGCCTCAAGACCCTCTCGGCAGTTGTCGCGATCGAAGTAAACGCGCGGTATCAAAAGTCTCGCAGCATGGATGCCATCTTCGATCGGAAGGCGCGGTACCGTGCGGAAATTGATGCCCAAACCGTGCGCAGCTTCGCGGCGGCTCTTGCCGGTGCCAAGCTCACGCACTTCCAAATCGTGCGGACCGTAGTGGTTGCCGTAGAGATAGTTTTTCTCATCCATGACGCGAGCGTAATGAGGTAAGCCCTCGCCTTGGTTCTGGTAGTAGTCAATGACATGTATATCCCCACGTCCCACGTTTTGTATGAACCAGATCGCCGTGTAGTCATGCATTCCCAGATCCCAGTAGGTATCAACACGATGATCTCCTATGTGCGGAACGCTTGTGATCCTGCCTGCGTCGTCGGCGTCCTGTAGTTCCTTGCCGTAGACTGAGCCGGGTACGTTGGCGACCCAGGAACACTCGAACTCTTGATTGTACTGGTCCTCGGTCATGGTGGCCTTTGCGGCCTCAAGCTCATCGTCGTCTACAATGCCGGTTGCGCTGGCCTTGTATATCTTGCGCTGCCAGCCCTTCGTGGTGGCGGCGGCTTCCCATAGGTCGTGGAAATAGTTGTGGCCCTGTGGCGTGCCTATAAACGCGGCGCTACCCTTGCGGTCGGATAGTGCCGGCCTAATGACCTCAGGAAATATGTTGGCCGGCATGTCTGCGACTTCGTCCATGACAGCAAAGTCGAGGTAGATGCCTCTCAGACTGTTGGGGTTCTCAGCGCCCAGCAGGCTGATGCGTGCGCCGTTTGGCAAATCGCAGCGCAGCTCGGTCTCATGGTACCTAGTGCCGGGGATCTCCTCGCTGAATTGCTTGAGATAGTCCCAAGCCACGTTCTTAGCTTGTCTGTAGGTTGGTGCGACGTAGGCAAGGCGCGGGTTGGGCTTCTGTTCCTCGATTGCTCGTTTGAGCAGGTGATTGATGGCGCAGACTGTCTTGCCGAACCGCCGGTGACAGACCAGCACGTTGAATCTGTTCGCATCGAGCATCGTGTGCAGCTCCCGCTGCAGCGGCCGCGGCGTGTAGTCAATCTGAATTGTTTGCATCAGTGGATGGTTGCGCTGATTTCAAAATGGCTGTCTTGCAGCGGCGACATCAGCGCGTCGAGAAATCGCTCGGCCTGATCTTCGTCGTTAAAGCCCTCAAGAAAGATGCACAAATTAAACGTGCCATCGCAAGCTGGCACGCAGTAGGCGCTATAGATCACGCGCGGCCCATCATTGACTTGTTTGGCTTTTTTTTCGGAAATCCCTTTTTCATGTTGGCGTATGACTTGTCGCTGATCGTGGACCTTTTTTTGGTGCGGCTGGTGCCTGCGGCTTTGCGTGCGTTGATGTTGCGGTAGAGGCTCATGCTTTTGCCTTGTTTCGTTTGCTGATGTTTGCCGCTTTGCTCACGGCGTCCTGTTTTGAAGTGGCGCCCCACGCTCGGAGAGAGAGAAGTAGCCGGGTGGGGCGCCCCCTCGCGTCGCGTTCTGGACCTTTCATTTTGCCCATACGCGCCAGGAAGGATGCGCGGCGCGGGTTATCGCCCTTTTTGACTGGCCGCTTGAGGTCAGATCCTGGGTTTTCGCGCTCGTATGACGTGCGGCCCCTCTCGTTGAGGCCACCTTTTGGGTTTTTGCCCTCTGTGCGGGTCCACGCTGCGGTCATTTGCCTTGTCCTCGGTACTTTTTGCGCGTGTTTCCCTTGCGGGTGAGCTTGCTGAAGCTCGATCGACCGATCGAGGTCTTCTTTTTGATCTGTACAAGGTTGGGGGCTGACTTAGGCTTAGCCACGATGAGCCTCAGTTCTGGACGTATTATACCTCTGCAACCAGCGCCCTAATCTCTTGGGGGTTGGGGGGGGTCGTCAGGAAAATTGCGCAATCTGGCGCAAAGTTTTGCGTGTGTGGTGCGACTGGGCCACCTAAGTCATTGATAACATTGCGCTGACCCTCGCATTATAAATGCGAAAATTAGTTTGGGGGTGCATGGCTAGGGTTAGGTCGCGCGCGTGTCGCTATGACTGACAAGCTCTAACGCTAACGAGGTTAAACAACGCAAGCAGACGCCGCAATATCAGCACCAACAGAAACG
>UEXL01000155.1_pt1 | contig 33810 bp, 52 predicted proteins | sample 1796671 | NCBI WGS metagenome assembly UEXL01 (sample SAMEA4772471, study PRJEB27181) | metagenome | reverse complement strand
TTATGATGCAGGACTGTCAGTCACAACAGGTACAGGCAACACCCTTATTGGCGGTCTAGCTGGCGATGCATTAACTGCGGCATTAGAAAATACTGCGGTTGGTTATACGGCTTTATCAACAGACACTTTAGGTAGACGATCTGTTGCTGTTGGTAATGGTGCTTTAGAAAGTCAAAACTTTACGACAGCCACAAACAGTTACAATACTGCGGTTGGTTATGATGCAGGTACAAATGTCACAACAGGCGTACAAAACACTATTATGGGTGGTCTGGCTGGCGATTCACTTACTACAGAAAAGAAAATGTAGCATTCGGTGCATTTGCCTTAACTACTGACGATGTAGGTAATCGTAGTTCAGCATTTGGTGCATTTGCATTACAAAACCAAAACTATGGTACATCTACAAATAGTTATAATGTTGCAATGGGTTATAATACAGGCGCTGCGGTCACAACAGGTATAGAAAATATATTAGTAGGCAGTCTAACAGGTGATGCTCTTACAGATGCTGACGGTAATGTTGCTGTAGGTCACGCTGCATTAACGGCAGATACATTGGGTAGTAAATCAACTGCTATTAGTACACAAACATTAAATTCACAAAACTTTACTACAGCTACAGATAGCTACAATACAGCAGTAGGTTATAAAGCGGGTGAAGCAGTCACAACAGGTATAAGAAATACTCTTATAGGTGGTGGTGCAGGTGATGCTATTCAAGCAAGTAGTGAAAATACTGCTGTTGGGTATAATGCTTTAACAACCGATACAAACGGATCTCAATCAGTTGCTTTTGGGGCATATGCTCTTCAAACTCAAAATTATGGTTCAGGCACAAGTAGTTATAATACAGCAGTAGGTTATGCAGCAGGGGGAGCAGTCACAACAGGTATACAAAACACCCTTATAGGTGGTGGTGCAGGTGATGCTCTTACTACAGGAGCAGAGAATGTAGCATTAGGATATTTAGCATTAAGTGCAGATGACGTTGGACTTAGATCCACTGCAATAGGTAATAAAGCATTAGAAGCTCAAAACTTTGCTACAGCTACAAATAGCTATAATACAGCACTTGGTTGGAGTGCGGGTAACGCAGTAACGCAAGGAGTACAAAATACCTTACTTGGTGCAAACAATGCTATTAGTTTAACGTCAGGTAACTACAATACAGCAGTTGGCTATTTATCACTATATAGCGAACAGCAGGGTTCTAACTCTGTATCTGTTGGCTATGGCACATTACAAAACCAAAGTTTTACTACAGCTACAGATAGTCACAATACAGCAATAGGATACGTAGGAGGTAATGCAGTCACCACAGGCATCCGCAACACTCTTATGGGTTCAGAAGCAGGTGACGCTTTAACTGATGCGGATGACAACGTAGCTATCGGAGCTTTAGCGTTATCGGCAGATACATTAGGTAGTCAGTCAGTGGCGATTGGTAGAGGTGCTTTAAAAGTACAAAACTTTACTACAGCTACAAGCACTTACAATGTAGCAGTGGGATACAGTGCAGGTGAAAGAGTCACAACAGGTATTCAAAACACACTCATAGGTGGTTTAGCTGGTGATGCTTTAACTGATGCTGAGAGTAACGTTGCAGTTGGAACAGGTGCTTTAGGAACTGAAACGCAGGGTAGTAGAAATATTGCTATTGGTGAAAATGCCCTGCTTGCTCAAAACAATACAACTGCTAGTAGCCCTTACAATGTAGCAATTGGATATAATACAGGTAAGGCATTCACCACGGGCATACATAACACCCTTATTGGTGGACTAGCAGGTGACGCACTTACTGATGCTGATCATAATGTTACAGTTGGAATGGAAACTTTAACATCAGACACAATGGGTAGTAAATCAACTGCTATTGGTTATAATTGTTTAGCTGTTCAAAACTTTACTACTGCTACAGATACTTACAACACAGCAGTAGGTATGGTGCAGGTATAGCAGTCACAACAGGTATACACAACACTCTCGTTGGTGGACTTGCAGGTGATGCACTTACTGATGCTGATTATAACGTAGCGATTGGTGGAAATGCTTTAGGTCAAAATACAATAGGAAGCAGATCAGTTGCAGTTGGATATGGAGCTTTAACTTCACATAACCCTGCTACAGCCGTAAATACTTACAATACAGCAGTGGGTATGTTAGCAGGTGAAAACGTCACAACAGGAATACAGAATACCATTATAGGTGGATTAGCTGCTGATGCTATGACTACGGGAAGCACTAATACTTACATAGGCTATCAAGCAGCGGGTGATGGCAATGTTACAGGAGATAAAAATACTGCAATAGGTGGTAATGCAGGACTTCAGCTTTCATCAGGTACACTAAATACTTTTGTAGGTAGAAATTCTGGAGATACAATAACTACTGGAAGCAAAAACACTATCCTTGTCGTATACAACGGTAACCAACACAGCTTGGACATCCGCACCTCAAGCAACAACATCGTGCTATCCGATGGGGATGGTAATCCTAGATTGTTAATTACAAGTGGTGGAGACATCACAAATAACGTAGGAAACGTAAGCAGTTTTAGCAGACAAAATGCAGGTTTTACAGCACGAAATGGTGACTCTGTTAATTGCAGCAGATCAAACGGAACACCGTTAGAAGTTAACCGAACTAATAGTGATGGTACGCTTATGCAATTCTTTCAAGATGCTAGTGTTGAAGGAAATATATCAGTTTCGGGGTCAACAGTTACCTACAATGGTTTTTCTGGAACTCACGAAAGTTCTGGTGTTCCTACAAATACAGCTATTGGTACTGCTGTTAGCACAATAGATGAGCTTGATACATACGTTAGTGGTCCTAAATCTGGACAGACAAGAGCAGACCACGCAAAGATAAAAGTATCAGATTCAGAAGGTGATAAAAGAATCTATGGAGTTATAAGCGGATATAGTGAAGATGATAACAAACCTATAGTAGCCTCTGTTGGTATTGGCTCTGTTAAAGTTACTGGTGCTTGTGCAGGAGGTGATCTCCTTGAAAGCAACGGAGATGGTACAGCTAAAGTACAATCGGATGATATAATCAGAAGCAAAACAATAGGAAAAGTTACCATTGGTGACAGTAACACAGGCGTTAAGCTAGTGTCTTGCGTTCTTTATTGCGGATAAGGGTAAACATGGAACTACTAGCACGAAACTTTCCAAACATAGGTGTAGTTGAAGGACAGCTACCAACAGATACGGTCACTAATATATGGTCTGTCATAGATGAAGCAAGGGATAACCCTGTGGACTCTAAGCCTGAACTAGCAGGTAATATCAGTTCATCTATTAAACTAGATCTTAACTCTGAACTGCTTAAAGACTTTACAGGTGAAACAATACCTGCCTTTATGAAGCAGCATATGGAAGCCTATGGCCCACCATACAGAATGGCTATGAAGGAAGGTGAGCAGTTCTACCTAGAAAGTCTATGGGTAAACTTTCAAAGGCAACATGAGTTTAATCCACCGCATGATCATGCTGGTGTGTACAGCTTTGTAATCTGGATGCAGATACCTACATCCTATGAAGAGCAACGTAAGCTTCCAATTGCTGTAGAATCAAATGCAGATAATCACATTAGTAACTTTGCATTTAGCTACACCAATACGTTAGGCAGAGTAAGTACCTTTGCATATAACATGGAAAAAGAAGCAGAAGGATATATGGTTATGTTCCCATCAGCAATGCTTCATCAGGTGTTCCCATTCTATGAAAACGATGGGGAACGTATATCAATCTCAGGCAACATTAATATAGGAGAACTACAATGAGCCGTACAGCAGAAGAAATCGCACAAGCACACGCAGCTTGTCTAGGTGGAGCAAGCACTATCAACAGTGTTATTGCTACACACAATAAAGGTGCAAGTGCCACAAGTGAAGACTTTGGCAATGACCTAACACACGCTGAAAAGAAAGAACGTGTGGAACGTAGCGTAGGCTACCTGAAGCATCAGAAAGCTTTGACCGATTGGGGTTCAGAAAGCTTTACTGACATTGATGCAGCTATCTCTGCAGCAGATGCATTTACTGCATAATTTTAACTTTAACGAAAGGAGACTCGTAATGGGAAAAAAATGAAAAGACCCCGATTACAGTCAACGACACAGAATACTTTGTCGAAGACATGACGGATAAACAAAAATCAATGCTGAACCATGTAAATGATCTAGGGCGTAAAATGGATAACGCTCAGTTCAACTTGGACCAGCTTGCTGTAGGCCGTCAGAAGTTTGTTGAACTCTTGGCTGACGCTTTGGAAAACCCAGAGAAAGTCGAAGAGGCAGAAGTTGTAAACTAGGAGTGCTAAATGCCACTGACCAAACTCCAGTTCCGTCCCGGAATAAATAGGGAAACCACATCGTACTCTAATGAGGGCGGTTGGTTTGATATGGACAAGGTCAGGTTTCGTTTTGGCTTTCCAGAAAAAATAGGTGGGTGGGAGCCTAGTTCTTCCACCTACTTTTTAGGTACATGCCGTGCTTTGCACCCGTGGGTCGCGCTAAACGGCGAACGGTACTTGGGCGTAGGTACGCACCTAAAGTATTACATTAACGAGGGCGGTGGGTATAACGACATTACGCCCATTCGTGCGACTACGGCTGCGGGGGACGTAACGTTTTCGGCCTCGGCTAATACGTTGTCTGCGACGATTGACGCAATTACCGATACTATTTCGCTTACAAGCGCGAGCGGTTTTCCGATTCCGGTATTATTAAATTGGTACGAGATTATTAGCTACGCCAATATCTCTGGCAACAGTTTAGTGGGTTGTGCGCGGGGGATCCGCAGCACGACGGCTGCGGCATTCATTCTAGCGCGGCTGTTACTTGCCTCCACAATTAGTAACCGACACCGCTCACGGTGCGTTAGAAAACGACTTTGTTACGTTTTCAGGCGCGGCCACGTTGGGCGATGCCGTTACGGCAGAAATACTAAACCAAGAATACCAAATTGTTTATATTAAGAACGACAACAGCTACTACATAAACGTTCGCACCGTCGCATCAATTTCTTCGATTACCACCTCGGATGGAATAAATGACACGCTGGTCTTTGCTTCTACAAGCGATAGCGGTAATGGCGGTTCAAGCGTTGTGGGCGCATATCAAATTAACACGGGCCTTGATACTACAATCACCGGCACCGGCTGGAGCGCGGGAACGTGGGGACGCGGAACGTGGGGCAGTGCAACGTCGTTGTCAGCGTCGGGACTAACCCTTCGTATCTGGTCGCATGATAACTTTGGTGAGGATTTACTTATCAACGTGCGCGATGGAGGTATTTTCTATTGGGATAAAAGCACGAAAACTGGTACTCCAATAGGTCGGGCCGTGGAGCTCGCATCGTTAGCCGGGGCTAATACGACGCCCACGATTGCCAAAAAGGTTTTGGTATCTGACCGTGACAGGCACATTATAGCGTTTGGTTGTGATAGCCAGACCAACCCGGGGGTGCAGGATCCGTTGCTTATTAGGTTCTCGGACCAAGAATCTCTAACCGACTGGGCGGCAACGGCGACGAATACAGCGGGTGACTTGCGCCTTGGTTCTGGGTCCGAGATTATCACTGCTATCGAAACGCGCCAGCAAGTTCTTGTATATACGGATGTATCACTACATGCGATGCAGTTTTTAGGGCCGCCATTTACGTTTGGAATTAACACGGTGTCCGAAAACATTACGATTGCGGGGCCGTTAGCGGCAATTGCGGTTGAGGACAATGTGTTTTGGATGGGTGCGGAAGAGTTTTATGTGTATGGCGGTGCGGTGCAGCGGTTGCCTTGCACGGTTCGGGACTATGTGTTTAGCAATATTAACACTGACCAGCTTGAGAAGGTTACGGCTTCTACCAACACGACGTTTTCAGAGGTTTGGTGGTTTTATCCGTCTGCGTCCAGCAGTGAGAATGATCGTTATGTGGTGTACAATTATCAGCAGCAGATTTGGTACTATGGCTCGATGGCTCGCACGGTTTGGTTGGATCGAGGCGTTGAGGATCTGCCCGTTGCTGCGGGAACGGATCATGTGTTGTACTTTCACGAGCAGGGTTTTGATGACGGCAGTACCAACCCGGCCAGCGGCATAAGTGCGTATATCGAAAGTAGTCAGATGGACATTGGCGAGGGCGAACAGTTTGTGTTTTTGCGTCGAATGATTCCTGACTTAACGTTCCGAGACAGTACAAACGAAACTCCGCAGGCCACGATGATACTTAAAGCTAGGAATTTTCCGGGCGGCAACTACCTGCAAAGCAACTCCAAGATTGTGGAAAAGACGGCGTCTGTTCCGGTGGAGCAGTTTACCGATCAGGTGCATGTGCGTTTGCGAGGTAGATCGTTTGCATTTAAGATTGAAACGTCCGACACGGGCACAACATGGCGGCTTGGTTCACCGAGAGTGGATGTACAGCCAGACGGGATGCGTTAATGTCTCGTAATCTTGTTCTTCCATTCTTTCCGGTAGCTCCGAACGCAGTACGATCAGCAGTATATTGCAGAAGTTGTGCGGTCGTTTGCGGTGTATTTGGAGCAGATGCAAAATCCGGGGGAGGGGCGCAATACTTTTGCGGTGTTTACAAATCTTCAAACAGACGACAGCGGGTTGGAGCCGGGGACTATCTTTAACCATGATGGTTATGTTAGAGTGCCACTAGCTCATTCTCCCTATGTTCGTGGTTCTTTAGCCACGGGCGCTGTTGGAACAGTAACGGTGACAACGACATGATAATTACAATGCCAGATGGCTCGCGCTGGAAACCTTCTTCAAGTTCTGATATGGTGCATTGTGTAAACTGTGACAACGCAGTTGACACGCCAGAAGAAATTGCAAGCTACCCTGATGGTAACTGTCCAGATTGTGGACAGGCTTGGACAGGCGCTGAGAAACGTAGCACGATAATCACTGTGACCGCGCCTGAAGCTATTAGAGGTGAAGCATGAATCTTGGAGCGATACTTGGTGGACTTGGCGGTCTTCTTATACCGGGGGGCGGTGCGTTAACTGCGGCCCTTGGTTCTGGGATTGGCAGTTTACTAAGCGGTTCAGACCCCAAGAACGCAATTAAAGACGCTCTGTTGGGCGGCAGTGTAGGCGGATTGTTTGGCGGCGCGATTGCGGGCACCGGAATGGGCCAGCAGGTTTCTGCGGCTATGGCTAAACAAGGTTTGGCAAATCCAATGCTTGGTGCTGCGGCGCAAGACGCTGCAAAAAAAACAAAGCCTTAGAAGCTATCGTTGCGGAAACTGCGAAGGAGGCGGCAACAAGCGGGCTTATGAGCAAGCTGCCGTTGTACACATTAGGCGCGGGGATTCTTGGTGCAACTCAAGATTCTGAAAGCGTTGATCTAAGTAAGCCCGAGGGGTACGGCGGAGACTATGACAAGTCGGGGTTTTTAAAGGACCTATACCGCAGCCGCTACACAGGAAAGTCGTTTGATAGCTCGCAAGAACGGGATTCATATGACTCTGAGTATGAGCAAAAGTTTGGCTACGATTACGCCCGAGGTGGTTTAATCGAGGGCCCCGGAACGGGAACCTCGGACGATATTCCCGCGATGATATATCAGGACGGACAGCCGGTGCAGGAAGCTGCGTTATCCAACGGTGAGGTTGTGCTGTCTTTAAAGGATTTAAGAAACATCGGAAACGGTGATGCTGAAAAAGCGGGTCAAGTTATTGGCGATGCGCCAAACGGAACTCGTGGAGAAGTTGCAGCAAAAATGTTTGCTTCGATGAACGGATATAAAATGGGGCCACATCATGGTTGAAGAAGTAAAAACAATACAAACCACGGAAATCCCTGATTGGCTTAGAAAATATCAAGACGAAATTCTAACTCGGGCGCAGGCACTAGCCAAGGATCCGGGCTTTGTACTTCCGCAGTATCAGGTTGCGGAACGCACCCCCATGCAACAGGCGGCAGCGCAAAGATCGGCAGAGGGAGTTGGATCGTATATTCCAATGCTGCAAGCTGGGGCAGGAACCGTGGGCCAAGGTGTTGGCGGCATACAAAGCGGAATGGAAATGACGCAACAGGCGTTGATGGGAGCAACGCCCTATCAAGAGGCGGCGTTGGGCGCTATGCAAGACGCTATTCCCGGAACATATGCTGGAGCGTTAGAAGCGCAAGACGCTGCAAGACTGAGCGCAGGAAATATTCTCGGTCAGGCGGTTTATGGTCAACAGTTTACGGACCAAGGCGCAATGGGACTGGGGGATCTAGCTACTCGCTCCGCGCAACTTGGAACTGATGCTCTTAGTACATTGCCCGCCTATGGCGAGCGCATGGAAGCGCAGGGTCAGGACATCGCTAGAGCTATTGCGGCAGCGTCTGGCGGAGCTCAGGAAGGCACAGCCGCATCGCAACGTGCATTGGCCGAAGCTGGGAAGATGGGCGTTGGTGCTGCGCAGGCAGGAATAGCGGGATTAGCGGGGGGAGCAGATCGATTTACCCCTGATCAAATATCCAGCTTTATGAATCAGTACGAAGACACGGCTGTTCAACAGGCTTTGGCAGATATTGCTCGTGCTGGGGAGATTCAGAAGCAGTCGATTGGAGCGCAGGCCGTAGGGGCGGAGGCGTATGGCGGTGCTCGTCAGGCGATAGCCGAGCAGGAATTAGGCCGGAACATTCTGGAGCAGCAGGGTCGAACCGCTGCGGGGATGCGTCAGGCTGGATACGAAAGTGCGGCCAAACGGGCGCAAGCTGCTTACGAAAGCGCGTTGGGCCGACAGTTGCAGCAGTCGCAACTTACTGGCGCATTGGGTCAGGCGGGCGCAGGTTCTGCAATGCAGGCGGCTACGGGCGCGGCGCAACTTGGACAGGCGCAAGCGGGTCAAATGATGCAGGGCGCACAACAGGCGGGCGCAGCACAACAACAGGGAACGCAGGCGGGCGCGGCAACAGCGCAAGCGGCAACTCAAATGGGTCTGGCTGGTCTTGGTCAAGCAGGGCAACAAACAGGGCAGGCCGCGCAAACTGGGCTGGCGGGTGCACAACTCGGAACGCAAGCGGCGGGACAAGCTGGGCAGATGGGCATTCAGGCGGGACAAGCTGGAATGCAAGCCGCGCAGCAAGCCGCAGGTATCGGACAAAACATCGGCCAGCTTGGAGCGCAATACGGCCAGCTTGGGCTTTCTGGAGCAGGGCAGATGGGCCAAATGGGTCAGGGTCTTGGATCTCTGGGTATGCAGCAAGCGCGTTTGGGTGAAGCCTATCAGGGTCTGAACATGAACGACATTAACCTGTTGTCTTCGATGGGTGCTCAAGAGCAAGCGCAGCAGCAAGCTGTTCTGGATGCGCAGCGTCAGACACAATACCAGAATGTTATGTCGCCATATCAGCAACTGGGCTTCTACTCAGATATTTATCAGGGTATGCCCACGGCGCAGTCCACGTTTATGACGCAGCAAAGCCCGTCTCCGAATCCGTTTACGCAAGCAGCGGGAATTGGACTGGGCCTATACGGCATGTCTCGATAAGGAGTTACTATGAACGTCGAAAACAGAAAGCTCTTTGCAAACCGTGATGCCCGCAAACGCCTTGCGGAAATGGGTGGAATCCTAGCTTCGTCTCCTGAGTTAATGGGCGAGGCAATGAAGTTTGCTAATGGTGGGGGCGGCGAGCTTTCATATATCGTTAGCAACATTCCGGGTTTAGTAGATCAGTATGAGTACGTTCGAGTGGATGTGCCCACGATGCAAATGCTAAACGACAGGTTTCCTCAGTTAATGCAGCAGGCTACTGTTGAAGAAGAGTCGATGGTTCCGTCAGGAGTTAGAACTCGTGCTCGTCCGCAAACGATCCTTGGTACTCGCATCGGTCGACTCATGGAAACGCAACAGGCGGCACCGGAAGAGGTGGTGTTGGAGAGTGCTCCTATAACCAGCGGTGAGCAGCCCTCGTTAATGGATCGAATTAGAACTACGGTTCAGAGTGCGCAGTCCGTTAATCCGATTGAGGATGCGTTTAAAGAAATAGGGCCCGCTATTACTTCCGCTGTTCCGGGTTTAAGTCAGTATAAAGGCCAGCCAAACCCGTATGTGGAAGCGTTGAAGAATGCGGGTTTAAGCGAGGATCCCGTTGCGTTTGATCCACAGGGGTTGATGTCCCCTCCAATGTACGATGTATCTAGTTTAGAGGTGCCTAAAATGGGCGATATTCTTGCCTCTGAACAGCTTATTAGTGCCGCGCCTCCCGGCGTTGGAACCATGCCCGTCACTCTTACCTCTGAAGAGATTCAGAATGCGATTGCGTCGGGGAATGCTGAGATCTTGGAACTGGCGCAACAACAAGGATTGTTGGATCGAGAAATAGAAAAAGCTCCTGCGCTCAAACCAGAAATAAAACCCCCAGTACCTGCTCCATCGGATGAGACAACAGCGGATAGCTTTAGCGAAGCTCTTTCTAAGAGACCTCGATTGGCCGATCAAAGCACTGTTAGAAAGATCATTGATGCAGTAATTCCCGGACCAACCCCCTATCGAAGAAAACCCTTTATCTCAGAGTGCTAGAGATCGGAAAGCAGAAGAGGATGCTGCGTTGGCCGCTGCTGACGCTGTTCCTTCGATAAGCACTCTTGGAAAGAACAAAGAGGACCTTGTGGTGGCGGTGGAGAAGAACAATCCCGCAGCCGCGAATGAGTCCCTTACGGAAGCATTGAGACAAAAGTTTATGGATCGGGATTCTGATATCGTACCGTCCACCGTTGATCAACTAACTAAGGAGCCTCCGAAAGGTGCTCCAGACGACGATACTCCAGACGCTCCTAAACCCGACGCTCCTAAGACTCGCAAGCAGAGAATGCTGGAGTCTGTGGATATGATATCCGAGTTGTTTGGTATTCGGGAGAAAGACAAAGCGGAAGACATGTACGATCTGATGGCAACGATTGGGTTTGCCATGGCCTCTGGGGAAAGCCCCAACGCAATGAAGAATATTGCGGATGCCTTCTTGGTCGGTGCGCAGATGAAACGCGCTGATAAGAAAGAAGACAAGAAGCTGGATCAGGCGATTAGAACTCTGGCTGTTAAAGATGTGTTGGAACAAGAATCTGACGAAAGAGCTTTAGAGCAGCTATTGGCTAAAGAAACACGGCAGGATAGCCGCGCCTTAGCTCTTTATGCTGAGAAGTTGCGGATCAAAGAACAGATGGATCCCACTAGCCCCGCAGGTCGATATCTTTCTAGCGAGTTGGGAGATGCTGTCCTCGGCATTTACGCTGATGTTCTTAAAGACGAAACGATAAACCCCGACGACAAGGGTGCAGAGTTCTTCAAACGTGCAGGGGAGAAAAATGCTACTCAGTTCTTAGGTTTAACAGGATTCTCCGCTATGGGTGGAGGGGTTGGAGCCGGGGTGACTCCAACTGAATCCAAGTTAGACTTTGGTGAGGGCTAATAATGCCTTCTTTTGAAGCCCTTAAACGACAAGCTCTGGCACTGGAAGCTGCTGGGGACATGGAGGGTGCGCAGCAATTAGCGGAGCAAGCCCGCAACCAACGCCGTTTTGATGCGTTGAAAAGCGAAGCGTTGTCACTGGAAGCTGCGGGAGACATAGACGCAGCGCAAGATCTAGCCTCAGAAGCGCGGGCTTTAATGGCTCCGTACAAAGAATCAAAGCTCACCGACATAGGCCGTGGGCTTAAAGCTGCGCCCGTTATGATAGCGCAAGGCTTGGTGGAAAGCGGAGCAGCGGGCGCGGACCTAGCCTTTGGCACTGATTATTCTCGTGGTGTAACAGACGCCTTTGAAAACTTCCGTAGAGAATATGACCTCAATCCTCGCACCACGGGCGGTGAAATAACCGAGGAGCTTGTGGGTTTTGGGCTTGGGTTTATTCCAATCGCAGGGTGGTTGGGCCGTGCCAGTCAGGTAGCCCGAGGCGCATCTAAAGCCAAAGCCAAAAGCAAGTTCTTTCAAGCAGCCGATAAGTTCGGCGCTTCTGACACCGGAAAGAAACTGGTTGGCACACGGGCTGGTTTAATTGGAACCACGGCCCTTGCTGCTGGCGGCTATGAAGCTCTGGTTACACCCGACGGTCGGCCAACAATCTCTGATGCGTTTGACTCTGCCCCCGACTTCTTAAAAACAGAAGACACATTGGCGCTGGGCGGCTCGGATCTGGCGGCAACACGGCTGCTAAACAAAGGCCGCAGGGGTTTTGAGGGCGGGCTTGCTAGCCTTACGTTTGATGTTGGCTTGCCATTGATAGGTGCAGGAGCGCGGGCCGTAGGATCTGCGCCCGGAGTATCCGAGGTATCTTCGTTCTTGGCCCAAGGTTTAAAGGACGTATTCAACAAGGCCACTGATATCGCGGGCAAAGCTCCGGTGATTCGAAACGTTAAGGACCCGTTGAAAGACAAGTTGGCGTATTGGTTCTCGCCCACCGGAACTGCGCAATCGGAGATTGTGGAAGAAATGTTGGACACTCGTGGCAGCGTGACAGGTATAGAACGCCAAGCGGTGAGATACTTTCAAGAGTTTGAAAACAAAACTAACAAAATGTTTCGAATGCTTCCCAAGTATCGCAGCAAAGGAAAAAAGGCAGAGTTAAAGGAAGACTTCTTGAACTCGTTTCTGTCTGGCAACACAGAGCGCATGGCTGAAAAGTACGGTGCGAAAGCTGGAAAGGCGTTTGATGATCTGTTTCAGTTCGGCCTTCGTATGCAGGACGAGGTTGCAGCAGAGTTAGAAACAATCATAGCTCGGCAGGAGGCGGCAGGAACTATCCTGTCAGACGCCAGCCCGCTTAAAATGGCGCTTCGTCAGATTCAAGAAAACGTTCGAGACCCACAAGCTGGGTACTTGCGCCGTCGTTTTGATATGTACGATGACAAGGAAAACTTCTATGACGCCTTGGACTTTACAGGGCCCAAGTATCAGGCGGCGTTAGACGAGATGAAGCAGTATGTTCGGGGGGCGTTTGCTGCGCCGATCACCCCTGATGTAATGCGTGAAATGCTACCCAGTGTGCAGCCTGATTTGTTTAAGCCCCGTCCTCGCCCGGACGGGACGTTTGATCCGAATGCTCCTGTGGACTTTTCTCAGCTTCCAGAGGATGTGCTGGACCAGTTCGCAGAACAAAAACTGTTGGACTATTTAAAACTGGACATCACCAGCGGGTTAACACCGCAGCAAGCGTTAAATGCCAAGCGTCAAACTCTTGCTCAAACAAACAGAAATCAAAAGGCTGTTCTTCCGGGCCGTGAGATCAGCATAGCTGATGACATCTTTATAACCCGGGTCAAGGAGCTCGATCAGTTGCCCTCCACTCGGGAGCTAATGGGCGAGGTTCGTGATCCACAGAAGATGTTCTTCCGTACTATTAGTGACACCTCGCAGTCGCTGGCGGCTATGAAATTGTATCGTGGGCTGGCCGATAATGTGGCCGTTGCTCCTCGGGCCGTGATCCAAGCAGCAGAAACTGGCGCTGATCTTCCTGCTATCGTAAAGGATCCACTGGACACTCGATTAAAGGATACCTTCGATAGTCCGGATCAAGCAGCGGCGCAGGGCCTTACACCTGAAGACATGAACCGTTTGGCCTACACCGGAGACGAGCAGCTTCAAATCATTAATCGCTTGGAGCAAGCGGGGTATAAAAAGCTGTCTGAGGTTTCAGAAGACCCATCTATCGTGGGTGCGTTCGGGGACATCACCAGCATGTATGTTTCTCCCGCCGCTGCGGATGCGCTAATGACGCCCGCTCGATTGCAGGCGGATGAGATCGGTCAGCTTGGGGCGATTGGTGCTATCCTCAAGGGTCAAGCGCAACGAATGACAGTTGTTGCCAATCCGATCTCTCAAGTTCGAAATATCTTTGGCAACCAAATCGCTCTGGCGCAGGGAGATATGCTGCCAAACCGGGGCGATATGGTAGATGCGTTTAGGGTTGTGGCTTCAAACGTTGCCGACATGAACGACGAGGCGTTTAACCGTTTGTCTCGTGAGCTCGGAACCTTGGGTGTAATGGAAACAAACCTTGTGACCAGTGCGCTGCGCAACTTTAAAGACATGTCCAAAGAGTTTGCCACCTCCGAAAAGTTTCAGAACTTCTTCGATACGACCACCAGCTACATCCCGTTTATGGGGTCGTTGGAAAAGCTGTACGGCGATTCCGACTCGTTCTTCAAACTGCTTGGAGTGTTCTCGGAGCAGGGCAAGATGGCAACTGCGCTGGGCAAAGCTGGTCGTGACGTAAACAACTTAGAGAACTTCAACTTCGAGGCGTTCAGAGACGCGATGATGGATGCTGGTTTAGCAAAACGCGGGGCATCCATCGCTCTCGAAAATACCCCGTCCAACTTCCTGCTTACGATGGCGGGAGACACAGTCAAAGACCTGATGCCTGTGTACTCACGGGTAGGCAAAGCCGTGAAGAAACTGGATGCTATTCCGGTCTTCGGTGCTTTCACCTCGTTTGCTTCTGAAAACATTCGCAACTCGGTCAACACCCTTAAACGTGGGCTCGATGAACTGGCGTTTGGTACAGACCAAAGAGTGATGGACAACTTGGTTGCGGCGTTTAACGGAGACGAAGCAGCGGCCCGAGCCTTTGCTCGTCAGGTTCGAGGCATGGGGTCCAAGCGCCTCCTGTCCTACGTTGCCATATCCAACGCTGCGCCTGCCGCAATTACCAAAGCCTCGATGCTCGCAACTGGGACCTCGGAAGAAGAGATGGCCGCAGCAAGAGCGCAGGCCGCAGACTTCTACGATGGCAGTGATCTTGGCGTGTTGAGCAACGACAAGCGCGGTAAGATGGAACTGTTCAACATGAGCTACATCTTCCCGCATAGTTTTGTTCGGGAGCCTGCACTTGATGCCATTCGCACATACAATCAGCGCGGGGAACTAAACAAGAGCGAAGCCGATCAGATCCTGAACGGCGCATGGGCCGGGGTCAAAGGATACTTCGAGCCGTTCGTTGGTGAATCTCTGTTTGCCGAGCGGGTGATTGATGTATTGCCGTCTTCATGGATTGGTCGTGGCGGTGAAACACAGACGGGCGCTGGGATTTATTCCAAGGACGAGCGTCGGGGATCAGATGGCGAAAAGCATGACCCATTTGTTCGGCACATACATTCCGGGCTATGCTCGTATGGCCGTAGAAGAACGGGGCGGCGAGTTCAGGCAGGCCGTTTAACACGAGCCATCACAGGGGAGCCCGGAACCCGGGGTCAACAGTATTCTACCAACGAAGAATTAGCTCGGGTGCTTACTGGCATTACTCCGATTGTAATCAACAACCGCACCGACTTTACATTCCGAGGAGCGGAGTACACCTCTCTTCGTAATCCAGCCAAGGGCGAAGCTACACGCACCATTAAACGTGCGGATGCCACGCCCGACGATGTGCTTAGTGCTTGGAACAAATACCTCGATGGTTTGTACCGCGCTCAGAGCCAGCTTAATTACTATGTCGAGGCTGCTCGGGCCATGGATACGCCCGACGATGTGATTAGATCGCAACTTAAGGCAGCAAACCTTGGCGGCGCAGAGATTGCAGCGATTATGCGCGGGGAGTTCTGGCCCGGTCTGGCATCTAAAGAGGTGATTAAAGAAACCAAACGGGAAATGCGCAACGAAGACAAGACCTTCCTTGTTAACGAGCGTCCTTGGGGGGAACTCAACACCCTGTCCAATGATCGTCGTGGTGAAAAGCTGTCGCCTGTGTTGTTCAAAGAGGAGCGGGATGCTCGACTCGAAGAGCGCAGACTGCGAGAAGCTGCGGAAACAGAGCAAGCGAATAGCGGATTAGCGGGATTAGCAGCCCCTGTTGTTGATTTCTTCCAGCCGCAACCGGAACCTGTTGTAGCACCGCAGCCTGAAGTTGCGGCTCCCGTCGCTGCACCAATAGTCCCACAAGACTCAGCCCCGACACAAGAACGGGACCAAGGAACTCTGGCCGCGCTCATGGGATCTAACCCAATAGACGCCATGAAGAATCTACAGATCGCACAGAGACTGGGTGTGGGTAACTAACCCACCTCGCCCCAGTTATCCCCTAGCTCCTGATCCACTCTGGATGGAACAAGCAGTACATCGTTCAGGCCGTTCTCCATAATGTCCTTGATCCGCGCAGCTTGCTCATCGCTTTCAATAGAAAAGCAGAGTTCGTCATGCACCGTGAGCAGCGGAAGCAATCCTTCCTTGTAGCAGTCGGCCATGGCCTGCTTGGTTTGATCGGCGGCGGAGCCTTGGATCAACTTGTTCAGTGCCTTGTATGTAAACGCCCTGCGTATACCCATACCGTACTCCGCCTGTGCTTGATCGTGAGGCAGGGGTTTGTTGTATCCGAATGATCTAGGCTCCCACAGGTGGAACCTGCACTTACGGCCCAGCAGAGTGCGTATCTGGCCCTTCGTGCTGCCCTGCTGCGTAGCAATACTGGCAAGCTGCTTTACAAACGGCACCTTCTGGCGGTGCGTTTCCAATAATTCCTTGGCCTCGTCGTTTGTAATCGATAGCTGGTTGGCAAGTTTGCCCACCCCCCATGCCGTACATAATCCCAAGGTTCACGGTCTTTGCTTCCTTGCGGCTGATTCCTGCCATGTCTGCCACCATCTGGTGCAGATCGACATCGCCCTTATGGTACTCTTCGACAATCGTATCGACCATAGGGTGGCGCAGATTGTCAGGCATGGACGCAGCAAAGTGAACCAAGAGCCGAGGCTCCTGACTGGCGTAGTCAAACGATCCCCACTTCTCTCCCTCTTCTGGAATAAACAATCCACGAATTGCCGCCTTGATTTCCGGATCCCGCGCCGGGATTTGCTGGAGGTTGGGGTTCGAAGAAGAGAACCGTCCGGTCACAGTGCCCCCCGTCATCGGAGCGAAGCTGGTGGAACTCGCAATGGATGCGGCCCTTGTGCTCGTGGCGCAGGATGCTTTCGACAAACGTGCTACTGGCCTTGTCCAATTCACGCAAGCGCACCAGTTGCTGGCACATTTCATGCGGATGGGAGGACAGATACTGCTTGGTAAAGGACGGAGCGCCCGCATCCGTTGTTGGGTATTGCAAGTTCAGCGCCTCGAACATCTTCTGGACTGAGGCCGAGGCCCACGGCTGGATGTCTACGCCTGTCTTGTCTTTGATATTCTTGTGGACCTGCTTGGCTTTCCTTCCAGATCCTTCTTAACCCGAGCGGCTTTGTCCAGATCCACGCGCACACCCTTGGCTCGCATGTCCAGCATCATAGGAATTAGGCTGGTTTCAAGCTCGAAGATATGCCCGAGCTCATCCTTGCTGAGTTCGATCTGAAGATACTCCCAGAGTTTGAGCGTCATCAAAGCGTCCTGCTCGGCATACGCACCAACAAACTTGGGCGGCAGCTTCCACATGTCGGCCTTGGGATCAATGCCCCAGTCCTTGGCCGCAGCCCGCAGCATCCGCTCGTCCTTGCGCATGTCGATATAATCACGGCCCAGATTGTTGAGGCTGTAGGAAAACCTGTTCTCGTTTACCAGAGGCGCAGCAATCATCGTATCGATTAGCTTTCCTTGCACCTCGACCCCCTCGGCCCGCAGCCAACCCGCATCATAGGTCGCGTTGTGCATAACCTTCTGGATGTCCGGAGTTGCCATCTGCTTTTTAAACCAGCGCATGGTCATGTCCGGATCGAGATTGTGCCCGTTCTGGTGGCGGATCGGAAAGTAACCCTTGTAATCCCCCGCAGCCACAGCAATCCCCACGATGTTGCCATCGTTGCGGGCCCAGCCCGGACCCAAGGTTTGAATGTTTGGATCTCTTGTTTCCAGATCCACGGCGATAGACTTGTAGCCCCGCAGGTCAGGGTACTCGGATGGAATGTTCCAATCCGGATCAAGGCTTTCACCTAGCTCCATGCGAGCAACCAGATCCACAGTCTTTTTGTCTTTTCTATCCCTTGCCATTCGGAACCTTTCCAATGAACAGGTTTAACCGCTCTTGTATTTCGTTTTCACGATCCCCGCACTCAGATCCCAACGCGCTATAGCCAACCTTATCCACCCATCCATCTGCGGAATCCAAGTTGTGCAGTAGCCTTGCTGTTTTCATCCAGTCGAGCATCAAAGCAACATGCTGCGGCGTGATGTACCCGTTGGTGTACTGCGCTTCCTTCACAATAAGATTCCAACCATCAGCAATCCTCGTGAAGTTGTCGTATGCGTCACCATAATCCTTGGCCCTCTGACCGTTGATCGCGTTCTTCGCAGTCTTTAAAACCTCATCTCTCTTCATCGGAATCCTCCCTTGGATAATAAACTAAAACAAAACTTCCGCACTCAGGGCACGATAGATTTGTTTCCATTGAAAACTCTTCGTTATCCTCAACGTCGTGATCGCCACCCCAGATTAATTCTGTTTTACAATGCCAGCAGTTCAATGATTAACTCCCCTCATATCCTGCCACAACAAACGTTTCGCTCTCCGCATCCCAAGTAAAACGCACGGCGTCGATGTCCTCATCCTTTGTAATGTCTGAGACGGGTTTCCGCATCTCAAGCTTGGTCATCTCGTGCCATTCTTCCAAAGTTATTTTTTTATCTTTCATAGGTCGTACCTGTGCCTTTCGTCGGAATCGATTATGCACAACCGATTCTTCGTTCTGGTTATACCAACGTACATGGCTCGGTGCTCGTCATCCGGAAAATCCGTATTCACACAAGCCCATGTGCTGCCCAAAGACACGGCGCAGTTATCATCCTCGCCGCCCTTCATCCCGTGGAACGTGGACACCTTTAACCGAGGCGTGGCTAGGATGTCCTCTCCGCGCCGCTCAATGGCCCTAATGTAGTTTCGCATGTCCTTGCCCATGTTCGCCACATCAAACGCCTCACGCTCCAGCGGAGCCTTCATCCCGAACTCCGCAACCAACATGTCATAGGTCAACATCGCGTCCGGACTGGCCGCTTCGAGCAGCTTCTTCGAACCTCGCTTCACAACCGCATAGTCCCCCTGCTTTGGAACGTTGTCATACAACTGGCAAACCAGTCGGTATGGCAGAGCCTCACCCTGCTGCAACGTGCGCCATGAGGAGATCACTGAGGCTAGCTTTTCACTAACGCTGGACCTTCCCTTGGTAGAGTATAGAAACCCGTCTCTGCGAAGCTCGTGGGCCCAGTCATGCATCTTCTTGTTTGTGCGAGTCATCAAGGTCCACGAACCTTGGGTCAAGTCCAGATGGTGGTTGCTCGACAGGTACTGAATCTGTCCCTCTCGATCTGTCGGACTGAACTGCTTGGGCATCCGGTTCTCGATCCGCTTTACAATCTGCCACGAAAGATCATGCACCCGCTTGGGCATACGATAACTCTGGGTAAGAACACGGCGGTTCTCCGAAGCATGGAGAAACAAACTTACGTCAACCCCCGTCCATCTGTGGATCGCCTGATCGTCGTCCCCTGCCAGAATAACACGGCCACAATTCTCCGAGATCTTTCGCACCATGGTCCACTGCAATGGCGTGAGATCCTGTGCCTCATCCACAATAAACAAATCCAAGTATGGCGGCTCAACCATCTCGATATACTTATCGATCTGATCCACGAAATCCATCTTGTTCATGCCCGCCTTGTAGTTTTCCAACGCAGCATCGAACCGTTTCAACTGAGCAAAGTTTAGCGCGTAACTGCCATGCTCGTTGTACTCCTGCTCCAAGGAAATCATCCGGTGCCGTGCTCGCATCTGAAGCTGCGCATACAAATCGCCCTTCTCCAAACCCGGAGGAATGGTAAGACCATCATCCATCGACACGGTGCTCGTGCCCGTGAACTTCAAGCCCAAATCCAAACCTAGTATGGCCCAGTCTTCCGCGCTCATCATGTCCGTTGTTTGCAGACCAAGACCGCGAAACCCAAGCGAGTTCAACGTGCGGAAGTATGGAAGCTCCTTGCTGGACAAACCAAACTTAGAACCCGCCCGCGTCACCGCTTCCTGAACCGCCTTCTTCGTAAACGAACAGTAACCAATCCGACTGGGATGCGTACCCCGAGCAAGCTCGTCCTCAACCTCTTGGATCAGCGTGTATGTCTTGCCGCAACCGGGCGGACCAAAGATTAACTCAGAATTCGGGATCATGCGTCTGTCCTTTCTGATTCTCCAACCACGTTAAGATCTCGATCTCGCTCCAACGTGAAGACGATCTCTTTTTATCGCCCAGCTTGTATGGCGCAGGAAACTCCCCAGCCTGCGTCCACTTGTACACCGCCGACACTGACACGTTCAGCAGCTTGGCAACTTGGTCCACCTTTAACAGCGTATCGTTAGAATGGGATTTCATAATTCGGCTCCTCTAATTCTACCTCTGAGTCATCAAACGCAGGCACCCACCACACCTCAGTGTGCTGCGCTTCCCGTTTTCCCTGCGTATCGCGTGATGCCCAAAGCAATCATCCGTATCGTTTAATTTCTTTATGTGATCCTGTACCTGCGCCCTCGTGTACTGGGTAAACCCACGGTTCTTCAGATACTCCATCAACCCTCGATCTTGAACTTCGTGTATCCGTTCTCGGTCCACGGCTTGTTCAACTCCATCTCCTCCGGAGACATGGCCCTGATCCGACTGGTGCAGAACGAACGCAGATGCTCCTTGAACTGTCCGCTAAACGTCAACTCCTCCGGAACATCGAGCTTCGTAGCAGTCGCCATCATCCCGTTGATAACCTGCTGCCAATCCGAAGCCTTGGGCGTGGGCGGCATCATATCAATCTGTTCCATACAAGCCCGCTGCCAGAGCGAAGGATGCTGTAGCTGATCCGTAGCCAGAACCACGCGCTTCCCATTTACATCCATGAAATACAGCCGAGGCTCGGACAACATGATCGTAAGCCCGCCGATCTGTGGCGTGTCAGGCGCATCGCTGCCAATCCCGTACTGCCTGCTGCGGCACATGTTCTTGTTGCAGAAATCTTTCAACGGACACTGGTCGCACTGGTAGTAATACTCTTTGCGCATCAAAGACTTTTGCAACTGCACCATCTCATCCGCTGGCAGCGGAGGCTCGCACAATATGCGATTATACTCCTCGTGATGATCCTTCCAATCATCAGGCCATTTGTTCCTGCAATACACACCAACATTAAACATCGTAATGTTTCGGTACTCGGTCACTGGACCTTGGCTCGATATTGTTTCGAGGCAGTACGGTCCGTCTGTGAAATGCTTTCGATCCCCGCCGAACTGCAACGCAGATAGCTTGGACATCGAGATGCGCCCCTTCTCCGCCCGATCCAAGAACTTATCCAACGTCATGGCCTTGTTCTTTTTATCGAGGCAGTACCGCATCGTTTCTTCCGCATTGAAATACGGCAGGTTTATAAAGTTCCCAAGATCCCCCTCGCTATCGAGGATCGTATCCTGCTTGGGAAACACCTCACAACCAGAGTGCCCAAGCGCCGCAGCCATCTCTTCGAGGATCTCCCGAACAATCGAAGCAGGCTCCCACTCTTCCAAGAACAAATACAAATGGGCACCGCCCGACTTCGAGCGACAATGAAACAACGGCAGCTTCAACTGCGTGATCTTTTTGTTAAGCGCAGCGTGGTCCAAGTCATAGACATCGATATCCAACGTCCCAAACTTGCACACGTTACCAGCCTTGATTGGAATAGCACCCACCCCCTGCTGCCCGCCGATATGCGCTTGCATCTTTTCAACTGTTAGCGGCTCGCGGATAACAAAAGATTTGGCCTCGGTCTTTCCGTTGCGACCCACTGGTCCAACGTTTGTCCTGCCATGTCCCTTTTCTGATCCCTCAAAAACCGCCAGCATTCTTTCTGCTGCTGACATACTTTACTCCTAAGCGAATGATGGGGAGAGCAGATGTCCCGTCCGCTCCCCCCGAGCTACATCAAAAGGGGATTTCATCATCCTTCACAGGAGCAGATGTCCCGCCTGCTCCCTCTTCTGACATAGCTTTCACTTCACCCGCTTGGATGGAGTCTCGGAATGCTTTCGCTTCCATAAGAAGATCTCGGTTATCAACCAACCCAACCTTCTCTACTTGGTAGTTGTTCCACGTTCCTTGGTCATTGCTTTCCTCGACCGTAGACAACTTCCAGATCGTAGCAAACACCGGAGGCGTAACCACGCTGCCATCCGGACGCTGGATCTTTTGCATTGCAATCTGCGTCTTCCAACGACGGCTTACCTTTAGCTGCGTGGATTTCATATCCACAACCGCAGGCTGGAAAGACCCGCCATCTTCAATCACAAGACAGTAATGCTGATCAGACTTCACAAGCTCGTTACCGTTGGACAAAAGCTCCTTCGATCCCACTCGTGTAGTCTGCGCAATCGCTGGATCATTCGCGGCAAGCTCACCACGAAAACCGCCGCCCATATCACGGGGCGTGAACTCCAGATACTTGGTGGTCTGGAAACATGGGATGATGTTTACCCCGTCCTCGCCATCCCAAGATTGCATGGTGACGTTGTTAAACAAATCCCCCCTGCTCGGCACCCTCGATGTACTCCGGTTTCTTCTTGTTCAACTGCGGAGACAGGGCTTGCAGCACACGAATGAACGGGATCTGCATCTCGGAACTATCGAAGGACGCACCCTCGCCAGCCATGCCCAAGATGTCATCCATTACATCCGTTGAAACATCCGTTTTCTTTTTCTTTGCAACAGCGCCCATTACTTTTCCTCCTTATTATATTTCTTCTGCAAACCTTCGATAACTTCAATCAACTCTTCGTTGATGAATTCCGGTTTTTTGGGATTGCCATCCTCGTCGTACTCTTCACGACTGATACGATCCATCTCTTCTATCTGCATTTTTTTTTTTGACACGCCCATTATGATTTCCTCCGTATCTCAGCCGCGTTTGCGATAAATGCCCCGAACATATCGAGGTCGATTGGTTTGCCATCCGTCACACGTTCCTTGATGAACGCTTTTAATGTGGACGGGTGGACATGGGTCTTGGTTTTGGGATCGAACCCACGCTCTTCGAGCAGACCCACGACATCTCCAGCAAGATTGTCTTGACCCTTGCCGAACGAACAGGTTACATCGTTCTTGATTATGTCATCAAGACCATGCTGGCGCAGCCATTCGAACGCCTCTTCTTTCCGCGCCACAGGAATAGATGCGTGAACCATCATCTTCCGCGCCACGGTCAGGCCCTCTACGTCTACGCGCTCCACCCCCATCTCATCCATAACGGCTGGGATGTTTTCCACAGAGAGCTTGTGCTTCTCTTGCTTCAATGTCTTGAGGTGGCTTTCAGCATCCTCGATCTGCATTTCTACAGAGCGAAGCTGTTTTACCAAGCTGCTGAGAGTTTTTCCGGTTTCAGTATTGACTGAGCTCAACGCACCGGACTCGTCGAACATGTCTTCAAAGATATCCATCAAAAAGTTTCTCCTCTTCAGGTTAAGATGGGTTGATACATGTGTATCGATTACATATATACACACTATGGAGGATTGCAATGCCAGATACAAACTTTTTTAAAACAAAACCATTCGAGCATCAGAGCGAGGCGCTGCATGTTGGATGGAACCTGCCCGAGTTCGGGTACTTTATGGAGATGGGAACAGGCAAATCAAAAGTTCTGATCGACAACCTTGGAATGCTGTACCAAAGCGAGCAGATAGATTTCGCTCTGATCATCGCACCCAAAGGCGTCTATCGAAACTGGGTTGCCAAAGAAATCCCAGAGCATATGTCCGAGCAAGTGCCGCATCGCGTTATCCGATGGGTGTCCGGACCCAATAAAAACAAGCCGAGGAAATGCGCTCCGTTAAAGATAAGTTCGAGGGCCTGACCATCTTCGTGATGAACGTCGAATCGTTCTCCACGGTCCGTGGTCAGAAGGCTGGGCAGTGGTTGTCTCGTGCGTTTGGGCCAAAGGGTATGATTGCAATCGACGAAAGCACGACGATTAAAAACCCCAAGGCCAAACGCACCAAGAGCCTAATCAAGATTGCGGACGGGTTCAAGTTTAGAAGGCTCTTGACAGGCTCTCCCGTTACCAAAAGCCCCATGGATATCTTCGCGCAGTTCGAGTTCCTGCGCCAAGGGCTGCTCGGCTTCGAAAGTTTCTACGGATTCCAAGGCCGATACGCCATCATGAACAAGGTTAAGATGGGCGCTGCCGCGTTTAACCAAATCGTCGGCTTTCGAAACCTCGATGACCTCAATAACCGAGTGGATCGATACACGTTCCGCGTGTTAAAAAAAGATTGCCTCGACCTACCCGAGAAAATCTACACATCCCGGTATGTCGGACTCACCCAGGACCAGCATAAGATGTATCAACAGATCAAAGAACATGCTATGGTTGTATTGGGTGACATGGACTTCGTTACTGCGCCCATGGTCATCACCCAACTGCTCAGATTGCAGCAGGTTTTGTGTGGGCATCTGAAAACAGATGACGGACACACCGTTACATTCCCCTCGAAGCGCATGGATGCGTTGCTCGAAGTAATCGAAGAGCACGATGGCAAGGCAATCATCTGGTCGCGCTTCCGTCATGACATCCAACAGATCGTCGAAAACCTAAACAAGGTCCACGGCGAGGGATGCGCCGCCGCATACTACGGCGATACCTCCGACGATGAGCGCCAAAGAATCGTCGAGGACTTCCAAAAGCCACACTCCCGCCTGAAATACTTCGTCGGGAACCCCGCAACCGCAGGGTATGGCATCACATTGACCGAAGCTAACCTCGTGGTGTACTATGCAAACGACTTTAACCTCGAAACTCGGATCCAATCAGAGGATCGAGCGCACAGGATTGGTCAAAAGAATAACGTGACCTACGTTGATCTGATATCAGAGGGAACCATCGATGAGAAAATCGTGAAAGCCCTTCGAGCAAAGATCGATATCGGAGCAAAGGTACTAGGAGAAGAGGCAAGACAATGGCTGACTTTGACGCCACCGAAGTAACCGAGTGCATCGTGGATCGAAAGAAAGGGATGCGTACCCGAGATACCGCTGGAGCCGAGATCGCTCGGCTCACGGGCCTCGATCTGGATGTAGCCAAAGCCCTGACCGATGGATGGTCAGGCAAAAACATCTCCCAAATCCGAAGCTGGACATACGAAAACGAAGGCTGTCGTAAAATCCGTGAGGCCAGACTTGGCAAGGTTTCTATATAGTATATAATGAAACGGGAAAAGATACACTGCCTCTCCCGAAAATGGGAGAAGGCCCTGCGAAAGCAGCAGAAGGCAAAGGAAAAAACAAATGCTAGACGAAACACAAAACGTGAAGTGGAAGACAGTCGCTATTCTTCCCGAGGATCATGACCGACTGCGACAACTCTCGAAGCGAGAGCATCGCGCCCTGTCAAAACAAATATCCTACATGATTAAAAAAGAGTTTGAAAAAGATCCTGGAATCCAGTAAACTCTGAACACTGCTCGATAGGCCCACGCCTGTGGCCTTATCTGCCCTCATGAACTAAAAGGGAGCCTCTCGGCTCCCTCTTTTTTTACTCCACCGCAAACGCCGTGATGTTCTTCGAATACAAATTAAATGTAGATTTCTTCGTGTAATTCGGAGCCCAGACCGAAGCCTTGCATATCGATCCTATCGAATGCAAACCATCACACGAATACAAAACCTCGTTGTGTCCAAGATCCAACTCCAACTCCTCCATGATCTCGTTGACCGTGAAGTAATCGTCCGGATTCCCCTCCAACAATTCCAACACACGCTCCTGCAACGTTGGCTCATCAGGCTCAGGCTCAACCTCCGGTTCAATGTCCTCAACAACCGAATCAAAACCCTTCAACCGATCAACCCGAATTGCCTTGTATGGCGTGTTCGGATTCCCAAAATTATTAGGAACAACAATCGCCTTCACAATATCACCAACATCAATCCCCGTTCCTTCGAGCAAATGATTGCTGATAAATATATCGCACTCCTCCCGCTGACATAATCCAAAACCAGCGCCGCCATTTGGAATGATGTTCGTAATAATTAACTCGCGTGTATCAATGTGCATAGTGGCTACCTTCCGTTTGCTTTTCATGTAATTCCAATCCTTTCTTCCTCGCGTCATCTAAAAAGTTACCAAGATCCTCCTGCTCAATCATGCCCGCAGCTATCGCCGTAAACCGCAACAATATCGAATAAGTACACACAACCGGATCATAGCCCTGCGACTGCCACAACATAATCAACTCGTTAACATCCTTGGACATCTCTGCCCCCTGCTCAAAACTTTGGTTCATATAATTCTCCTTTCGACTCCTTCAGTTTTAAATACTCCAACTCATCAACAAGCGCCTCGATCCTCGGGTCAGATGTCTCCTCCCACAAAATATCGTCAATCTCCTTGTTCAAATCCTTAATCAACTTCTTGATACTCGTCAGTCTCGGGTCCATCCTCGCTCCTCGGTAAATTGTATCTCGATTTAATCTGGCGCAGCGACTTGACCGTCGTGCCCATAATATCCGCAGCATCGTTCAAACTAATCTCCCGATGCAACAAATTGTTTAACACCGAAGCAACTTTGGATAACTCCAACTTTGGACGCCCACCCTTGTTCACAGACGTATGCTTCGTGAACCCGTTCAACGCACTGTTGCTTATCCCACCGTTCCAACGCGGATTGTCCGCCTTGTCCTTGATGTTCTGCGCCAACCATGCCTGACGATAAATGTCCTCATACTTATCACGCTTGTATGTGTTCATATCTCAGAATCCCCGAACATCTCATCCATCAAAGCCTTACCCTTTAAAGTTAGACGAATTATCCTATGCCTACGGTCCTCTAACATCATTGTCACCTCCACAACTTTAGCGGGGGTTCTTTTACCCCTGTGGTGATCTGACAAAGCATGAACCAACCGACAGGTTGTGGACTTATGATACCCCAAAGAGTTCTGTAAATCGTGCAATCGCACAGGCTGGTCTTTACATATCTGGGCAAAAACTGCGAAATGATTTAACGAACAGTGAGATTCATCCTGCACTGCATCAGAAAACTTTTTTATTTGTTTCATTAATATTTGAGCACTTTTCATATCTGCTTACCAATCTCCCGAAGGTTCTTAACGTAAGTATCCAACTCCTCACGAGCCGCAAACAATTCACGCTGCACATTGGGCCTTGCGTCCCTGCGGTAACGCTCCTCCTGCAACGCATCGACCTGACGTTTCAGCCACCGCAACTGCGCTGCCTGAAACTTCGTTAAATCCTGATCACCCACGCGCTTCCTCCATGTGTCACAGGATACAGCGCCGCCCGTTGCCGCCTCGATCTTCAACGCATGATCAACCGTAGGCAACGCCTTCCCCAACATCCAACGCGATAACGTAGGCTGAGAAACATCCAAGCGCCTGCTGAACTCAAGCGCCGACAGGCCGCTGTCTCGCAACCACTCGCGCAAAGCAACGCCCTTCGAAGGCTTGGGATCAACCACAGGACGCCGAGCGTTCACCCCCAAATTATAAATGCACTCATCCCTAAACTTTTTAGGATCCTCGCCGTTTATAATATCATCTAAACGATCAGTGACGTAAAACATGCAAACTCTATTATCCATTCTACCAGTCCTTTCCAAAAACTTTTCTAAAGATTTCATCCAACATTTCTTCCAACTCCCTACTCGTCATTACAATCGCTCCACCTCTCCAACACCACCACACGCAGAACAATCCTCCAAAACACCGTCAATAACCCCTACATCACGACCAAAACCATGCGGGCGCACAACATCAACCTCAACCATCCCCGAACCTCGGCACTCGCTACACGCATCCATAATCGGCGTCTCCATCGCCTCGATCAACATATTCTTAATCTTGCCCATTTTCTTCCTCCAACAGCTTATAAATAATCGATCCAACGTCCTCGTAATCGTCCAACGTGCCCCAGTTCACTTCCATGTCAGTGTGACCAAAATCCGCGTCCATCTCACGCATCTTCACAACCGCGTTCAATAACGTCTTAGCAGGCATCGTAAATGGAACCGCGCCGCACTCATCCTCATACCAACCGTTTAACTCTCGCATCACGCTTCCTCCTCCACGCTGATTTCAAAATCATAAGTATCTTCCCCCGCGCTGGTGCTCATCCCAGATGCGATCTTCTACAGCAATGCGCCGTGCCTCCTCTGCCGTTTCAGCCTCCTCGTAAAAAACGTTTCTCTGCTCAACTACAACACGCCACCGCTTGGTCCTCGGCTCGTCAGTGATGTCATTGTAATTTTCCAAGTTTTTCCAACCCGTATGCGAGGCAATCCCTTCAACAGAAAACTCCACAAAAACACACAAGTTTATATCACCACCAAACATGCGAGCAGTCTTTTCCGCCGTGCAAAAATGATCCCGAATGACAGACGCGCTGTATTCCGCAATCCCATTGTCCAAGGGGCAAACCTCTGTCGTGATCCAATCCCCTCGGTACACGCCAATATTCAATATCTCCTGATCAAATAAATATGCCATCAGTCTAACATCGCCTCCCCTGCAAGCAGTAACGCTGGACCCACTATATACCGACCCGTCATGCCACTGGCCGTCTCATTAAAAGGTAAACCCAACAACAACCCCTCCTCGTTCACAATCAACTGCTTTTCACCGTCGTCGATCACAATCTCAATCAAACCACCAACAATAGCCTGAGCCTCCTCCAAAGATGGCCGCTCGGCCCGTATCTCAATATCCCGAATCATCACTCATCCTCCTCATAATGCGAAGCAAGCTCCGCGTAATCAATCTCACCCAAAGCGCAGTTCAGCATGTCACGAACAAAACCACTCTCATCCTCAAAACGATACATCATCTGATCAACCAAAGCCTCAATGTGCTCAGGCGTGATCACAGCACCCTCCTCACTGTCAGCGTCCAAAACATCACCCAACCACAGGTTCACGAGCCACGTTTCTTTGTTCTTCCAACCGTTGTATGTATCAGACATATCACTCTCCCCCATAAAAAATGTTGTGAATGTAAGCAGGCTTGCTCCGGTCCAACTTAAACTCCGGAGTGTAATAACCGTGGATCTTGTAACCCTTGAATACAATAATCTCAGTCACCGGAACACGGTCCTTGAACATCTCAGCCTGCCTGAAATAACGACCGCGCAACGCACCAATCGTTTTCAAGCGGGGGCTCAACAGGACAGTGTCGTCCTCGCATATAGCCTTGTATAAATACATTTTACACGCCCCCCATCGTATGAGACAACGTAACCATCGCACTCGTCTCAGGATTGCCGCGACCCTCAATAAACGTAAACTCCAATACATCACACGCCAAAACACCAAAACGGGTGGCGTCGTGATATCTCATGAAAGCAGGGTCCTCGCTGCACGAAACAGGCTCGGACGAACCGTGCTCCTTGAGCATATAGGCGCAGAAGTCTTGGAATTGCTTGTCATCCTCATAGGATTCAAAGCCACTGGTGTCATCGTAGAACAGCGCAGTGGCCCAAAAGGCGGGTAAATTATAAGTGACTGTCGTCATATCGATACTCCTAGATTGAATTGAATGAATAGGTATGTAAGAAGTTATATAGGATAACTAATGTTTACTTCAACCCCCTGTATACAGTTTTTTGACCCCCCTCTCTGTTTTTCAAAACACGTTTTTGGTGTAAACTCTGTAAACACATGGGTTTTGTTGTTATTATACAGTAGTTTAACCCCCTGCCTTAAAGGTAAACATCGCGTAAACGGTTTACGTTAGAAACGTAAACACCCCCCCTTTTTGACAACTAGGCAAATTTCAAACCCTTCAAGATTTGACTGTGATTGTAAACAGGGGGTATAAAACTGCTTATATACGGAGGATTTTAAATGGCTGGGAAAATCCAGAAACTGACTAATCGACAGAAAACTTTCGCTCGGCATATCGTCGAAGGCATCTATTCGAATACGGAATGCGCGAGGAAGGCAGGATATGCCGCTGATCTCGCAAACCTGCGCGCCTCAGTGCTGTTAAACGGCAGAGACTATCCGCATGTGCTCGAATACATAAAGGAGCTCAGGGAGGAGCGAGAACGGCGCTACGGGGTGACCACCATTGGGCAGCTACAACGTCTCCAACAACTTTCCGAAGGCGCGGAGGACGCGGGCCAGTTTTCAGCGGCCATCAACGCAGAAAAAATCCGCGCAGCATTGGGTGGTTTGACTGTTGATCGACGAGAGAATATCAACCAGATAGATCAGCTATCCCGCGATGAAATTGTGGCACGGCTGTCGGATTTACAAAAGAAATACCCTCAAGCATTCACAATCGAGGGATCATATGAGGATATAACGGATGAGCAGAGGACCGGAGGCCAACTTTTGGAGCACGATCAGGAAAAATCTGCCTGAAAAATGCTTCGCAACCCGCATAGAAAACAAGCATGGCGGTGGTGTTCCTGACCTTCATGCAATCTGGGATGGTATTGCTTTTTGGGCGGAGCTAAAAGTAACGAAAAATAATAAACCAAAAATATCTCCGCATCAAATTGCGTGGAATATGGCGTATTGGGCTCGCGGAGGCAATAATTTCTACTTGGTAAAGGCCCTCTCGACCAAGAAATATATTTATTTGGGGGAGATAAGGGGCCCGAGCTTCTTGAAAAGGGGATTGATGGGGCGGATGGTCAGAGTTTCGAGGACCTTGCGTCTCTTTTCGAGGCCTTGCGGCTCTGCTGCCGCTGATATTATGCCTTGCGGCTCGCGCCTGAGCCTTGCGACTCTGGCGCGGCGGGTTCCCGGCCCGGGCTTGCCGGGGATGGGAACTAGGATAGAGAGTCCGAAGGACACAATAACTCGTTTCTTCTTTGTTGCCCCGAGCTTGCGAGGTTAACAGGCAACTCCTTTTAAAACTTTTTGATGAGAAGGATACCCAGCGACGTAGGAGCCGGGTATCCTTCGGTGTTCGTTACCAGTAGTTGCGCGTTGTTCTGGCTTCGGTTTCGAACATTTCTTCCGCCATGGCTTCTTCCTTATCGACGGCGCTACCGTCTGTTTGCAGGATTGCTTTGACCTCACCTCCGGTTAGTCCCAACATACCAGCGTATGTTAGGATGGTCAGGTTTGGGTTGCTGTCGTAGTAGTCGCGGATCTCGTCGTGGGTCCATTCGAACATTGGTTTAGGCATCTTCCGTTTCCTTCTGTGGGTTGGTGAGTTTAGCCGCTAGGTTCCAAGTCATGGCGGCAGCGGTAACGAGGTGTGCTCGATCCTCTGGGTTGTGCAGGTTGATCCAGTGCATTACTTCATCCCAGTCTTCGGGTGTGCGAAATAGTCCGATCTCAGTTAGCATAGTTTGTATTCCTTCTCGAAAGTTTGCAGGCAGTTGAAGCTGATTACTTCGTTGTCGCCTATTGGTTCCAGATGTTCTACGCCTGACAGGTGGTCGTAGAAGGTGAGGTACTGCTCGTGCTTGCGCTGGGTGACGCCCCATCTGGACTGTCCGAAGACGTTGAGTAGTCCGTTGAGACGCTCGCGTGTTGTGACGGTGGGCCACCCTGCTAGGGTGAAGCAAACGTCATGGTCTTTATTGCGCCATGCGATACGGTTGTTGTGCAGCCAGACTGTTTGTCCGTCGGTATGCGTTCGGGCAGCCTTTGCGGGCCGCCCTGTTAGAAACGCATGTGCAATTTTGTACGTTTCTTTTCTCATTTTACTTGGATCTCCCACTCCAGACCCTTGATGCGATCTGACATGAACTCGTCGTCGATATGGCTGTCGATGATGCTCGTGATGCTATCGCTGTAGTTGTCGATGTCGAAGTACTCGAGTGCGACCTCGTTGACTTCATACGAGTTGTTCCGAAGCATGTCGCAGAAGTCTCCGCTGTCGATACTGTTTCGCTGTGATCTCTGATGAACTCTTTGAAGCCTTCGTGCTTCTTGAGTCCGTCCACGATGGCGTTGATGAAAGCGTCGATTGGGTTATCCATGAGTTATACCTCCTCGTTTTGGATGATGGAAAGTGCTTGGTCGATTTCCCAAGTGAGGTTGGGGTTCTCGATCCGTTGGAAGCCACGAATGCGCGACCAGTTACCGTGATCGTGCTCGGTGAAGCGCGGCGTGTGGCCGTGGATTGCCTCGTATGTCCCGATGAACGTTGCTGCGTCGCAATCTTCTTCGAGGTAGAGCATCCCGCCGAGCTTGTAGCTGAACTCTGAGAAGTCCGCTTCGGATAGTCCGATGACGGCTAGGTCGTTGCGTGACACTTCGAGCCAGCCATGTGCTGCATCTGAGATGAATCTGAAGGGTGGTTTGTGTGGCATGTTCGCCTCCTGTGGTTGGTGGGGGCCGCAGCCCCCGGTTGAATTACTTGCGATGAGTGATGGCATTGGTTGCCAACTTTTCCATGATCCCGACCAGCGGGTTGATGAAATCCCCGTCGATCCCGAGCTCTTCGGCTAGGCGCTTACCTTTTTCGAAGAGTCGAACCATGTCTTGCTGCTTGAGCGTGTCGCCTGTTGGAAGGTTCTGAATGAATTCCAAGATAGCTTCAGTGACTTGCGTCAGGTTGTCTTGAAGGTTGTAGTCTCCATCGAAGTTGAACCTCCATGTTTCCGACATATGTTCGCTCGAAGGTAGCCCTCGATAGTAGAGTTGAAACCTTACATGCTGCGCGTCGAACCCTGTCCCGTCACCTTCGACCCTACAATCGAAGTCTGTCCAGTCGTAGTTAAGGAGGCGCAGAGCCCGGTTGATTTCGCTTACTTCGTCTGACAATTTGAGTACTGTGATATCCATGTTGAGATCTCCTATTTTATGGATAAATGAACACGACAACGGCAAGATACACCCCCGTCGCACCCACCTAGTTTCGCGCTGGGCGGGAGAGTTTGGATAGGGGTCGCCCCTTCGATGGTGCTGAGGTTGGGTGACGGTGCTGGGCGAACGGCTGCGCCGTCTAAAAAAGTCCGGTGCAGAGGGAGTTTTTAACCTGCAGGATGCAACGTCCACTGCTGGAGACAGAGGGCACATCCTGTTTTTAGCGACTGACGTTGCGTATCTGTTGTTAAAAGTTCTGGCCCTGTGCGGAGCGGGACATCTAACGTAAAGAGAACTTCCGGAAAACTAAAAATGTGCGAAGCTCACTATAGGAAGTTCAGCCACGCTGCTGGGAGAGAGTGACAGACTTTTTTGTACCCCTATCCATGCTCTTCCGAACAGGCGCAAAACTGTGGTTGCGTCGGGTGTGTAAATCTTGTTGTTGTTGTGTTGATAACCACTGCTTGAGTAAGACCCACCCAGCCCGCGCACCGACGTTGACTTGGCAAGCATAAAGTATCTGGCGACTAGCCAGATTCATTACTCATCGAAACAGGGGCTGGAGGGTCTTAGGGTGATTCGGATCTGCGACTTTGTCGTCTTCCGAATTACCCGGCTCAAAATAGCAGTGGTTATGCCTTAAGTACACAGGGTCTGACGACCCGCAGCGCATTCGCTTGGCTCCAAATAATCATGTGTCACGCGACTAGCGAAGCTACAGTGACATGATTATTTGGAGACATCAGCGGCGAATGCTGTAAAAGTGGAAGGAATGATCCTGTCCTACTAATAAGTGCGAAGCTCATTTATCAACCTCGGTTGTCTGGATTGTCAAGGAATGAATTCCTTGACTCGACTGTCAGTTCGATTACTGACCACGGGCTGAAGGCCCGTTGTCTTTTCTTCTCGTCGCCCCGAGCTTGCTCGGTTAACAGGCGACTCTACGTTTCTTGCAACGTTGGGGGTTACTTTGGCAAATCTGGGTGCACGGATCGGGGCTCTTGCTACCCCCATCCCCCCGTTTTGGGCGGTGCGGTGCGTCTGGTGTCTGTATAATGTGATTTAAACACCCAAGCAGACGCCGAAGATAGAGCGACAGGCAAGTACG
>UEXL01000188.1_pt1 | contig 33813 bp, 45 predicted proteins | sample 1796671 | NCBI WGS metagenome assembly UEXL01 (sample SAMEA4772471, study PRJEB27181) | metagenome | reverse complement strand
GCTGTGTTATCCGTGCTGTTGTTGCTCAGGCTCACGGTCACAGTTTGGGTGCCGTTTACGGGCTGGTAGTCGCGGGGCGGGCTCGCACCGGAAAGGGTGACATCCACCAGCGGGAATCCACCGTCGTTTGTGTGGAATTCGATTTCTTCGATCTCAACAGCCAGATGGTTATAGCCGGCGGGGGCGCCGGTGGCGCAGTCTTGCAGGCCAAAACTGGTCAGGCCGACCAGCCAAGGGCTTTGGTCCTGGCCGATAAACAGGGGGCCGCCGCTGTCGCCGAAGCAGGTGTCTTGATTGATGCGGTTGATGGGGTTGCGTTCTGCGGCGCAGATTGTTGATGTCGGAATTTGCAGGTTGGATAGGTCCTGGCAGATATTTTGGGGAATGTAATCCAGTTGCACCTGGCGTAGCACTGCACTCAGCTGGCCGTTGCCCGTTTCTCCCCAGCCCAGGGCAGTGACTGCTTCATCCCTGTTAGCTAGTGAGCGGTTGTCCAATTCGGAGAAGGTGTCGTCGTCCGGGAGGCTCGGCCACTGGGTGTTACTGTTGGCGGGGATGCGTAGCAGAGCCAGGTCGTGGGCAAGGGAAAAGTCATCGTAGCGCCGATGGCGATAAATACCCTCTACCGCGATTCGCCCGGCCTGAGGCAATAGGGATTTCGTCTCCAATTCGCCGATATACACGAACATGCGGTCGGCCGTGGCCAGGCTGTCATCTCGGTACTGGGTACAGTGGTAGGCGGTTAGTACCCAGCGGGGGCTGAGTTGGCTGGCGCCGCAAAATAAACGGCCGCCATCCGGGGCGTCAATTATCACCTGCGTCATCCAGGGCCAGTCAGCGGGGGCTGGGCTGCCGCCGACAATGCGTGGGCTCGGACTTTCGACGGCTTGAGCCAAGGGGCTGATGGCGACAAGCAGGCACGCAAGCAAGAGCGCGCTGCCAGGGAGGCGGCGGTGTGAAGGGGGTGGAAAGGGCGCGCGAGCTGGGGGCCATGGGCTGCCTTGTCGGGTTACGCCAGTGTAGCGCGTTTCCCGACAAGGCCGTGTGAGTGCGTTGCGTCAGGCCTCTAGCATCAGGCTTTCGGCGTGTCTGGCTCAGTTCATCGGCGGCGCGTGGGCCAGCCAGTGGTTGTCTTCCTGCGAGGTTCGCGCCATGGACGATTGCAGATGAGAGAACGCCTGCTCCAGGGCGGCCTCGCCATCAGCCAGCGTCATCACGGCGGCGCGCAGCCCCGGATGACGATCGCGCAAATCATTGAGCAGCTGCTCAGCGGCGGCTGTGGCGGTGCAGGGCAGTAGCAGAGCCAGGTGTTGTTCATCGTAGCGGGCCGCCACATCGCTGCGGCGAATGCGCTGGGCGACCCGGTCGGCCAATAGTGGAAGTTCGTTGTGTTGCACCAACGCCAGGGTCAGCGGCGAGGAGATGCGATCGTGCAGGGGCACCAGCCAGCCAGCGGTGCTGACCAGGGCTTCGCGGCTGATGAAGTCGGTATCCGGGTCGCGCCAGGTGGCTTCCAGTGCGGCTCGAGAGAGGTGCTGGTTACGCCAGATCATCAAGCCGAAATAGAGCATGCAGGCGCTGAGTGCCGCCACCAGGAACAGGCTGGCAGAGGCGCTGGACGCATCCGTGTAGCTGAGGCGGATGGGTAGCACAAAGGCCAGCACGATTTCAGCCCCGGCAAGCATGATCAGGAAACGCTTGAGCCCATGCAGCAGGCCGTTACTGAGCACGGCGATAAAGAGCAGGGCCATGGTCGGATGGTGGATCACCCGCATCCAACAGCAGCACGATCCCCAGGGTCAGCAAGTCCAGCGCGGAGGCGAAGGCATCGGCATTGACCGGGCGCCAGATCAACAGCAAAAGCTGAATGCCGATATAGGCGCTGAACAGCAGCCACGGTGTCGCCTGGGGCAGGGTGAAGAAGAAATGGTCCGCGTGGTGGAAATACATCACGGCGAGACCGGCAAACAGGGCCCGTGCCAGATACTGCATCAGTACCACCCCCTGATCCGAGGTGATACGGCTTGAGGTGTTCATCATTGAGTCGATCCCGGGTTTATTAGGGGGCCTATGTTGCGGCACCGTGGCAGCGGAATAAAGATGCCCGGCAGTGTAATCTTGTTAAAACTGTACGTTGAGATGAATTTACGGGTCATGGTTTCGACCTGAAGAGTGAGTATTGTAGGCGCCGGTGAATATTCCTGCACCGTAAGGAGGCACAGTGGATCACAATGTAAATGCACCATTGCGTGATGATGTCCGTCTATTAGGCGATTTGTTAGGCGAATGTCTGCGCCAGCAGGCGGGCGACGCCATGTACGAGACGGTGGAAAAGATTCGCCAGGCATCGGTGGCAACCCGCACCGGCGGGGGGCGAGTCACTGGCGTCACTGCGTGACCTGCTGTCCCCTCTGGACGATGCTACTCTGCTGGAAGTGGCACGCGCGTTCAGCCAGTTTCTCAACCTGAGCAATATTGCCGAACAGCATCACCGCGAGCGGCTGCACCGTCAGCACCAGCGGTATCCAGGCGATGCGGGCACTGATCAGGGGCTACAGGATGTGTTGCAGCGTCTGGCGGAAAACCAGATTGCCCAGCAGCAGATCTCGGGCACGCTGGAAGACCTTTCCGTGGAGCTGGTGCTGACCGCGCACCCCACCGAGGTCACTCGCCGTACCCTGATTCGCAAATACGACCAGATGGCCGACCTGCTCAGCGAGCTGGACCGTTCCGATCTCAATGATGACGAGCGTGAACTGCGTCGTGAACGGCTGCGCCGGGTGATCCTGGCGGCCTGGTGCACCGATGAAATCCGCCGTGAAAAGCCGACCCCGGTTGACGAAGCCAAATGGGGCTTTGCCACCATTGAGCAATCCCTGTGGCAGGCCGTACCGGATGTATTGCGCCGGCTGGAAGCACAGTTGGCCGAGCAGGGCCTGCCTGCGCCTCCTGCGGACTGGGCGCCGGTGAAGCTGGCCTCATGGATGGGCGGTGACCGGGACGGCAACCCCAACGTCACCGCCCCGGTGACCCGCGAAGTGCTGTTGCTGGCTCGCTGGATGGCGGCGGATTTGTACCTGCGGGATGTGGAAAATCTGCTGGCGGACCTGTCCATGAAAGCCGCCAGTGACGAACTACTGGCGGCCACGGGCCCCACCCACGAACCGTACCGGGTGTTGTTGCGCGACGTGCGCAGCCGCCTGCGCCTGACCCGTCGCCAGATGGAAGCCCGGGTGGAAGGCTTGCCGGTGCCGGAGGGGGACGCGTACCTGCACCGCGAAGAGCTGATGGCGCCACTGCAGATGCTGGACCGTTCGCTACGCGCGGTGGGTTTGAGCGATATCGCCGATGGTGATTTGAAGAACACCTTGCGCCGCCTGAACTGCTTCGGGATTACCCTGTTGCGGCTGGATATCCGCCAGGAATCCACCCGCCACAGTGAGGTGCTGGATGCGATCACCCGCTATCTGCAGCTGGGCAGTTACAACGACTGGGATGAAGCGGCCCGCCAGGCGTTTCTGGTCGACGAACTGCAGGCGCGCCGGCCGTTGATTGATGCCGCGTTCCGCGATAGCGAACACTGCACCCCCGAGGTAGCCGAAGTGTTGGCCACCTGTGAGGTGATTGCCGAGCAGGGCAGTGAAGGGCTGGGGCCTACGTGATTTCCATGGCGACCACGCCGTCGGATGTGATGGCGGTGATGTTGTTGCAGAAAATCGCCGGTGTTAGCGAGCCCATGCGCGTGGTGCCGCTTTTGAGACCCTGGATGACCTGGACGGCGCCGAGCAGACCATGTCGGCCCTGTTGGCGTTGCCGTTCTACCGGGAGCGAGTCGCCGCGGGCCAGGAAGTGATGATCGGCTATTCCGATTCCGCCAAGGATGCCGGTTTTCTCGGTGCCGCCTGGGCCCAGTACCGGGCCCAGGAAAAGCTGACGGCCTTGTTTGCCGAGAACGGTATTCCGCTCACGTTGTTCCATGGCCGTGGCGGCTCCATTTCCCGTGGCGGCTCGCCGACTCGCATGGCGTTGTTGTCACAGCCGCCGGGCTCAGTGGCCGGGCGTATCCGGGTGACGGAACAGGGCGAGGTGATCCGCTTCAAATATGGTCGCCCGTCGGTGGCGGTGTTCAACCTGGAGCAGTATGTGGCGGCCACACTGGAAGCCACCCTGTTGCCGCCCCAGGCGGCGCGGCCGGAGTGGCGCCAGCAGATGCAGGCGTTGACCGATACCTCTGTGGCGGGCTATCGCGGGGTGGTGCGCGATGAGCCCGAGCTGGTGCGTTACCTGCGTACTGTGACGCCGGAAACCGAATTGTCGCGGTTGGCGCTGGGCAGTCGCCCGGCCCGCCGTAAGTCGGATCAGGGCATCAGTTCCTGCGGGCGATTCCCTGGGTGTTTGCCTGGACCCAGATTCGCCTGATGCTGCCTGCCTGGCTGGGTACCGGTGCGGCACTGGAAGACGCCCAGAACGATACGGCACAAAATGCCATGGTGCGGGAAATGGCCAGCGAGTGGCCGTTTTTCCAGGGCGTGGTGGATATGCTGGAAATGGTACTGGCCAAGTCCGACCTGCGCGTGGCGGCCTGGTATGAAGAGCGCCTGGCGGTGACGATGAAGGCCTGATGCGCCTGGGCGAAGTGCTGCGCGAGCGGCTCACCGCCACGGTCAGCGCGTTGTCGGCGCTCACCGGCCGTGAAGACCTGCTGGATAACAATCCGGTGATGCGCTGGTCCATCCGTGTGCGTGACCCGTACACCGATCCGTTGCATTTGCTGCAGGCAGAGCTAATGGCGCGGCTACGTCAGCAGGACGGCGACGAAACACTGGAAAGTGCCTTGATGGTGACGATCGCGGGGATTGCGGCAGGCCTGCGCAACACGGGGTAAAGGCAATGGATAATTGACCGCTGACAGCTGAGCGAAATCGGCTGTCTTGATTTAAACGAAAGAGGCCGCGCCCAATCTTTGGGCGCGGCCTCTTTGCTTCAGCAGGCATGGCAACGCAATCGCGACGTTTTTGGCTGGCGACTATCTACTGTCCACTATCTTCGAATGACTGCCATCGCAGATCATGCCTTTGCTGCTGTGTTTACAGCCGCAAAAAAACACAATCTTGTCCCGCGTGGCGGTGTAGGGCACCGGAGCGAAGCCGGTGCCCTTGTGGCTGCCGTCGCAATAGGGCTGTGTCTGGCTGAGGCCGCAGGCGCACCAGTAGACCGTATCGCCTTTTTTGACGGGTAGCGGGAACGGTACGGTGTGAGCGATGCGGGGGGCGTCCATGGTGCTCTCCAAGGGGCTTTCGTTAACGTCAGGCGCATTTTTCGTGTGTCGCGCAAATGTCATGCAAATGTCACTGCCTTGCCATGGCGGCTGACGACACTGGCCGAAACTGCCAGTGGAGTACACTATGCTTGCGCAAGCTGCAGGAAAGATCAAAGCGTTAAGCCCGCAATTGAAAGGGGCCTTCGCCAAGCCGTTCGTGGCCACCGCCGAGATACTTCGTTTCCCGTGATATGGCCGCCGAGAGGGTGGTTGACGCCCCGGCGTCGGGTCGCTTCACGGCGTATTTCACCCGCTCGCGCCGCGAGATTCTGAAAATCCAGCGCCTGCGCTATCGCATCTTTTCCCAGGAATACGGCGCCAGTTTCAGTGCTCCGTTCGGGCTCGACCGGGACCGCTTTGATCGTCACTGCCTGCACCTGGTGGTGCGTGATAACCGTAACGGGGAAATCGTGGGTTACACCCGTGTGCTGCCTGGCGATCGCTTGCACCGGACTGGGGGTTTCTATTCCAGCGGTGAATTTGATCTCACCATGCTGGGTCGACTGGATGGCAAGCTGGCAGAGATCGGCCGTACCTGTATCCACCCGGAACACCGCAACGGGGCCGTTATCAGTGTGCTGTGGGCGCGGCTGGCGCAATACATGCTGGAAAACGATGTGCGCTACCTGTTGGGCTGCGCCAGTATCGCTCTGAGTGAAGGTTATAACGTGGCGGCGGTGAATCAGCGTATCCAGGCGCGCCACCTGAGCCAGGAACGGCATCGCGTGCAACCGCATTTGCGGTTACAGGCGCTGCCAGGATACCCAGGCGGATAGTGTGAAAATGCCGCCGTTGCTCAAGGCCTACCTGCGCATGGGGCCCAAGTGTGTGGTGAACCGTGCTGGGACCCGGATTTTAACTGCCTGGATTTCTTTGTGCTGATGGCGGTGGAGGACTTGCCTGCCCGTTATGTGCAGCACTTCATGCAGCCGGCCCAGGCGGTTTAACGACCATCGTTTTCCCGTAGGAGCGACGCTTGAGCCGCGAATTGCTTGCGACAAGCCGGCCTTCTTCGCGGCTCAAGCGTGGCTCCTACGGAGTTTTTTTGGATTCGGCCCGGGCTTTGAACCGTGAGTGAGATGAACGACTCCGTCGATATTGCTTCTTACAATGAAAGCGGCCTCTGGCCGCAACTGCGTCGAGTGGGGCGGGTGATCCGCGTCGTTCTCTATCTGTTATGGGGTTTTGTGCTGGCGTTCTTGCTGGGGGCGTTCTGGTCTCCGTATCGGCCTGTAGTGCTGGCAGCGAAACAGCGTTGGTGCCGGCGTTTTCTGCGTATCCTCGGGGTGGAGTTGACGGTCACGGGGAGCGGGGTGGAAGCCCCCGTGTTTCTGGTCAGCAACCATGTGTCGTGGCTAGATATTCCTGTGATTGCCAGCCAGCGGCATCTGTATTTTCTCTCCAAGGCGGAGGTGGGTGACTGGCCGCTGATCGGCACACTGGCCCGGGCTATGGGGACCCTGTTTATCAAGCGCGGCAGTGGTGAGTCTGTCCGCAAGGCCCAGGAAATTGCCGGTCGTTTGCAGCAGGGGCACACGGTGTTGGTATTCCCGGAAGGGACGACTACCGATGGCACCGGCCTGCGCCGCTTTTTCCCGCAACTGTTCGATGCGCCTTTGTCGGCGGGCATGCCAGTCCAGCCCTTGGCCATTCGCTACCTGGACAGCCAGGGCGCGCCAGATCAGAGCATGTCATTTGTAGGGGACGACGAATTTCATCATCACTTGTGGGCCATGCTGCTGCGCCGTGAAATTCGTGTTCGTTTGCACTTTTGTGCGCCGTTGAGCGGAGCAGGGATGGATCGTAAGGGGCTATGTGCGCAGGCGCATGGGCGGGTTGAGGAGCAGTTGTAAGCTACAAGCTAGGATGGGGAAGCGGGAAAAGTTCCCCCGGTTTTCCTTTTCAACTTTTCACGTTGAACTTTCAACTGATTTTTCGCGGGCAGCGTGGTCAACGTGTGGCAGCGTCCCCAACCCGCGTTGCAGCTTGCAGCGGTTCTTTGTTGTAGCATTGGCGCATCAATTGCCCAGGACCACTTCCCATGACCCGCGCCAGTGATCTGAAAAAATCCGACGTTATCGATGCCAACGGCACCCTGTATGCCATCCGCCAGATTGAGGTGCAGTCGCCTTCTGCCCGGGGGCGGCCACCTTGTATCGGGTGAAGGCCAGTGCGGTTGGCGGTGGTCCCAAGTTTGAAGAGCGGTTCAAGGGCGATGATGATGTGGCCACCGTGGAGTTGCAGCGCCGCCCGGTGCAGTTTTCCTATGGATGGTGATGACTACATCTTCATGGATAACGCCGATTTCTCCCAATACCTGCTCAAGCAGGAAGATATCAGTGATGAACTGGCGTTTATCACGGAAGAAACCGAAGGGGTGCTGGCCTTGAAAGTGGAAGAGGCTGTCATCGGCCTGGAGCTGCCGGCGTCGGTGGTACTGGAAGTCACGGAAACCACCCCGGCCATGAAGGCCGCGTCCGCTTCGCCCGCACCAAGCCGGCCACCTGAATACCGGCCTGGTGGTGCAGGTGCCGGAATATATCGTGGAAGGCGAAAAGTGCGGGTGAATACCGCCGAACGCAAATTCATGTCCCGGGCCTGATTGCCAGCGAATGCGGTTATTTTTCCTGTTTAAACAACCCGCTGTTGTACTGTTGCTGCTGTGTGGTGTGTTGTCAGGGTGTCAGGTGGGGTATTACGGCCAGGCGGTGAAAGGCCACTGGTCGCTGATGGGTAAGCGCGAGCCGGTGAGTACGGTGCTGGCGGATGCCAACACGTCGCCGGCATTGGCCGGCAAGTTGCGCTTCAGCCAGCAGGTCATCGCGTTTGCCGGTGAGGCCCTGTCGTTGCCGGCCGACGATGTATACCACCAGTATGTGGCGCTGGAGCAGGATGCGGTGGTGTGGAATGTGTTGGCGGCACCGGCCTATTCTCTGACCCCGAAAACCTGGTGCTACCTGATGATTGGCTGTGTCAGTTACCGGGGGTATTTTGACAAGGGGCGTGCTACCCGCGAGGCGGAGGCCCTGGCTGAAGACGGGATGGACACCTTCGTGGGTGGCGCCATTGCCTACTCTACCCTGGGTTGGTTTGCCGACCCGCTGACCACGCCCATGCTCGACCGCTCCCGACCGGCGCTGGCGCAATTGCTGATCCACGAGCTGGTGCACCGCAAGCTGTATATCAAGGATGACACCCGTTTCAATGAATCCCTGGCGACCCTGGTCGGCCGGGAGGGCGCAGTGGATTATTTTGCCCATAGCGGTGAGCCGCTGGCGGCGGATTACTGGCAGCAGCGCGAACAGGTGCAGGACGCCTTTATGGCCATTGTGCAGGCGACGCGTGCGGCCCTGAAAACACTGTATGCGTCGCAGCAGGATGCAGACGCGCTGGCGCGGGAGAAAACCCGTATCCTGCAGCAGGCCCGTGACCGTTTTGCCCGCGATAGCCAGGCGCAGCCGGCCCTGAAAGCCTATGCCAGGTTTTTTGATGAGCGATTGAACAATGCCCGCCTTAACGGCGTCAGCGACTATAACGATTATGTGCCGGCCTTCGCCCGCCTGCTGGACCAGTGGGGACGGGAATGGGGCTGCTTCTGGCAACAGGTGGATGACCTGGTGGCCATGAAGGATACGCAACGCAAACAGGCCCTGGAGGCACTCGCATGGAACTGATTCGCACCCCCCAGGCAGAGCTGGCGGACCTGATTGAGCGCACGCTGAAGCGCAATGGTTTTCAGGTGGACCGTCATGAGGACGAGGGGCAATTTGTGCTGGGGGTTCCCGATGCTGAGCAATACCCTCATGCGCGCCAGCTGACCGCGGAGCTGATTGCCGACTTGAAACGGGGGCAGGGCCAACAGCCTGTGGAGCCCCTGACCGGCCAGCCGCAGCCATTGTTGTCTGGTGGCTGGTTAGCCAGCATGGGTTGGGTGACCAGAATTGGGTTGGTGCTGTGTGTGGCTATCTTCCTGACCCCTTATCTACTTGGTGACGGGGTCTATCGTGCCTTGCTGTTCCCCGCGTCCCTGGAGGGATTGACTCGCCAGCCCTGGCGCTTGATCACCCCCATGCTGCTGCACTTTTCCCTGCTCCATATCATTTTCAATTTATTGTGGTGGTCAGACTTGGGGCGCTTGATTGAACGCCATCAATCAAGCGCCCAGCTGCTGCTGGTGACGCTGGTGACGGCCGCGGTGTCCAATGTGGCGCAGTTCTTGTACAGCGGCCCAATGTTCGGCGGCTTGTCCGGCGTAGTGTATGGTTTGTTGGGCTACCTGTGGATTTTCGGGCGACTCAACCCCGGGGCCGGGTTCGCTCTGCGCCGGCAGATTGTGGTCTTCATGCTGGCATGGATGGCGATTTTGTTTCGTAGGGCTATCGGATGTGGTGGCGAATGCGGCGCATCTGGCCGGGTTGGTAAGCGGTTGTTTGCTGGGTGGCATTTTCGGCATGGTGCGGCGCAGCCAGAAGAGCGGGGCGGTTTGAGTTACCCCCGGGGGGCTGCTATAAAGACAGCCAAAACGATGAAGTCACAATAATGAAAGGATGCCAGCGACCTATGCAGTGGCGCTCTGTACCTTACTGGGTACCTTCTCTCTTTCTCGCAGCGGTAGTTACCCTGCAAGGCTGCTCTCTGGCCCATGTTGACGACAACCTGCCCTACGGTGTCCTCAACAACAATGATCTGCAGCTGGTCGAAGACGGCCTGCCCACCTATTTACTGATGGTGGATGGTCTGATCGAAAACTGGCCAGAAAGCGAATCACTGCTGACTAGCGGTGCAGACCTCTACGGCGCCTACGCTGGCTTGTTTGTGGAAGATCCGGAGCGGGCCAGCAAACTCAGCAACAAGGCGCTGGAATACGGTTTTCGCGCTGCCTGTTCCCACGACAAGGATTACTGTGATTTACGCAGCCTGTCGGTGCCCGAATTTGAATCTCTGCTGGACGATGCCGGTAAAGGCGATGTGCCTGTGCTGTTTTCCTTGGGCAGCGCCTGGGCCGGTTATATCCAGCAGAACACCAGTGACTGGAATGCGGTAGCGGAATTAGGCCGGGTGGAAGCCATCATGGAGCGTATCGTAGCGCTGGATGAGGGTTACCAGTACGGCCAGGCGCACATGTATTTGGGGGTGCTGAACAGCATCTTGCCGGCGTCGCTGGGCGGCAAGCCGGAACAGGCCAAGGCGCATTTTGAAGAGGCGGTATTGCTGTCCGATGGCAAGAACCTGCTGGCCCAGGTGCTGTATGCGGAAGAGTACGCGCGCCTGGTGTTCGATCGGGAGCTGCACGACAGCTTGCTCAATGAGGTGCTGGCGGCGGACCCGGATGTCCACGGCCTGACCCTGCAAAATACCTATGCGCAGCAGCAGGCTGAAGCCTTGCTCGCCGACGCGGATGATTATTTCTAGGAGTGTTTATGCTGCGCCTTGTTACTGTTCTGATCGCGCTGTTGCCGCTGGTTGCCACCGCTGCGACCACCCTGAAAATTTCTACCCTGTACCCGGATGGCACCTCCATCGTCACCGGGCTGAAGAAGGCCGGCAAGGATATTGCGGCGCAAACCGAGGGCCGGGTAAAACTGAAAATCTAATCTACCCTGGTGGGGTGATGGGTGATGACCGGGCGGTGGAGCGCAAAATCCGCATCGGCCAGCTCCATGGCCTGGTGGCCCAGGGCGGTGCTTTTGCCTCTGCCTATAAGGACAGCCAGATTCTTAACGTGCCGTTGGCCTTCAATAACTACGATGAAGTGGACGCGGTACGCAGTGAACTGGATCCGGAGATCCAGAAGGGCCTGGAAGAGGGTGGTTGGGTCAGCTTTGGGTTACTGGACGGTGGTTTTGCCTATGTGATGTCTGAGCAGCCGGTTAAAAGTGTTTCGGATCTGCGCGACCAAAAGCTGTGGTTGCCGGCCAATGATGAAGCCTCAGCCAAGGCGGCCAAGGCGTTCGAACTATCGCCTATTATGCTCAACATCGGTTCTGTGTTGACCTCCCTGCAGACCGGGGCGGTGAATGCGTTTGCGGCGCCACCGGTGGCAGCCCTGACCTTGCAATGGTATTCCCGGGTCAATCACCTCACTGACATGCCGTTGCTGTATACCTTCGGCATGCTGGGTATCCACGAAAAATACTTCAAGCGCATGAGTACGGAAGATCAGCAAGTGGTTCGCAGCGTCCTTGAAGCTACTTTTGACACTCTGGATGAGAAAAGCCGCGAAGAAAACTTGAGTGCTTTTGCTGCGGTTCAGCAACAAGGCCTGGAGGTGATCAAGCCGACCGAAGAACAGCGCAAGGAATGGCACAGCTACGCCGAGCGCGCTACTGCAGAACTGGTGGAAGAAGGTGAAATCAGCCAGGCCATGCTGGACCGCCTTAACGGCATTCTTGCCAAGCAACGCGACGGGCAATGATGGCAGCGCTATTACGCGGGGTGCATCGCACCCTTCATCATATCGAGGACGGCCTTATCGTGGCCGTCCTTTTGTTTATGATCCTGTTGGCGGTGGCGCAGATTGTGCTGCGTAACTTTTTTGGCACCAGCCTGGTATGGATCGAACCGTTGCTGCAGAACGCGGTGCTATGGATTGGCCTGTTGGGGCGATGATTGCCTCTCGTAATGACGAGCACATCCGCATTGATGTGGCGTCGTCACTGTTACCGGAAAAATACCATCCCTTCCTGACCACCTTCGTGGATCTGTTCACCGCCTTTATCTGTTTGCTGGTGGCCTGGTATAGCGTGCACTTCGTAATCGAAGAATATGAGTACGCTTCGCCGGCATTTGCCAGTGTGCCGAGCTGGTTGTTGCAAGCGATTATCCCGGTGGGTTTCTCGGTCATGGCACTGCGCTACGTGGTGCTGTTTGCCTTGGGATTGATTGGCAAGCGGCCGAAGATGCAGGAGCCGACGCCATGATCATTGCGGCGATTATCCTGCTGGTGGTGCTGGCGCTGATGGGCGCTCCTCTGTTTGCCATTATTCTCGGTGCAGCCGCACTGGGTTTTATACCCTGGAAATCGAGTTGGCGGTCTTGCACATCGACATCTATCAGCTCAGTAATTCCGTCGTGCTGATGGCGTTGCCGCTGTTTACCTTCGCCGGGTTTTTGCTTAGTGAATCGAAAACCGCCGATCGCATGTTGCGCCTCAGCCAGGCCGCGTTCGGCTGGATGCCCGGTGGCATGGCCTTTGTTGCGCTGATTGCCTGTGCGTTCTTCACCGCCCTGACCGGTGGCTCCGGTGTCACCATTGTGGCTCTGGGGGCGCTGTTGCTGCCGGCGCTGGTGAAAGGCAATTATCCGGAAAAATTCAGCCTCGGTCTGGTGACGTCCTCGGGGAGCCTGGGGTTGTTGCTGGTGCCGTCGGTGCCGCTGTTGATCTACGGCATTATTGCCCAGCAAATGTCCCAGCAGCTGGAGATGCCCACGGTCGAGATTGTCGATCTGTATCTGGCTGGTTTATTGCCTGCGCTGCTGATGATCGTGCTGCTTTACGGCTACTGTGTGTGGGCCACGCGGGCACCGATGTGCCTCGGCAGGCGTTTGATTTTCGTGAGTTGGTGGATGCGCTCTGGGAAGCGCTGGGAGCTGCCGCTGCCGCTGGTGGTGCTCGGCGGGATCTTCTCCGGTTTCCTGGTGATCAGTGAAGCGGCGGCGGTGACGGCGCTGTATGTGTTGGTGGCCGAGTGTTCCTGTACCGGGAAATCTCGCTGCGCAAGCTGCCGACGATCATGCGCGATTCCATGATCATGGTGGGCGGTATCCTGCTGATTCTGGCGGTGGCGCAGGCTTTCTCGATTACCTGGTGTATGCCGGTGTACCGGAGAAGCTGTTTGAACTGATCCAGACCCACGTGAGAGCAAGATTACCTTCCTGATCCTGCTCAATATCCTGCTGCTGTTGCTGGGGCGTTGCTGGATATCTTCGCGGCGCTGGTGATTATGGTGCCGCTGATCCTGCCGGTGGCGTTGCGTTATGGGATTGACCCGGTGCATCTGGGGATTATCTTCGTGGCGAACATGCAGATTGGCTACATCACTCCGCCGGTGGGCATGAACCTGTTTATTGCCAGCTACCGCTTCAAGAAGAAAGTCACCGAACTGTTCGCGGCAACGATTCCCTTCATGCTGATATTGATCATCGCCTGTTGATGATTACCTATATCCCGCAGCTCAGCCTCTGGTTGGTGCGTTGAGCTTGCGCAGGAGTGAAACGAATACGCCGCTGGTGGCGGGATAACCAGAGTATCGAGTCGCGAGAAGCGAGTTTTGAAAGGCAAAACCCAGAACCGGGGTTAAAGCCTGGTGTTTTCGCTTCTCGTAACTCGTTACGTGCAACTGGACTTATCGCGCCGCCAGCGACGCTCCTACATCAGAGGCATCACTTCCGGAGCGTCTTGACTTGAATGCTTTTGCCTTGCCCTTTCTGGATCTGGAACCATTTGGGGTAGGCACGAATCATGTCGCTGAGTTTCTTGTGGCCGAACAGGCGGGTGTCAAAATCCGGTTTGCGCTTGCTCAGGTGCTGGCCCACAGTGCCCAAGTTGGCCCAGTCTTCCTCATCAGAAATATCATCGATGACGTTGGCGATCAGCTGTAGTGGCGGCGCCTCTTTGCTGACGGGTTCTTCGGAAGGTTTGGGTTTGTCGGGCTTGTCAGGGGTATGTTCCGGCGCATGGTCCGAGCGCAGCACTTCGGTGTAAATAAACTTGTCGCAGGCGGCCACAAAGGGGCCGGGAGTTTTGCGTTCGCCGAAGCCATAAACGGTCAGCCCTTCTTCTCTTAACCGTGCGGCCAGGCGGGTGAAGTCACTGTCACTGGACACCAGACAAAAACCGGCGAGTTGCTTGGTGTACAGCAAGTCCATGGCATCGATGATCATGCTGCAGTCGGTGGCATTCTTTCCTTGGGTGTAGGCGAACTGCTGGATCGGTTGCACGGAATGCTTCAGCAACACACTTTTCCAGCCACCCAGATTGGGTTTGGTCCAGTCCCCATAGATGCGCTTGACGCTGGCTGTGCCGAATTTGGCAATTTCCTCAAACAGACCATCGACAATTTTCGGGGGCGTATTGTCGGCATCAATGAGTACCGCGAGGGAGGTGCTGTTAACAGGTGGGGAGCCATCGTCAGACATGGTGCATTCCTTTTGCATACGATAGCGTCAACATAACGGATTCGGCAGGGATGCGACATGGGGTGGATGGGAAAGGCGCTGGTGGAGGAAGCTGTAGGAGCGGCGCTTAAGCCGCGAAACGAGTGACGAGTTTCGAGTTGCGAAAGGCAAAAACCAGAAAATCAAACCTGGGATCCTTGGGGGAGATTTTCGAAAATCGCTTCTCGCGACTCGCAACTGTCTTGTTCGCGGCTCAGACCCGCAAGACACGGAGAGCTTGGCTCCTACAGCGGCTTTGTCGGTCAGATTTCCATTTCTTTTACCGACTTCTTGTAGACGAAACTGGCCATGGCGCGCAAGGGCATCATGCGGATCCAGATGCTTTGCAGGGTGACAGACAGGCCCGGCAGGGCGTAACGCTTGCCCTTGTTCAGGGCGGCGTAACCCGCTTGAGCCACGTCTTCCGGGGTGGCGATTTGTGCGGAGACAAAATCTCTGATGCCACTGGAGGATTGGTGTTTGCTTTCGGCGGTATCCAGAAACGCCGTTTTGGTAGTGCTGGGGCAGAAGCAGGTGACCTGCACGCCGTAGGCTTCAGTTCTTCCTGTAGCGAGGCGCTCAGGTTGATCACGAAGGCCTTGCTGGCGCTGTAGGCGGCAAAGAAGGGCATGGGGCAGAAGCCGGCCAGGGAGCCGATGTTCATGATTTTGCCTTCGCCGCGGGCCTTCATTGTTGCACCCACCAACATGCATAGCTTGCTGAGCAGGATGTTGTTCAAGGTAAGCATGCGCTCCAGCTTCTGGCTGTCCTGTTCCACATGTTCACCCATCATGCCGAAGCCCACGTTGTTCACCAGCACGTCCAGTTCGATGTCTTCACGATCCAGCCACTGGATGATTTCTTCAGCGGCACCGGGTTGTGACAGGTCCATCTGCACCGGGCGGTAATCCACATCAGCTCGTTGGCTTTCAGCTGCTGCCCAGTGCATCCAGTTCCTCCTGAAGCAGACTGAACACCACGATGCGATAACCATCGGCATTGAACAGCTTGCAGAATTCCCGACCAATGCCGCCGGCGCCGCCGGTGATCAGAACGGTTTTTGTCATTGTTGTTCTCCTGTCAGGCGTTGCCGGGTGGGTTGTCTGGACCGAGCTGAAAAGGCGAAATAATCATGCTGCCGGAATGTTCCCGGTGGTACTGTTCGCGGGCTTTCCACACCTTGCCGTAGCGGTAGAACGGCACGGTGGGGTAGAGGTGATGGACCAGATGATAGTTCTGGTACATGAGACCGGCGTGAGCAGCCACTCCTTGCCCATGCGCATCAGCGCGGTGGTGTTGGGGTTCTCATCCTGGCGGCCGTATGGGTAGTGGGGCAGCACCATGAACACCAGGCACATCAGGAAGAAGGAAATGTAGGAGGGATCAGCCACAGCATCAGCGCTTCGTAGGGCTTCCAGAGAAACAGGGCGGTGATCGTCACGGCGGCCACGGCCAGTTCACGCCAGATTTCAGCCGGTTTCACGTTGGGCAGCACGTCCGGATTGCGCAGGAAGTTGTAAATGAAAGGCCAGAACCCCACAGCGGCATGGTCCACAGGCTGCTGGCCATCCAGTGATCCGGGTCGTTTTCGGGTCGTTGGCAAAGCGGTGGTGGCGCATGTGCAGCAGACGGAACATTTGCCCTTGCCGAAGGGTACGGCCACAAAAGTGGCGGCCGCCAACAGGAAATCGTTGGTTTTCGGCTTCTGCGCAGCAGCCCGGTGAATGGCTTCATGGGCCGGGGTGAACAGGGCGTAGCCGGCCACACTGTTGGCGACGACACCCAGCCACAGAGGCCAGAAATGGTTCATGGTCAGGAACCAGCTCAGGGCAATGGTTGCTACGGCGCTTACAAGGATAAGCACGGTTGGCCATGCCAACGGCGGAGATACTTTCAGTTGCGCAAGCGTCGGGCTGCTTGCGCTGGCTGGCTTGTTCATTGCGACCATCTCCAGTGAGGCTTTTTACGCAGTGTTACCGGAAACGGGAAAGTGGATAAGCGCGGAAGCTGACAAGGGGGGGATGATAAATGACATCGCCTTCACAACAGCGTTACTCCCGGCGGAAGCGGCCGGGGCTGGTGTTGAACCAGCGCTGGAAGGCGCGGCGGAAGCTGGCCACGTCGGTGTAGCCCAGATCTTCGGCCACGGCGGCCACGGTGTAGTGCGGCAGCCCGAGCAGCTGGGCGGCGCGGCGGCTGAGGGTCTGGTCACGGAGCTGCTGGAAGCGGGTGTTTTCCTGTTTGAGTTTGCGGATCAGGGTGCGCGGGCTCATGTGCAGCTGATCGGCCACGGTATCCAGGCTGGCTTTGCCATGGTGTTGATGCAGTAGCGCCAGCACCTGGTCGCTGACGGTGCCGCGGTTGCGCAGTGCTTCCTGGCGGGCCTCGCATTGCTCGATGGCGATCCACAGCAGGTCCCGATCATGGCTGGGCAAGGTTCATCGCCGTAGCGGGCGGGCAATTTGATGGCCGTGTAAGCCGCGTCAAAGACCAGTCGGGTGCCGGGGAAGGTTTGTGCGTAACACTCCGCGTAGTCAGGGGCCGGGTAATTGAAATGGACTTCTCCCCCGTCAATCGATTTGCCGCGCAATACCACATGGCAGGCGAACGCGGAGGCCATGACGGATTCGACCAGAAACTGCACGTTGTCATCCAGTGGATAGGCGAATTCCTGTCGTAGCGTAATGGTGTCCTGCTGTTCTTCAAACACCGTGGTAAAGACTTGTGTGCGGGTGTTGATGAAGCGGGCAAACAACTGCATGGCATCGCGCAGGGTGGGGCTGGCCATGGCCGCCATGCCCATGGGGCCGTGCATGGCGGGGAGGGCACGCAGGCCGGTTTGCAGTGCGATATCCGGGCGGTCGCTGAGCTGGCGGGCATTGCTGATTAACTGGCTGGCGCCGGGCCAGTCGATGAAGCCATCGCTGTGCTGCAGGGTGTCCACGTCCACCCCGGTATCGGTTACCAGTTTTTCCAGGCCGCCCTGATCCAGGCCCAGGGTCTGGGCAATCATGCGGCAGTAGGTCATGGCCAGATCCGGTGTCATTACCGCGTGCCCTGGTGATCGGGTGGTGTGGCCATGTAACCGGCGACCATGCGGGTCAGCTCGTTGGCCAAATCGTCCTCGCGAATCAGGCCGTTATTCTGGCTGATATGGCGAACCATGGTGAACAGCACACTGTTGGTGACGATAAACACCCGCACCTCCAGATTGCGAATCGGGTAGTCCCGATAGTGACGCAGGAAGTAGAGCCTGGCCAGATCCATGAAATGCTGCTGTAAGGTATCCACCACCCGGTCAGTGGGCAGCCGGTGCCAGTTGCGTACCAGTTCCAGGTAAAGCCCGTCGCGGGAGTTGAGCACGGCGAAACCAAACCGGATGGCGCTGCTGATCATCGCGTTCATATCCACATTATCCAGCAGCGGCAGGCGCTTCAGGCCTGCGCCAATATCGTCTGCCAGGCTTTCCATCAGCGCTTCGATGAGGCCGTCCTTGTCGCCAAAATACTGATACAGCGAGCCCACGCTGACCCCGGCCACTTCGGCGATGCGGGCGGTGGTGGTGTTGTCCAGGCCCTGTTGCTGAATGACTTCTGCGGTGGCGTCGATGAGGGCTTTCACCAGTTCCCGGGAACGCTGCTGTTGGGGGCGTTTGCGCATGGGGCCTCTAATGCGAATTGAATGCGAATACATATTCGCATTATGTTTCCGGCCAATGCAAGCACACACCGTGGAGGCCGAAATGACGGTTCAGGCTCATATTGATGCGATCCCCAGCCGGGCGCGCCCGTTCGAGAAAACCCAGCAACCTACACCGGCGTTGTTGCGCAAGCTGCTGGGCCGTGACCTGGCGCCCAGTCAGCAGGAATACGCCGGCGTGGTGGAGGCGCTCAATGTGGGCGATCCGGACATGGATGCGTTAGTGGATTGGATGGTGGCGTTTGGTCCCCGCGAGGCTCGTGCTCTGTTCGAAACCGCCATTACTGAGGGGCTGGCCGCCATTACGGATTGCCCGGAACCATTACGGATGTTTATCAAAAGCCTGGAAAGGCGCCCGGCCTGGGTGGATTTTGAACTCATTGATGAAGGTGCGCGTTTTATCCACGCCACCGGGATGACTGCGCCCTATGTACTGCGAGATCTGGCGCTGATGGGGGGGTATTTGCTGTCCGGGTTTAACCAGTCATTGGTTCTCACCGGCGCGCTCAATCAGGGCGCGTCACGGCGTATTTGCCGAAACCGGCAAATGGTGGATCGATTGCACGGAAGAAGGTGGCCTGAACCGTTTTGGCGCGGGTTTCCGAGGCACTCTGCATGTGCGTTTGGTGCATGCGCTGGTGCGCCGAAACCTGGCCAGCCGGGAGGAGTGGGATGATGCCCAGTGGGGCTTGCCTCTGAGCCAGGTGGACATGGTGGCCACCTATCTGGGCTTCTGTGTGGTGATGCTGGGTGGGCTGCGCAAGATGGGCGTGCCGGTGATGCCGCGCGAATCCCGGGCGGTGATGCACCTTTGGAAGTACACCTGCTGGTTGATGGGGGTGGAGGAAAAGTGGCTGGTGGATCGGGAGCAGGACGGCATTGTGTTGCTGCACCACACCCTGATGACCCAGAGCAAACCGGACTGGACCAGCCAGGAGCTGGGCAAGGCTTTGGCCGGTGAGCCGTTGGAGCGCCACTTCCGCCGGTTTGAGTCTTTGCGACGCAAGATCGCCTATCAAAAACACCTGAGTGTTAGCCGTTATTTTCTGAGTGGGGACAAGATGGCGCAGTTGGGCCTGCCCAAGTCGGTGTCGGCTTGGTACCCGCTGGCCACCTTGTTGCCACGGCTGGTGTCGTTCAGTGGTCAGCGTTATCTGCCGGGCCTGCGCCAATGGCAACAGAAACAGGGGCGCGCTGCCCAGCGCAAGGTGCTGGCGCAAATGTTTGGCGAAACAGAGCAGGATCTTATTCGCCCAAGTACCGACCACCCTGGCCATGCCTGAGGGTAGTGAATCAACAGATCAGCCATAAAGGACAATAGAATGACTGCAGTGCAAACGAAAACCGTTTTTATCACCGGTGCATCCTCCGGTATTGGCTATGCCACGGCACGATTATTTCAGGACAAAGGCTGGAATGTGGTCGCGACCCTGCGCAAACCTGAACAAGCCGAAGCACTGGCCACGTTGCCGCGTGTGTTGTGTCTGCCCCTTGATGTGAATGATCGCGCCAGCATCCAGGCGGCAGTGGAAAAGGCCATTGCGCACTTTGGCGCTATTGATGTGCTGGTGAATAACGCGGGTTACGGTTTGATGGGAGCGTTTGAAACCCTGGATGAAGCGCAGATCATTCGCCAGTTCGATACCAATGTGTTTGGTTTGATGGAAACGTGCCGAGCTGTGCTGCCGCATTTTCGTGAGCGTAAAAGCGGCGTGCTGGTGAATGTGGCGAGCATGGTGGGCGCGTACCCTTGCCGCTTTACAGCGTTTACAACGCCAGCAAATGGGCGGTGGAAGGTTTTACCGAAGGGCTGGTGTATGAGCTTTGTCCGTTGGGTATTGGAGTGAAAATCATTGAGCCCGGGGCGGTGAATACGGCGTTCTTCGGCCGCTCGGCGGATCGGGATAACCGCACCGGGGTCAGCAGCTACGATCAGTATGCCAAAGCCCAGTTCGGGGTGATGGACAAGACCGGGCCGGGCGGTTCTAGCCCGGAAGATGCGGCGAAGGTGATCTACAAGGCCGCCAACGATAGCAGTAATCGCCTGCGCTATAGCGTGGGTGCGGATGCCCGCATGTTGCTACTGGCGCGCCGTCTGCTGCCGGAAACGCTGTTCCGCGCCATGATTCGCATGAGCCTGTCGGAAAAAGCGTTCAACAGTGTGGGCAAACTGCTCTACAAGTCCTGATCACCTATGCGGTCTGGTGGCGCGTTGTGTGCAGCGAGTGGCTGCCGCAGAGCAGCAAAAAAAATGGCCGTCGGGGGTGACGGCCTTAAGGGGGGAAATCAACGGGTCCATGCGGGCCCGGGGGTATAACCACAGAGTGAGCGCAATGTGATTCGGTGGCTGAAGCGGTTTCTCTTCAGCGATGGACTCAGTGTAGGGCGTGTCCGCCGAACAACCCACGGGAATGGCTCGACCGGTTTGATCAGATTTATTGATCAATAGGCAGAGCAGGGAGATTCAGGGGAGACTCCGGTCATGCGTGTTACTCGGAGCGGATAGAGCCGGTTTTTTTAAGTGTTGAATGAAAGCGTCAATCGTCGGGCGTGCTGCGCCTAGCGGTTGCCCGTGTTGCGGTTCTTGATTTAGACCAGAGATTTGCGCATGTGGTGTCGGGGCAGGCGTACGCCGTCGCGTTCGGCGTCTTCCTGCCCTTCACTGGTGAACCCCATGAAGTGGAAAAAATCGTGGGCGGTGAGGCTGGCGTGGGCTGTGAGTTCAGGGACACCTTCCACTCGCGCGCCGTCTTCCAGGTGCTGGTAGAGCAGCGTGGCGATGCCCACGCGGCTGGCATCCGGGGGTGCACGAAGACCATGTTGATATAACCACCGACCCGATGGGCAAAGCCCACCAGTGCGTCTTCCCATTCGGCCACCACTGCTTCCCCTTCACTGAGCGCGGAGATCAGACTTTCGTGGCTTTGCGCCCGGCTCCAGGCATCCCGTTGTTGCTGGTCGTATTGGTCGGCCGCGCTGATCTGGATAGCTTGGCGGACGACACCGAGCAGTTCGCCCAAATCAGTGCTTTCCAGTGGGCGAATCTGAAAGGGCAGGAACAGGGCTAGCGGATCGTCAACGGGGGCGGCGGTGTGTATGTCGCTGTCTGTCGGGGGTGGCGGTTGAGGTGTGGTCACGCCGGCAGGCACAGCGGGCCGATGGGAACGGCGGAACAGTTGTTGTAGCCATTGCCCAATCATGGCGCAGTACCTGCCTGGTTAGCGGGGACGGGCGTTTGCTTGGAGTCCTTCATTGTCTGGATCTGGGCACGCAGAGCGTCCAGGTATTGTTCCTGCTGATCCAGCAGTTCGCGGGTGGTTTCCTGTTGGGCTTGCAGCTCGCGGGTTCGTGCTTCCAGTTCTTGTTGTTCGCGCAGGCGGGCGTCGCGCTGTTCTGCGTTCAACAGTGCGCCGTCATTGGCGGGCGATTGGGCAATGGCATGGCCGCCCAGCACGCAGAGAAAAAGAGTGAATACGATACGCACGGAGTTCCCCGAAACTCGGTGTGGAAGAAAGCCAGCATAGCAAAAACCGGGGGCGGGGTGCTATGAGCTACGAGCGATCGACGAAGCCGCTGTAGGAGCCCCGCTTGAGGGGCGAATCTTGTGAACAGAAGTATAGCCTGAAGGGCGATCAGGGCTGCTGCGGTTCGATAGAATCCCGGAAAAAATTGTGGCGACAATTGGATTTTTGTCGCCTCGCGCGGCTCGGGTCGCCCCTCAAGCGGGGCTCCTACAGGTGAGAAGTTCGAAGGTGGTGGGTGTCCCAAATGCAGAAGGCCGCGTCCGTTGCCCGGGCGCGGCCTCTTGGTTTGTTGCGTGCTGCATGAAGCGTGCAGCGTTTCTCGTCTATTTCATCATCTGCCGTAGCACATAATGCAGGATGCCGCCGTTCTTGTAGTACTGCACTTCCGCTGCGGTATCCAGGCGGGAAACAGCGTCTACTTTTTGCTCCTTGCCGTCGCGCCGGAAGACCACGGTGATGGTGTCCCCGGGTTTCAGGTTGTTGTCCAGATCCGGGATATCCACTTCTTCACTGCCATCCAGGTTCAGCGTTTTGCGGTCGGTGCCTTGCGGGGGAATTGCAGCGGCAGCACGCCCATGCCGATCAGGTTGGAACGGTGAATCCGTTCGTAGCTCTCGGCAATCACCGCCTTGGCGCCCAACAAAGTGGTGCCTTTGGCCGCCCAGTCACGGCTGGAGCCGGTGCCGTATTCCTTCCCGGCGACTACCACGGTGGGGATCCCATCTTTTTGGTAGCGCATGGCCGCGCCGTAGATGGAAATTTGCTCACCTTCGGGCAGGTGCTTGGTAAAACCACCTTCGATGTCCGGGGTCATTTCGTTACGGATGCGGATGTTGGCAAAAGTGCCGCGCATCATCACTTCGTGATTCCCCCGGCGTGAGCCGTAAGAGTTGAAGTCGATGGGCTCCACGTCATGCCCTTGCAAGTAGTGGCCAGCGGGGGGAGTCTGCCTTGATGGCCCCGGCCGGGGAGATGTGGTCGGTGGTGATGGAGTCGCCCAGCATGGCCAGAATGCGCGCATTCTTTACGGGCAGCACATCGTCCACCTCGGCGGTGAGCCCGTCGAAGAAGGGCGGGTTCTGGATGTAGGTGGAGCTGCTGTCCCAGTCGTAGGTTTGCGAATCCGGGATCGGCAGGCTTTGCCAGATTTCATCACCTTCGAACACACTGGCGTATTGGTCGTGGAACATGCCGCTGTTGATCTTCAGCAGCTCTGCCTGAATTTCCTCGGAGCTGGGCCAGATGTCTTTCAGGTAGACCGCGTTGCCGTCCTTGTCATTGCCGAGCGGGTCGGAATCCAGATCGATCTTCACGGTGCCGGCCAGGGCATAGGCCACTACCAGCGGCGGTGAGGCCAGCCAGTTGGTGCGCACGCTCTGGTGCACCCGGCCTTCGAAGTTTCGGTTACCGGACAGCACGGATGCCACCACTAGATCGCCATCGGAAATGGCCTTGTCGATTTCTTCCGGTAGCGGGCCGGAGTTACCAATGCAGGTGGTACAGCCGTAGCCCACCAGGTCAAAACCGATATCGTTAAGCGGTTTTTTGCAGGCCAGTCACGTCGAGATAATCGGTGACCACCTTGGAACCGGGGGCCAGCGAGGTTTTCACCCAAGGCTTGCGGTTCATGCCTTTTTCGGCGGCCTTTTTCGCCACCAGACCGGCGGCCAGCATGACACTGGGGTTGGAGGTGTTGGTGCAGGAGGTGATGGCGGCAATCACCACGTCGCCGTGACTCATGTGGTGTTTTTTGCCGTCGATGACCACGGGAACATCGCCACCGCTGGGCTCGTGGTTGCCCACGGCGGTCTGGCCACCTTCGCCTTCCAGGTTGCTGATCTCTTCGTCATTGAGTTTCAGCGTATCGGTAACTACGTCGATAAAGGTGCGCTTGACCGAAGTCAGGGGCACCCGGTCCTGCGGCCGCTTCGGGCCGGCCAGGCTGGGCACCACGTCGTTTAGGTCCAGCTCCATCACATCGGTGAATTCCGGGTCTGGATCGCTGCTGGAACGCCACAGGCCCTGGGCCTTGCAGTAGGCTTCTACCAGCGCAATGGTGTCCGCGTCGCGGCCCGTTAGCTCCATGTACTCGGTGGTGCGTTCGTCGATGGGGAAGAAGCCGCAGGTGGCGCCATACCGGTGCCATGTTGGCGATGGTGGCGCGGTCGGCCAGGGTCAGGTCGGCCAGGCCGTCGCCGAAGAATTCCACGAACTTGCCCACCACACCCCGGCGACGCAGCATTTCGGTGACGGTCAGCACCAGGTCGGTGGCGGTGATGCCTTCACGCAGCTTGCCGCTGATCTTGAAGCCGATGACCTCGGGAATCAGCATGGCGATAGGCTGGCCAAGCATGGCCGCTTCCGCTTCGATACCGCCCACGCCCCAGCCCAGTACCCCAAGGCCGTTGATCATGGTGGTGTGGGAATCGGTGCCCACCAGGGTGTCCGGGTAGGCGTAGGTGTTGCCGTCCTCGGATTCGGACGACCACACACCCTTGGCCAGGTATTCCAGGTTCACCTGGTGGCAGATACCGGTGCCCGGTGGCACCACGCGGAAGTTGTCGAAGGCTTTCTGGCCCCAGCGCAGGAACTGGTAACGCTCCCGGTTGCGCTGGTACTCGATTTCCACGTTCTCTTCGAAGGCTTGCGGGTTGCCGAACTTGTCCACCATCACCGAGTGGTCGATGACCAGATCCACCGGTGTCAGCGGATTAATGCGGCCCGGATCCCCCGGCCTTCTTGATGGCGTCACGCATGGCCGCCAGATCCACCACACCGGGGACGCCGGTGAAATCCTGCATCAGTACCCGGGCCGGGCGGTAATTGATTTCCTTGTCGGAGCGTTTCTGTTCCAGCCAGCGCATCACGGCTTCGATGTCGGCGCCGGTGACGCTGTCACCGTCTTCAAAGCGGAGCAGGTTTTCGAGAAGGACTTTGAGGGAAAAGGGGAGCTTGCTGAGATCACCCCAGCCTTTGTCGGCGACCGTATTGATGTCGAAATAATGATAGGTCTTGCCGTTGGCTTGCAGCGTTTTTGCTGTTCAGGGTGTCCTGGCCAATCCGTGTCACTACACACCTCCTGGGCTCTGATTGGAGTCCCGCGCTGGCGGATAGAACGGCCGCCAGCGGGAACACTGGCGCAGGATCAGTACAGCATTGCCACAAACCTAGGCACTGATGACCCTGCGTTATGACGTTAAGTCATTTCATACTACGCCCTTATGGCGGGGACATGAAACTGCCGGCCATGGTCTTTGCCGATATTCGCGATTGGGAATGTAAATGCTTGTTGAATAAAGAGGTTTTTGACGTTTTGGTGCTGTTGGGGCGGGGCGTCAGGGGGCGATCTGGCGTCTGCAGGCGGTGCCTGTGTCAGCGGTTGCGTGTGTCATGCCAGAGCAGCCAGAGCCGGGTATCCAGTTCCAGCTGATGGTAGTCCGGCGCCATGTGCGAACACAGCTGATAAAACGCCTTGTTGTGGTCGGTTCCTTTGAAGTGGGCCAGTTCATGGACCACGATCATGCGTAGAAAGGCTTCCGGCGCTGCCTTGAACTGGCTGGCGATGCGCAGGCTGTTATGGCTGCGTAGTTTGCTGCCGTGGATGCGGGTTTGCCGGGTGTGCATGCCCAGCGCCTGGCTGAGTGTCTTCAGCTTGGCGTCGTAATTGGCCTTGCCCAGCGGCGGTGCCTTACGCAGGTATTGTTGTTTCAAGGTGTTAGCGTACTGGAACAGGGCCTTGTCGCCTTGAATGTCATGCTTGTCGGGGTAGCGCTGTTGCAGGTAGTCACCTAGTTGGCCTCGGTTCAGCAGGGCTTTGGCTTGTTGCTGAATTTGCTCAGGGTACCCTGTGAGGTAATGCAAAGAGGACATGGGCTGGCGAGGGTCTCTGGCCTGAGTTTGGGCGTTAGTGCCAATGTGATGGGGGGCTAACGCGGGTATGATCCGCTTTCTTTTTACAATGGACAATCCCATGTCGTCATCCCAGGACTCTGATTATCCTCGCCGAGGGAATGCATTTTCTCGCCGTCTTGCCAGTGGTTTTTTGCGTCTGGCGGGTTGGCGGGTGACTAATGACATGCCGGCGGTGCCTAAAGCCGTGATTATTGGCGGCCCGCATACGTCTAACTGGGATGGTATCTATACCTTGGCTGCAATGATGCAGCTGGGCCTGGATGCTCACGTGATGATCAAGGACAGTGCCTTCAAGGGGCCGTTTGGGACCATGCTGCGCTGGATGGGGGCGTTGCCCATTGCCCGGCACAAGGCGGGTGGTGTGGTTGAGCAGACCGTGGAGCAGTTCCATAGCCGCGACAAGCTGGTGATGGTGGTGGCGCCGGAAGGCACCCGGGGTGGGGCGACACAATGGAAGACCGGCTTCTACCGGATCGCCCAGAAAGCCGGTGTGCCGATTGTGGTAGCCACCGCAGATTACCGCAAAAAGGAAATTACCTTTGCCCGTGTCATTGAGCCGTGTGGGGATGTAGAGAAGGATCTGGCCGAAATTTTTGAATGCTATGCGGCCATTCACCCGCGTCATCCGGACAAATTGTCTGCACCGTTGAAGGCCATTCGAGATAAAAAGAAGAGCGCTGGACGCCAAACGCCTGATGCCTGATGCCTGACGCGTATAGCGGCCGCAGAGCGGCTAGGGTCTGTTAACAGGCCCTAAGAACCCTCCCTTTGCAGGGAGGGGGTGTTGCACTCCCCTCCGATGGTGCTGGAGAGGAGGAAGGGGGGTCGATCAGTTACAGGCGCTAGCGTTCGTATAGCTGCTATCCACCACATTATTGATCCACTGATCCATCAGCGCGGTGGCTTCGCCATGGGCAACGCTGCGGGCAATCGGTGGCATCATTTTCTGCGGATCATCTTCTGCGCTGAGACGGCAAGAGACGATGGAGCTGCCCGCGCTGCCGGGTACCAGCACATGCTGGCGTCCACAGGAGCCGCCGCCGGTGGCCGTGGGCTTCTTGCACACCCCGTAGCTGGCGTTCACATCGCGGAAATGATCCAGGTAATAACCGGTGTTGGACGCGGCGCCCTTGTCGTTGTGGCAGTGCTGACAGTTCACTTCCAGGTAGGCTCGCACCCGGCTTTCGATATCCGCCGCTGAGTTGGCGGTTTCACCGCTGTCACCGGGCACATTCCAGCGTGGCAAATGCTCAATGTTGGTGGCCACCCCATTGCTGATGGTCAACTCCGGTACGCCGGTCAGGATCCCCAGATCTTTCCACTGCTTGATCTGGTTTACCGCCGGGAAACCGGCCTGGCCGCTGGTTCCCATGAAAGCGGATTCCGCTTTGTAGGCACGGTTCAGGTTACGCGGCTTGGGTCCAATGGGGGCACTGCCAGCCGGTTGGTCATCATTGGCGTGACAGGTAACACACTGGTTGCCGTTAGGGATGGTGTAGCCGTCGGTGCTGCCGGTGAGCAGGGTGTTGGGAATCCGCATCACGGTAATGCCAAGCAACCGAGGCGCTGCCACCGTTCATTGCCAGGCGCGCAACTGGCTTGCCGTCTTCTTCTTCCCAGATGTAGGGCAGGCCTACCCAGACGGCACTGTCCTGGCTGTTTCTGCGTTTGATCAGCAAGCGGGTTTCTACCGGTACTTCGGTGCCTGGCTTTCGTCGGTGAAAGCAAAGGTTTTGGCAATCACGGTGCCTTCCGGGAAAACGATGCTGCCGTTAACGTTGTTGCCGTCCTGGCCATCGCTATACACCGCTTGCTCGCCGGGTGGTACAAACACGACTCGGTACTTGGTTGAGTAGTCAGAGAACAGTTTGGTGTTCAGCACAAAGGGCTGGCCGCTCTCGTTTGGTGTGCTACGTGGGTCTTGCGCATCGGCAAACAGGTTGTACTGATCCAGCGTCGGGCAGTTGTAGTTCAGCGCTTCGCGATTGATCTCGCCGTCTGCAACGTCAGCACTACAGTAGAACTCTACAACTTCATCCGAAGGTGCAGGGTCGAACTCACCGCTGGGCTCGAAGGGCGGAATTTCTACCCGTGGCAGTGTTTCCAGTACTTTGCCGAAACGGGCCTGGCAATCATGCTCGGACATGTCCGTGTCGGAGGCGATATTCAGTAACCCTTCAATGGCCCCTTTGATGCCTGCAGGATTGAGAATGGAGAAGTCCTGCTCGGCAATGGCCAGTACCACTTCCAGGCCATCGGTGCCGTGGAAGTTCAGGTAGGGGGCGCTGTCGCTGTTCAGCTCGTTATCGTGGATACAGGTGCCCCATTCCGGCAGGATGCGGTCGCCGTTTTCGTTGAACTTGTAGGCGTTGTAGTGACAGCTGGGGTTCGGGTGCTCGTTGGTATGAATGGGCTTGCCGCTGTCCCACATGGGAACCGGATCGCCATTGTTGTCCACCGGGTAGGGGCAGTCTTCATCCAGATCGTCACGCAGACCGTCCCAGACAATATGCGCGCCTTTACCTGATTCAGCAGGTTAGGCAGGCTGCCCAATACTTCCAGAAGATTCGGAGACAGTTCCGGCAGGTTTTTCAGGCCGATCAGGGTCGGCAGCACGCTTTCTACTTCGCCGTTGGCCAGTTTTTCCAGGTCCGGTGGCGGCAGGTCGTAACCGGAGTTTTCATCACATTGTTATGGATGTGAAGCCCCTCGGTATAGGGGTCGATTTTTTTATCGGCGGTGTTGTCCTTGCCATCAATCAGCTCATAGCTGGCGTGGATGACGGCGGCGGTGCTGTGATCTTCGAAGGTGTTGTTGAGGACCTCAATGTTGTCGTAGCCCAGGGTAATAAAACCGGTGCCACGGGGCACCACGGACACCAGACCGCTGTGGGCAAAGTTGTAGGTATTGTTGTTGCGGGCCACGTTGTTGATCATCACCGAGGTATCACCGTAACGGGTGATGTTTTCCAGGTCGTAGATCAGGAAGGCGCCGGTATTACACTCGGCAATGTTGTTGTCGTACTCGCCGCCCTGCACGTTTTCGATTTCAAAACCCATGACGTTATAAGCGGCACGGCTATTACGAATGATGGCGGTGTTGGTCTGGCCAACATAGATGCCTGCATCGCTGGCGCCGATGGATTCACTGCCTTCCACCAGAATGTTCTCTGACTCTACCGGGTAGATACCGTAGCGGCCGCTGGCGGAACTGGGGGTGTAATCCGGGCTGGAATCTCCCTCGTTGTAGGGGGGCGCGGTACAGGATACATGGATCTTTTCCGCGTAGTTATCTGCGGTGATCGGTTCGCCGCCACCGGACCACATGGCGCGTACGCCACGCAGGGTGCCCCATTTTACGCTCTTGAGTTTGAAGGCGTCGCCGGGGGAATCCAGGATGGTCAGGTCTTCCACGGTAATGCCGCGAATGTTCAGGGCTTCCAGGCCGGTCACGTTGACACTGTCTTTGAACGACAGAATGGTTTCGTCTTTGCCGCAACCTTTGATCAACACATCTTCGGTGGCCTGGATCAAGATACCCTGGTCCAGTTCGAAGTAGCCGCACTCGAATTGCAGGGTGTCTTTTGGACGCAGCTGGACCATGGCGTTGACCATGTCTTCGGTGGCATCTTCACCGGGCTGATGAGGAAGGTTCGGCCAACGGTATCGGGGGGCGTGGTGTCGCCACCGTCACCGCCATCGCCTCCATCATCGCCGCCGTCACCACCGTCATCCCCTCCATCGCCGCCGTCATCTCCACCGTCGCCGCCATTGTCGGGATTGTTGGGTGTGGCGGAATTATTGGCCGGTGATGAGCCGCCGCCGTCACCGCCGCAGGCGGTGAGTACCAGAGTGACCGCCAGTGCGATGGCAGGCCAGAATCGGTTCATGTTCATGATCGGTTCCCCGTTGTCGTTTATTGTTGCTGCTGCCTGAAAGGTTGCATGTTTCATGTGGAGGTATGGCCGCTATTGCGCGGCCTGCTCCAGTCGTTCCCACATCCGTATGTACGCTTCTGCCGAGGTGAACAGCTGGTTCACCGCGTCATCAATTTCTTCCTGTGGACGATCGCTGTTGAGCATCATGTCGGCGATCTGGTCCGCATAGAGTCCGTAGTGCGCCACGCCACGGCCTTCATAGAGACTGAAGGCGTGGTCACCGGTAATTTGTTTGTTGAATTGCACCTGGCCATCCACCGAGGTGAAGGGATAAAGCTCGGCTTCCTGATCGGGTGTGCCGGGGTTGCCGGCCAGATTGGCAATGCCGTTGACGTCAGACGCAAACGGGGCACCACCGAAGGGGCCAACCTTGAAAGCCGGGTCGCGGGGGCGATTGCCGTCGCGGGTCAGCTGGTCTACCCAATTGCCGCGCACGCTACCGAAGGACGCCGTCACGCCGCCCTGGCTGGCAATCTGATCGCGCAGGGCTTCGGTGCCGGTCCAGTTGCCATGGCTGTTGATAATCGGGTAATCGCGTTTGTTGGTGACATCGAGAATCTGGGTGGCGGCCTTGCGGCTGATGTGATCAATCTCGATCATCATGCCGCGGCGGGTCAGTTCTTCGATCAGGAAGAAACCCAGGTCGGTGAGGCCGCGGGTGTTACAAAGGTGGTCGGTGCCACGGCGTGGATCGTAGGCGGCGAACTCTTCCGGCGTCGCCGGGAAGCGGTCGCCGACGTAGTCGATCTGGAAGAGCAGCTGGTCAAAAATGCCCAGCGGTTGCAGCGGGTCTTCCAGCGCAATCGCGTCCCCGTGGTCATGATCCGGGCAGTCCTCGAATTCCACCAGGTGCCCGGTTTCCAGCAGGTTGCCGCCATACAGCACGGCACCAATACCCACACCTTCCGACAGATCGGGCAGGTGGCCCCCGAAGGCATTATCGAACTTGTGTACCGGGAACAGGCTGCGTACATCCATGGCGTAGAGCCGGTCCAGCCGCTCTACGATTTCTTCGCGGTTGCATTCCGGTGCATTGAGAAATTCGCCACAGTTGAGCCTTGGATGCTTCCACGCCGAGGATGACCGCCATTTTTCCGTCGCCGATGACCTGCCGGGCCTGGGCGGGATCGGTGACGATGCGGAACCAGCCCTTGCCGGGGCCACCGTTCTGGGCGTCGATGTAATCCTGCATGCGATGCATCTGTGTGGCCTGCATTTCAATGGCGGCCATGGTGTCGCAGTCATTCTGTTTCTGCGGATTGAGCTGGCAGAGAATCTCGTTATGCACCAGGTGGTTGACGAGAATTTTCATGCCCGCCAGGTGCGCCCGTTCAATCCATTTGTAGTAGCTCTGATGGTGTTGCAAAGAGTTGCTACGTGGCCAGAACGTGTAGTCCGGCCAGCCCCGGGTTTCATGGGGACCAGGGTTGCTGGTGACTTGTTCGATTAGCCCGGTGAGCCCTTGGGGGCCATGGTTGACGGCACAGTCGTGCAGGGCATGGTCGACCCCGAACTTGTGGAAGGGGTCGCCGTAATTCACCCGCCCGCCGATGAATTCGTAGGCAGAAATATGGCTGTGGGCATCCACGAAACCGAAGATGTCATCGTCGTCCAGGCCGTCCACATTCTGGAAACGGGGAACCTCGGTCAGGTAATTGGCCGGGCCGTCATCTGCGACGGCGGCGTTGAGTTCGGCTTCCGGGTAAGTGCTACATCCGTCGCTGGGCGCCAGGGTGAAACGGTTGTTGTCAGCTTCCAGTTGCGGGGAGGTGAGAGTCAGACCGTCGTCGCCGGCGGTGAGCAGCAGGCCGGTCACGTTGGAGGCCAGAGTAAAGGTGTCGCCGTCGCTGCGGTTCAGGTTCCAGACGGCCAGGTCGTTGGCGTCATCGACCATGGCCAGGCTGGGCTGGATATTGGTGTCACCCAGCCCGGTACCGATACCACCCAGGCTTTCGCCCAGTTCACGCAGCAGGCCACCGAGGGGCAACCGGGTCCAGAACCAGGTTCAGAGGTGTCGCCCAGCCCGGATACCAGATAGCTCAGCTCTCCGACAAAGTTGCCGCTCTGATCAAGAAACTCTCCGGCTGGATCGCTGATGCCGAGCAACTGTTTGCTGCCGGCACTGCCGGGATCACGTTGATAATCGGAAAGCAGCAGGTAGCGGCCCAGGTCAGTGGGCTTCATGTAGAAGCGGTGGCCTGACCGGCGTCGGTGAGGCCATAGCCGTCGCTGGTGGCCAGAAACTGTTGCTGGCTTTGCAGGGTGTAGCAGCCATTGGCGAACTGGTAGCGGTTCAGGGGCTCGGGTTCCGGCTCAGGCTCGGGTGTGGGGTCCGGCGTTTCCGGCTCACGGGGCGTTTCCGGAGTCGTGGGGGAATCATTGGCAACGGCGGGTGCGCTGCTGCTGCCTCCACCGCCACAGGCGGCAAGCAGGCTGGCGCTGAGCATTAATGCCAGCGCAAGCCGGTGAGAAGCAAAGGCGGGAGCCTGGCTGGGTAAAAACATCGCTAACCCCTTGGTGGTGCCTGCAGTGGGCACTGTTCTGTTGCAATGTGCAGGTGCGTGCTAGGCAGGCTACATTGATTGGTACAAGTGTGCACATTAATCAGGGGGCGATGCTGTAGCGTTATTGTCAGTATTGGTGACAGTTTCTTTTCATAGGGATACAAAACGGAAAAGCCTGACACGGTCAGGACTTTTCCGTTTGCAGGGACCAGCGGAGGGATTGTGTAGGCTGTCAGGCCGCCTGGCTGGTGGTGTCAGCGGTGGTGGGGCCGTCCAGGGGCGGGTCAGGTAGCCGAGTACCAGGGTGGCCACATCCACATTGGGTTGATAGTGGAGAAACAGGCCGCCCAGGGTGCCGAAGACTCGGGCCAGCATGATGAAATCGCCGGGTGTCCACCGGGTCATGTTCCAGCTGGCCGAGCAGTTCGCTGACCTGCTGCATCATGGCTTCCGCGCTGGGCCAGCCGGCCTGTTGCCCGGGGTTGATAATGGCATCGCGGACCTGGTCGAGCACGGCAGACACGAATGCCAGCAGGGTGGCCGGATCGCCGCTGCGGGTGACAAAGCCGAGGGCGGTGAGGGTGTCGGCGATGACGGTTTCATCACCCACGATGCAGGCCTGCAGCACCCGGAAGTAACCCCGGCGGGCGTCGTCGGTGAGTGCTGCGCGCAGCCGAAATCCAGCAGTACCAAGGTATTGTCCGGGGTGATCATGATATTGCCGGGGTGCGGGTCGGCATGGAACAGGCCGCCAGCGCACCTGGCAGAACCAGGCATCCAGCAGCGTGAGCAGGGCGCTGACCCGTGCCGGATCCGATGTTTTCAGGCGGTCCAGGGTCAGGTGAGTTTCTCGCCCTGAATGAATTCGGTGGTGAGTACATGCCGGCTGCTGCCTCCGGCCATCAGTGTGGGCACCTGAATCCCGGGGATGGGCGCGAGCTGCTGGCCGATGTCTGTCATGACGCGGGCCTCACGCTGATAGTCCAGTTCTTCGCGAACGGTGCGCTGGATTTCGTTGACGATGGTGTCGATATCCATGGGCGGCAGGGCGGATTTCACCGCGTCCATGAAGACCTTGAGCAGCGTCATGTCCAGTTCGACCACATCATCAAGCCCCGGGCGCTGCACTTTGACGGCCACTTCGCGGCCATCGTGCAAGCGGGCGCGGTGGACCTGGCCGATGCTGGCGGCTGCCAGGGGCTGGGGGTCCACATGGGCGAACAGCGTATCCAGTGGCTGGTTGAACTCCTGCTCCAGCACCGCGGCAATGTCGGCAAAGTCCACCGGGCTGGCCTGATCCTGCAAGACGGCCAATTCATCCACCCAGGCCTGGGGCAGCAGATCTGGACGGCTGGAGAGCAGCTGGCCGATTTTCAGGAAGGCGCCGCCCTGTTCCAGGGAGGTGTCACGAAAGCGTTTGGCGTTGCGCTTGTGCAGGTTGGCCAGCGCGGCATCGCGCATGCTGCCCGGCAGAAAGCGGCCCTGGTGCCCCACAGGCGGTAGCTGGCGACCACCTTGGTGAGCATCCAGCCGGTTTTGGTCAGGCGCTTGAGGCGCGGGCCAGCGGCGGGCTTCGTCGGCGAGCAGCTGCATTTCTTCATTCACGGCGCTGGCGCCACGGGTGACGGCCTTGCAGGCAGTAATGGCCTGGTCGGCGATTTCCCGGCCTTGCCAGGCGGTTTTCTCGATGGCCTTGATGCAGCCCTCGACCACGGCAATCCAGGCTTCAGTCCGCTGTCTTGCTGCTTGCGCTCGGCAAAA
>UEXL01000182.1_pt1 | contig 33963 bp, 58 predicted proteins | sample 1796671 | NCBI WGS metagenome assembly UEXL01 (sample SAMEA4772471, study PRJEB27181) | metagenome | reverse complement strand
TGACTTACACCACCTCTGTGTGTAACTTGATCATTGATAAACACGGTTCCACCATTCGTATGTAAAAGACCCTCGGGGTTCATTGTATTTACACCCACATTACTTGACTCAAGGATTGTGAGTTTTGGTGTACCCATAGTGTCAGTCGTACTCGCATAAAAGTTCAGACCTTTACCACTTCCCACACGATTTTGAACCTTTGTTTGATCATTTGTGATATCAGTAGAAATCTTTAAGAAGTTTGTATCATTTCCGAATATAGCAGTGTTACTTTCAATGAGTTTCAGGTTACCACCTATCGTCAAAAGTTCATCTGGTTCAGTGTTGGATATACCAATGTTTCCACCAGATGCTACACGCATTCTCTCAGTGTTTTTAGTTTTTAAAACAATCGTTTGATGACTCGCCGATGTTTTCGCACCATTGAGTTCAATAGCACTTATGTTTGCTGTAAGAGGACCACACCGAAGACTTAAAGTATTCGACACAGAATCTTCACCATTTTATGTCACCGTGAATAATTACATTCGCAGCGGATGAAATACCAGATTCACCTTCAACCTCAATGAAATCTTGGACTAGAATAGACTCAGTAATAAGACGACCCGTCGCTGTATTACCGAGAACTGTTATAAGATTAGCAGAATCTGAGTTGATAAATATCTTATCACCAATTGACAACATATTTGTTGACGCTGTGTTTGCTATACCAGATGGTATACCATCCCCGTTCCCATCTACTCCAGTTGTCTGTAAACCTTGGGATTGAATTGTTGATGATACAACCATTGGTATAGCTGCATCAGCGTCTAAGGTAATCAAGCTACCAACTGTGAGTCCACTATCACCAATTCTCAAACCCTCAAAGAACCCAAAACCATTTGCGTATAATACATTACTAGATGTAGTAGCTGTGTCATCTATGTGTACATTTGAACCAACTGAAAGTGATAAAGTTGGCGAAGAGTTTGCGATTCCCACATTGTTTTGTGTATATATGTCACCATACACACATGAAGATTTACAGTGTTAGAAGTATCTAATATGGAATCAAACGTCGCTGTTGTAGGGCCACCATATGTTCTAGAGAGTCTCATTTTATCCCCGGCATGTGTGTACCCAAAAAATATGTTAGATTTTTCATCTACATCTTTCATAAGTAAAGCCATATCATACGTTCCATTGTTACCGAATGCCATCTGTATAACGGCATTGGAGACGACCAAATTATTAACACTCGTATAATCTGGAATCTCTGTGATCGCCAAGTTACCGGTGATATCAACATCACCAAATACTCTCAAGAAACCATCTCTAACGACAACATTACCCTTTTCAAACACGGCTATATTAGAACCATCACTCGCTGCCTCGTTACCAACCAAAAGATGTGTACCTATAGCCGCATTTGTAGAAAACGTATTACCAGTGATCTTCAAAACATTTGAAGCATTAGCATCCGCAAAAAATTTATCATTTGTCGTCTTGAGGGTACTAGTCGCAAATAAGTTCGTTGAAACTGTATTACCCTGAATGGTAACCAAATCCTGTAGACCCCTATTCATAATCACACTATCTGAACCTAATTGAAACTCATTAATTGGGTTATCAGTGCCAATGCCAACCTGTGTCGCCGTAAAACGGAACACATTGGTAAGACCTGTGAACTCTGTACTTTCTACATTCGCAGTAACCTTATTGGTAATAGTAAGATTGGCAACTTCAATCTGATCTGCTGTAATTTCACCAGCATCAATACTGGCGAGACCACTTAGAACGTCAGTCTCTCGTGGTGCAGCGTCTAGACTCGTGACGAAAATCTGATCGAAACGTACTGTTCTGCCCATCTATACATTAGTTACCGAATAAAATTCCAGCAAGTCCATTACGAATTCTTAACACATTGTAGTTTACTGCGTACACGAAAAGTTCTTGTCCATCTGGTCTAAGGACTCCCTTTTCTACACCATTAAGAGACAGTACAGCATTATCTATGCGACTAAAGTTTAGAGGTTCCTGAGGGGTTATATTCAGAAGCATTTAGGCAAAAGTGGTACGCGAAATATCTAGTGTTGAAAAGTACTTCAGTTTCTGGAATAAAGTCGGAGTGTCCATAAGAAGATTTGTAATAATTTTGAACAGTGTGAAAAGTAGACTGGGGTCATCTTTTCAAGTAGATGTGTACCATTGATTTGTAAATCGGCTTCGAGAAATGTAAAACGGTCATCCGCAAAATTTTCATTAGAAGCATTGAATCCCCAAAATAATGATTTCACTGGGTGATTAAAGTTGGAAAGGTCAATACGGTTGTGACCACCCACATCAGTGTTGTTATTCGTAACAGTAAGTAATTCGGTCTTAAATCCTTGGACTTGGGTTACTATAAAATCCATTTGTCTCTTCGTGAAAGTTTCTCTTTCATCTTTGTCTAGATATATATAATTACCATACACCTTTGCTGATTTCTCACTCACATCTAGACCAGCTATATTCGTTTCGTCAAAATCTATCTTTATCTCAACTTGGTGATGCTGTAGGGCTATGAGAGGTAAAAACGCTTTATGGTCACAGAAAAAGAAGTGGAGGGGGAGGAAGGTATGACACGAGGTAGATGTTTTGTTGTTTAATTCCTGTCCCTTTGTGTATGTATCAGCCAGATAATTCGTCCATATATCAGAGAAATAGTCATAGTGTTGGGAATCTATTTTTTGTCCACCAATAAAAAGAGAAATTGTAGAGTTGTAGAAAAGATTTGAAGCTATATTAGCATTTCTAGTGGCCGACTCTAACCAAATACCAAATACCGTTTATGATATCACCAAGAACGGGTATCGTAATAGACGTATCTGTGGTATTCACAGTCTTAATGTATTTGGGAGCTTGAGAAAAATTCGTATGACGTGTAAACTTCGTACGAAAAATGAATGTCCTTCGTCACTTATGATGTAGGCATCCTGCACCCCTTAGAAACGAGTTGTATTAATGCACTCGACATTTATTAATTAGTCAGATTATAAAAACAGACACTTTCCCTGAGTAAACTCACTCATGGGCTCCTCCGAATGCTTGCCACGTATATTGAACCCACCTTGTCTATAGACCTTGAGTCTCTTGTAATACATCGCTGTAAAGATAGACCAAGGATCATGGACATCGTAAATGTGTGGATCGTTCTTTTTACCTTTTGTTTCTCTCATAATACGCCCAATACTTTGGGTAATATCGGATTTGGGTGAAGCTAAAATAACTGTATCTAGGGTGGGGATATCTAAGCCTTCATGCGCTTGACTGAACGTTGCGAAAATGATCTTCTTCTTTGAAGATTCTTGAAGTTGCGCCTCCTTCATACCACCCATGTACAATCCAGATGTTTTGGGAAAGCATTGATGAAGGAACTCACAATGAAAACGTCTATCACTCAAAACAAGTAACTGTCTCGTACCTGCTGATGCCTTTTTAACAAGTTCTACGAGCATTTGGTTACGTCGGCGATCTTCCACAAGTTCTGTGATCATGTTCGGCATTGAGATTTTACCGTTTCTCATAGATGGGGGTGGATTCTTATAGTTTGGGGAATCATATACAACTGGGAAAACCTCAACTTGTTCCTGATTTTTGCGTTCTACTGCGAAGAAAGTGGGACCCATAAACCAATGTAAAACTTTAGTGAGTCCATCTTTCCTCTCGGGTGTCGCTGAGAGTCCAAAGATATGTTTGGGGCACATTTTGAAGAGTGACTGACTGAAAACCTTGGCACAAATGTGATGCGCCTCATCCACTATGAGAGTTCCTACACTCTCAAAATCCGTGAAACTGTACTCCTTCAGGGAAAGTGATTGAAGCATAGCGATGACAAAATCACAATCAACCTCTTTCTTATCTTGTTGCACAATACCTATAGTGGCACCTGGACAAAACTGTTGAATACGTTCTCTCCACTGATCGGCTAAAAATTGTTTATGAACTACAATCATAGTTCTGTACCCCAATTTACATGCTATGGCCAAGGATACCGTCGTTTTGCCGTACCCACATGGTAAAGAAAGGACGCCGTGGCCAGCTTTAATTGCTGCTCGTAGTGCGTCGTTTTGGTGTGTGGTATCTCGAAGTTTCCCAACAAACTTGGTATTGATACGGGTTGGCTCTGGTCTCTTGTCTTCTTGGGGTTCTCCAAGTTTAGAAGTTCCATAGAATCTGGGAACACAGACTCCTGTCTTAGTTGCTCTGAAAACTTTGAAAGGCGGTGGAGGAAATCCATAGTCCCCATTGACTATAGGTCTTACGGTAAGTTCTTTTTTTAATTTCAGGAATTGGACCCGAATTGACTAAATAACCTGTCCTAGTCAATGTTGTCATAATCTACTTATTTAAAGATGTGAAACTTTAAATGAGTACACGATGCCCACTTTAAATATTGACGAGAACATTAACAGACTTCAGATCACTATTGAACAGATGACTCAAGAAGTTTTCAGGCTTCAAGGAATGTTAAAGACATTCACGGATCTAAAAAAGGCTGGTGTAGATAATATAGAACTTCCTAATCAAGGACTTGAAAAGATTGAAGAGGATAGTACCCAAGAAAATCCTGAATGATTTCCAATATTCCAAATACCTTGAAATCTAATTCAACATCAACTTCATCATCCTTTGCTAAAGATTGTACAGGTTTTCCTTCAAATTTACACATAACCCTTCGGTAACGGAATGGTACTTTGACTGTGAGTATCTTACCATCTAGTGGATTGTCTGCGTTTTGATTTACGAGGAGATGCATCCTACTCGCATGCATACGTTCTATGATTTCTGAAACTTTTTGAGGAATCACAAAACGTATATACTTTTTATCATTATGATCGTACATGGGTTCGTGAACTTTAGCCACAAACTTCATTGATCTCTATTACGATATACTAAAATTAAAACTATAAGCAACACGAGAATGAAAAGTAGGACTTGTGTGAGAAGTAGAGGTTTGAGTGGTTTTCTTGTGCCAAAACATTCGTGACTTAGGGCTCTAGATACCTCAGTACCGGCTTCAATACTCGAGTATGGAGTTTCACGAGGAGACATCATACCACACATCGCAACTTTAGGGCATTTACCAAAGAATGGGAGTTGACCATGAAGGCTGAGAACCCCAGAGGACTGAGAAAAGGACCATCTCTCCTTTTCTACCTCCCACTCTGCACCCCAACCAATTCGCATTTCAACTGGTTCAGGTAAACCAAGTTGTTTTACAACTTCTTCTTTTATGATTTCAGGATTGGAAGTTAATATTTCTTCACTGAGGTCACATATGACACATGATATGGTATTGGTACCGAACAGAACTTTAGGTTGTAAGTTCCATTTAGTTTGAGTTGCTATTTCGAGATCGGTTTTCATGACTGGTGTTTCGTCATAGTCGATAAGAACATTTATAGCACCATATGTACTTCCTTGTAATTGTTTGGTAGCGTCAGGACCCCAATTATCACCTAAAAACTTCATAGCTGGACTATTATCTAGACACAAAAAGAGTATTCCATCTTTTATCATTCTTTCATCTGAAAACTTTGCCACAAAATCATCTTCACCATATTCAACATCATAAATTCACCAAAAACAAAATTGGCACCAGCGTTGAGAAGCGCTTCTTCCATCGCGTCACACATGACTTTACCAGAAACCTTTGTGTAACATTTGTGAAAGTATGGTATGATCTAAATTTTTTACAAACTCGTACGCTGTCATGACATCCCATGTAACCCCATCCATTATAAGTGGAAATGTTCGATATATTTTACCTTTTCACTTAAAGGTCCTACTGCGTCTTTCAGAGATATACTTTAAACTTTTAGGATCCCAAGTACTCGAGAAAAAGAAATCAGAGTTTTATAGTCGTTCATATTCTAAACTTTTGAGTGTAAAATCCCAAACACCAGCATCCTTTTCTAATTGGAATATTTCATTCCAATCAATGTTCATTTCAGAAAATAGTGACTGTGTATTAACAAATGCCTTATCAAATACAATTCTATGTGCGTGAAGATCTCGTGTTTCTGTGTCAGGTTCCCACCAAGAACCACCAGCTGATACCTTTCTATCGTAAATGGTGACATCATGGTCTCCTGATCTAAGTATTTCCCATGCGAGAGACATTCCTGTTGGACCTGCTCCTATGATATGAATCTTCATTCTATATTTAGCTTATAGAAAAAATCCTAAGGTTAATGTAGGATATGTTGAGTATACTCAGTCAAGCCAATATGAAGGTGCCACCTGTCAAGTTGGCGCCAAATCAAAAGGTAAAAACATGGAAATTTGCAGCTAAATATTTATGGAAAGAACGCTTTACTGAAGATAAGGCTGAGCTTGGTCGTTGGACTAAAAGTGAACTTCTAGACCTTGGCCCGACATTTGTAAAATTAGGACAGATAGCGTCCACACGAGGAGACCTCTATCCACCAGAATTTACCAAAGAACTTGAATCTCTCCAAGATAATGTACCACCATTTGATTTTAACCTTGTAAAAGATGTTGTAAATAGAGACATATTCAAAGATTTTGACGAGATTCCATTTAAATCGGCCAGTATTGGACAGGTTCACAAAGCTACCTTAAAAAATGGCAAGAAGGTTGTTGTAAAATTGAAAAGACCAGGAATCCTAGACATTATGAAATCTGATACAAATAATGTTAAGAAGATTCTCGACTTTATTCAGTCAATAGGTGTTGACACTGGTTCTAGTTCTGAATTTGTTCTTAATGACTCTATCGAGTATCTTCTTGGAGAGGCTGATTACAGACAAGAAGTTGAAAATGCGATTAAGTTTAGAAGGAGTTTGAAAGGGATTGATTGGATAAAAGTTCCTTATGTGTATAAAAAGTATTGTACCGATGATATGATTGTAATGGAGTATGTAGAGGCTGATAAGATTACAGAGATCAAAAATAAGAGAATCAATAGGAAGAAGGTGTGTGAAGCATTCGTGAATTCGTATGTGATTCAAACTATGGACAGTGGATTATTTCATGGTGATCCACATCCAGGTAATCTAGCTATTTCCAAAGATGGTAAATTGGTGTTTTATGATTTTGGTCTATTAATCGAGTTAAATGATGAGTTGAAGCAAGGTTTCTCGGACTTATTCGGGTGTATTATAAAACGAGATACAAAGGAGTTGTTCAAATATTAATTAAGCTGGGTGTCATTGTACCAACATCTTCAGACGTCAGTGATATTGAAGTATTTTTTGAAACCATCTTGGGTATTTAGAAACCCTAGATGGTGGTGCTATCATGAACGATGAGCTGGCGGCTGAACTTGCAATGGAAAAACCATTTGTTGTACCAACAAGTTTTGTATATTTAGCGAAATCATTTTCCCTCATAGAAGGTATATGTCTTCAACTCGACCCAGATTTTGATTATTTCACATACCTAGAACCAATGATTCAAGAGCAGTTTTTAGAGTCTCTTGATATAAGTGAAATCATCATGAACACCACAGAAATTCCATCTAAAATTGGAAAAATAAATTCGACTGTTCTCGGCCTTGAGAGGTCGAGAGCAGCGATGAAACGGTCAATGATTAAAACACGACAGGAAATACGGATAGTTCAATACAGTGTGGTATGTGCTCTATTAGCAGAAAGATTCAATGGGACACCGTTCGCTGCACTACTCGTAGCGTTTGCGATTTGGATTACTTTTCGTAAAGATCGATCTCTTTAGCGTTACTCTTCTTCTTCTTAGTTTTCTTCTCATCCTTCTTGATAACATCTTGATGTTCCTTGAACATTTCTTGAACACGCTTGCGCTCTTCACGGGCGATGTCACCAATCTTGTCCTTAATTTTGTCTACCTCGGTCTTTCGTTGTTTTTGGATTTTCTTGCCTATCTTTTTGAAGTCGTCAGTTTTGGCGAACCATGTGGGGGATGCAGTAATAGCGAACATAGTGTTTGTTGTATTTTAAGGACATTTAATTTTTAACCGTTTTAATTTTTCTAGAAACTCTCTCTTTTCACCTGGAGATTCAATTTCCTTCCCAGAGTTTATAGCTTCAATTTCGGGTCCCGTCAACTGCATCGCATTTACACGAAAGTCCATGAATGCCTCCATAGAGTGGGGTACTAGGGGTTGGACAAGTTCATAGATGGCTGTGGCATAGTCACGAATCTCCTTTTGAGCGTGATGATCCATCCTCAATTGTAAGAAATGCATGAGATTGTGTAGGTCCATCTTCCACACGAAGGAGGTATAGGTAGATTGGGGGAGAACACCTCGTGCTTGTTCCCTACACACACCCTTCTCAAGCAACTGCTCATACAATTTAAACGCGTGCTTGTACTGTTCAGAAAGAGCCTGATTCAATTCATCGTCTAGTTCCACGACACCTTCTGATCCTTGATGATTTACGGCCGATTGTCCACGTAGGACTTCCGGTTCATAGTATTCCTCATCAACGATAGAATACCTGGCGGACATCTCATTCACAGATGCGGTTCGATGTCTGAGCCATTGACGAGCGATGTAAAGGGTGCCTTGATACGAAACTTGAAAACAACGAGTTCTAGGGGTGAAGTATGCCAATTGCGAACAAGATACCTAATAAGACCTCGGTCACCACGAGTGGTCTTGGTACCCGTTTGATAACTCACACGAGCACCATCAACTATGGCCTTATCTAGATTCTCTTGGGGCATATGGTCGACGAGTTCTACAAATCCATGATCCAAAACTTTTTCATTATAACAATCTATCCGTTCTAATCTTTAATAATCACAACTTTCATCCATTGGGACTTCTCCACAAAAGTCGTACAACTCATAAAGTTTCTCTTGTGACTTTTCAATCTCAACTGTAGTATTATTCATGACATCAATGGCGTTATCAATGAGATCTAAAACGAATCAAGTTGATCGATCGCTACACGATGATGTTTCCTGTTCGTTTTGAAGAATGTGCTGCAGCCCTAAGACGCTTATTACTCTTGATGATCTTATCGATGTTGGGCTTGGTTGTTGGGGCGGCGGACATTCGGATGATGAGACTCATTGTGAATAACTATCCATTTATATCTTTAATCAGTTCACTTAGGTCTCGATAATACCTCTTCAAGTCTTTCATGAATCTTTTATTATTTTCAAGAACTTCACATTCAACTTTGTTTAAATAAATCCAAGCAAATTTGATTTTGAATATTTTGTCATTTTCTGATTTTCATTTGGTCGACGTGCCACCAACTTTGTAGATTTCTTCTTTTGTGAAGCGGGTAAGACCTCCTTCCTATTCACGAATGACAATGCTTGCATCACAGTATCTGCGAGATCATCTTTCTTTTAGATTTCACAAATGTTTCAACCAATGAGAATTTATGGGTGCTACGGATGAAGTCTTCACATCTCTCGATTGAAACCTTCTTTCTCTTATTGTACTGTGCCCTACCGGGTCCAGCGACATCTGGTATTTTATGTCTAGCATCATATAGGATTGTTTCAGCTTTGGGACACCTAATAATGAAGTATGAATGGAGAAAGTGCATGACAGATACCATTTTCTTGTTGCGATCAGGTTGTTTCTCGATAAGTATGGTTTTCGCTTGAGTACCCATGGACGAGCATCTAGATGATCTCGTAGGGAGACGTAAACACCATCCTTATGTTCGGGTGGAACTCCACATCCCACTCAACAACTAGATTGTTTTTGTCTTCATCAAGAAACACATAGCCAAATTCTTTATACCAACATCAATACTAAGAATCATTACTTAAAAGGATTGGTTTCTCTTTAAGTAATGAAGTATGTTGCCCATAGAGGATATTCTCTGAAATACAGAGATAATAGTCTAGAGGCTATACGAGAAGCTATTGCGCGAAAGTATGATGGTATAGAATTGGATGTACAATTATGTGCTTCAGGAGAACTTGTGTTATTTCATGACGTGTATGTGGACAATCATTTCATATCTGAATTGACCCTAGATGAACTAAAAGAACGAGATATTTGTTCGCTGAAAGATGTTTATCGTGAGATACCTGAAATTAAAGATGTATTCATTCTCTTGGATATCAAGGGTAATAACATTCAGATAGTAAAGGCGCTCGTAGATTTTTATAAAGACAGATCATCACGAAATGTTACTTTTTGTAGTTTTAACCGAAAGATACTTTACACATTCCCAGACATGTTTCAAAAGGGGTCTACATTTGAGACAACTTTTACTGAAAATGAATATGATATGATAACACATAATCTCACAACAGTTATTCTTCACTGGACATGTCTAGATCACAATTTCATTACATATTGTAGATACAAAGATATCAAAGTGTATACATATACACACAAAGACGACAAAGAAATTGAGTACATGTATAGGTATAGGGTAGATGGTATAATAACGAATGGATTAACTTAAAGAGTTAAATTTTTTTATTAGTATGTGGTGTTGGTGGTGCTGTCATTCATTTGACGGAGAGCCTTTAAGTATGCCTCACAAACACGATTCTAGACGGAATAAATTTTACACGAGTGGTAATTTTTGTTCATGGAGTTGCATGAAATCCTTTGCGCTCGACAAACATGGGCTAACTAGAGGTAGTATCATTTGTGGTAATATCATAATGATGCGTAGAAAGATGTATAACCAGTTAGGGAGTATTAAACCCGCTCCAAATAGATTTCTACTAAAAGAGTTTGGTGGTGACATGACGATAGAAGAATTTAGATTGAATCAGACAGTAGATGTAGCAAAACCAAACGAGATTGAAAGTAGACCAGTGGTAGATAATGTAATACCCTTCGTCTCAAACACAAAGAAAATGGATGAGATCAAGAATGCTTCTTCTAACAATAGTGCGCTAAAACTAAAGAGGAACAAACCACTGAAACGAGATTACAACAATTTGGAATCAGCGTTGGGCCTCATCATCACTCCCAAAACCTAACATTCTCTTTTGCTTAGCAGTCGGTAACGAAGGTGGTAAATGTTCAGACTTTTTACTATGAACCCATCTCTCCCCGTCATGTGCGGTCCAACATATGTCATACCGCTCTATCATTTTCCTGCATAAAACACATGGTAATGATATAGCGTCCCCATGCATATTTTTTCTAAAAACAATTAAGTGACCATATTTTCGGTGTAACCAGTCACTGAATTGATGAGATTTATAACCTTTCTTGATACATTCATGGTACAGACGCCTAATAAGTTGTCTCTCCGCACACATGTGATTATTACTCGTCGCTTCGGGTCCTCTGGACATCGTACTTTTAACAGTACAATACTTCATACTTGACAATTAAAGCATACTCCCACCAGAGTATACAAAATCACAATGTTTGCATTCACTTAGGCATACAACTTCTTTTGGAACAAGACCTTTAGCGAAACGATCCAATTCCTTGACTGTATATATTCCATAGGTTATCATAGTTTCTAATGAGGGAAATCTCATTCTAAATAGAAATATCCCGTAACCCTTATGTCATTTTTATGCGATACAAGGGAACCATTTGGTTAAGCACTTTGGAGACCCTGTTTCGCCTTGAGCATTGTAGCGAAAGAATCAACCATGGGTGGAACCAGAGCCTTGAGAACTACTTCAAACTCCGAATCCTTCTCACCATCATCAATCTGCTCGATGAGGTGATTCAGGACACCGATAACAAGCTTCTTCTTTTGGGGTCCTGGAAGCTTCTTGAATTTCGTAGTCTCCATCATAAGACGTCCCAAAATAGGTGGGATATCCTCCTCCTTGGTAAATCCATCGTCGAGGTACTCAACTCTGATATCTTCGACAGTCTTGACCAGACTTTTGGCATCGATCTTTCCAGCGAACTTTTGAAGTATGACTTCCATTTTATATATTTCTATACTATAAGGATACAAATGAAATTCAATGATCTTATCGCATCCACCGCCCTGGCGACTGGTCTAGTCAAAATGTATATGGATTTTGAAAATTCTGCTGATGTAGATGTAAAGTTCAAGAACTCTATCATTTTTGGTATTGTCGTCACGACAACATGGTTCATCTATTACACCAATCAATACGGATTCAGTCATTTTACGATTTATACGACCGTTAGCTTACTTTTACAACTTTATGTGCTAAAGAACATTATGGATAAGGAAAAAGCATCTTAAAGATTCGGGTATTGTAATATCCAGAAATGAGCACTCTCATTCTTGCGTCCGTTAACAAGCCAGTTGTCAAAACGAATAAGATTTCTAAGAAGGCCCCGTCCACTTTCAAGTCTCCTATGCTCACACCCGTTGAGCGCCCTAACGATTTCCTTGCGGTCGCTGAGCGTGTAAATGGTCGTGCTGCTATGATTGGTTTCACATCCGCTGTGGTTGATGAGATCATGACTGGTAACTCTATCAGTACCCAGTTCCATGATAACATCGGTCTCTCTGTCGCTGTTGCCAGTTTGGCGTTCCTCGGAACAGCGGCGAATCCTAAGGATGAGGGCTACATTCAGGGCTTTTGGAAGCCTGAGACTGAGCTTGTAAATGGTCGTCTCGCGATGGTTGGCATCGCATCTCTTCTTCTAACCGAATCTCTTCATCCCCATGTTCCACTTTTTTAGATTGGTTTAAAGATACGAATCTTTTAGAATCTATAAATGAGTACCCTCATTTGTTCGTCGGTTAAGCCAGTCTGTCGCGTGCGTCACCAGACCACTAAGCGTCGTACGCGCACTACGTCAATTACACGCTCTTCCCCCGTCGAGGAACAGCCCGTTCAGAATATCATAATCGAGTACGAGGAGAAGCCTGAACCAGTCCCAGAATATCGCTTCGCTGAGGTTCTCAATGGTCGCGCTGCTATGCAGGGTTTCCTTTGGGGTTCTATGAACTGGGCGATGACTGGTGACAACATCATTCAACAGGTTGAGGATCCCGTATACGCGATGGCTGCGACTGGTGTAGTCACCACATTGGCGCTCGCATCGGTGTTTACTGCTGAAGATTTCACCATCGAGAAAATCGGAGCATTCACCCCAGAGGCTGAGCTTAAGAATGGTAGGTTGGCTATGCTAGGATTTACCACTCTATTGGGATTGAGTGCCATGTAACCCAAATATTCAATCATTTTAACTTTATCTTCCATTGAAAATGTCCCTGCTCTACGCATCACGTAGGCCAAGAACATCATTAGGATATAGACATTTACGGCTATTGGTCTCATACTTTTACTCCTTCAAAAAATTAATCAGATCTTCCCTGGTTTTTTGTTGTTTCCACCCTAACGACTTGAGTTTGTTTGCGCATATGTAGTATCTTTGGTCATTGAATGGACGATCTTCTACATATTCGATCCATTGGTCATATTCTTGTGTGTTTCTTATAGTTTCTATGATGAGACGAGTTACTTCCATAACGGTGAGTTCATCATCTGATGCGATGTTATAAATATCACCAGGTGTACCATTCTTCCATACAATTTCAACTGCGTTTACTACATCTTCTACATGCATGAAGCCTCTTTTTACTGTTGCTGATCTAGACCCATGTATCGTACATTTCTCACCTTGCTTCAGCAGTCGTTTTAATTTGGGAATATGCTTTTCAGGGTATTGATTTGGTCCATACACATTGTTACACCGAATAACCTTGATATTCATTCCAAAAGATTCTATATAGGATCTCACTATCATCTCTGCTGCAGCTTTTGAAGCAGAATATGGATTCGTTGGACGTAGAACACCCTCATCCTCTGTGAATGGTACATCTGTCTTGGATTCCCGTAAACTTCATCTGTACTAAAATGAATAAATTCAACATTTGGTATATGTTTTCTACAAGCTTCAACTAAAACATGTGTGGCATGTGTATTATCCATTGTAAATGATAGGGCGTCATTAAATGAATTATCTACATGGCTCTGTGCTGCGAAATGAAAAATTGCGTCAAATTTATATATACTTATGAGGTGTTCAATTAACTCCTTGTTACCCACATTACCTTGTACGAATGTGGCTACACCTGGTTTTACGTTTTCTACATTAGAGCAGTAGTCAAGTTTATCAACATTAATAAAGTTACTATGGGGATACCTCTCTTTCATTAAATTTAAGAAATTGGATGCGATAAAGCCACACCTCCGGTTACCATTACATTACTGAACATTTCCCCTTTACTTTATGATCCGCAAATGTTTTAAGTAAATTACACACACGATCAACATCGTCGGTATCCATACCGTGATGCGCACCCAAAAGGAATCCATCTTTCATAATACGATCGGCATTTTCAAATTCCTCGAGATACTCCCTAAAGGCTGGGTGTCTCGTGATATTCCCAGCAAATGTAACACGTGTCTGAACATCATTCGTTTCTAGGAACTTTAAAAGTTCAAGGCGATCTGGGCATTGAAGAGGAATAGCGAGCCAGTTAGGGGTTCTGGAATCATCTGGGAGTGTATAATATGGAATTTCCTTGAGATTCTCTAGGTACCTCTCTACATTTTCACGTCTTTTCTTTAGGAATCCATCAAGTTTATCGAGTTGAACGAGACCGAATGCTGCGTTCATTTCACATGCTTTGAGGTGATAGCCTGCGACACCGTAAAGGAACTTCCAATCGTATGGAATACCATCTACTGAGTGGTTGAAGCGTTCACTGGGTTCTTCGATATTGTCACCGATGCGTCCCCAATCACGGAACATGAGGGCTCTTTTAAGGTGTTCCTCGTCATTAAACATAACCATACCACCACATCCACCAGCAGTAATCACGTGACTTGCGTAGAAACTTGTGGTGCTGATATCTGTACATAGAGTCTTAGTTATGGTATCAGCAGAATCTTCAAAGAGAATGAGATTGGGAAACGCTTCACGGATTGCCGACCAATCTGGTACATTACCGATAAGATTGGGGAGAAGGAGACATTTAGTGTTTGGTAACAACCTTCTTGAGATCATCAATAGTTGGGACGTATGAATCTAGACCAACATCACAAAATATAGGTTTGAGACCAAGTTGCATAAGAGGGGCTACTGTGGTGGCGAAACCACACGAGGGTGTAACGACCTCAGATCCCTTTGGAAGATCTAATGCGCAGAGACCTAGGAGAATCGCGCTACTTCCAGAGTTGACAAAGAGACCATGTTTCCCGAATATATCCGCTACCCTTTTCTCAAACTTAACAGTGCGATCACCAAAGCCAGCGAGCCAGCCATCACGAAGACAATCCTCAACAGCCTTAATCTCTTCTTCACCATAAGACTCAAATTTATTGGGTGCGTACCAGATCTTCTTGGTCATTATAGTTTAAAGAGTATTTTTTTCTTTAAATTGTAACGAGGTTATTAGTTCCACCCCAACTTCTTCTTAGGAGGGACTGGTACAACCATATCCTTTTCAAAGTCAATATAGGGAGTCATATTTTCAAGTGAGTTTCCAAACTCCAATTTAGGATAAATCTTTTGCGTCTCTGGTATGGGAATATCTTGTAAAGTTTTCACACCATAGGCTTCCGCGATTTTTACAAAATCCACTTCATCCCCAAATACATCACTTTTGGAAGTCGCAATGTATTTAGAGTTGAAGTAACTATCTTGAAACTGTTTAATGATACCATAACCACTATTGTTTAGAATAATGATTTCGATTGGGAGGTCATACTTCTTGACAGTTAGGAGTTCTTGGATATTCATTTGGAAACCACCGTCTCCGTCAATACAGTAAACTTTCTTACCGGAGCCAATCGCTGCACCTATGGCACATGGAAGAGCAAAGCCCATTGAGGAATTCCCAAAGTTTGTGAAAAGCTTTTGACCATCCTTGAGTTTGGCAGATTGCATCGTCCATACCAAGTTCCCACCTTGATCAGGAATGATGATACAGTCATCTGGTAGATCCTCAAAAACCATCTAGATAATCATAAACAGCTGAGTCACCTTTACGTGTCTTTCTTCACCGTACTTATGCTTCCATTCATTTATTTTATCAAGCCATTCCCCATGATTAATTGGTGCTTCCTTCCATCCACTAAATTCTTGTGAGTCACCAACAGTAACGCTATCAAAGAAATTTTTAGCATCCGTAACTATAGAGTAATCAATATAGACATCCTTTTCTGACATCTTATTAATTTCTTCTGCGTCAACGTCTACCATAATCTTTTTAGAACTGTGGTGAAAACATGGGTCCACTTCCACCAATTTGGCGACTATCTAGACGACTACCCACGGATATAATCAGATCGGCATTTTGGATGACGTAATTTGAGACCTATCACCATAAACACCCGGAGATCCCACACGAAGTGGATGATCGGTTCCACATATATCAAAGGCACCCCATGAAACGAGAAAGGTATCCCAGTCTTTTCAGCAAACTCTATGGCCTCCTTTTCTGCCCCGCGAGCTTTACACCGTGTCCAAATATAACAACCGGTCGTTTACTTTTATGAATATATCCAGATAAGTCATACTTGGGAGTCACTCTACGATGTGTGTAGCTAGGTTAATGTTTACATCTTCAATAGTGGTCATTTGAAGATTCACTGGTAAGTCCATGAGAACTGGACCGTAACGAGGAGTCTTGAGTTCTGTTAGTAACTCCCCGAGAATACCCTCAAGTTGTCCAAGATCTGGAACATGTAAGACTTCTTCGTAACATCCTCAAACATCTTAGCCACGGGCATTTCCTGAAACCCTGTTTGTCTTGGTTTAGACTTGAAGTTGGATAGGTCTTCTTTGTATTCACCTGACCACTGATGAAGAAGGCTGGGATTGAATCATACCAACATCCACATACACCATTAAGAAGGTTTTGGACACCTGGACCACTTGTGACAACTACACCCGCAGTCTTACCTGAAGATCGGTAGTATCCTTCGGCAGCCATAGCCGCGGATTGTTCATGCTGAAAGCAGTAATACTTGACTTTGGAATTCTAGCAATTGCGTTTATAAATGGGACGATAGCCCCACCAGTTATCACGAAATACGTGTCTATACCATTGATATAAAGTGTTTCTATGATGTAATCACAGGTGTTCATCTATTATGTTATGGATCTAAAACTTTAATCATATTTCCACGAACTTCCAGACATTCCCAGTAATTTTTCGAGTTCTTCTTCTTTCATATTATAACTATGTTCGTTATCGGGAAACTTTTGTAAATGAACTTCATTTGCGTATTCATTTATGGCGTTATGAAACATCTGTTCACCATTTATGTATTGCTTGATAAACTTTGGTTTAAAATCCCAAAACAAACCAAGAATATCATGAACGATGACGAGTTGTCCATCTACACACGAACCAGCCCCAATGCCATAAACAGGTATCTTAAGTTCATTTTTCACAATTTTAGATACTTCCTTGGGAACAGCCTCAAGGAGTAAAAGTGAAGCGCCATTATCTTCAACTTCTCTCGCTTGTGTTACAAGTTTATCAACCTCATCAGCGGTTTTAGCCTGTATCCTATATCCACCCATTCTAGCCTGTGTCTGTGGGGTGAGACCAAGGTGGGACATGACTACAGTACCGGAGTCTACAATTGCTTTAATCCTATCTGGGAAATAACCTTCAAGTTTAACTGCATCCATACCTTCTTGTAAAAATTTACCAGCATTCTCAATAGCTACTTGGTTAGATGGTTGATAAGACATGTATGGCATATCACCAATCAAAAAACTGATTTTGGGAACCCTTTTTAACCGACCGACAATGTGTAAGCATCATATCCATGGTAACTTCATTAAGATTCTTAATACCGTGAACAGTTGAACCAGCTGTATCTCCAACTATAATAAAATCAACATTACAGTTATTGATGATTCTGGACGTTGGATAATCATACGACGTTATACCAACACTACGAACTTTGTTTAGCTTATTTTTGAATAGATTTAGGATTGTCCTCTTCATTATCGAATAGTACAATAACAACTTTAAGTAGTTAAAGATATTTGATACATTTAGACTAATGAAGCTCACGTACTCTATACAAGTTTGTAATGAATCTAGGGAGCTCTTTTCCCTTTTAAATCTACTCACTCGTATCGTTGATACCGAAGACTATATTGATGTTATAGTAGATTCAAATAATACAACTGAAAAGGTTGATCTTGTTTTGAAACACTTTGAGGATCGTATAACTGTTCATAGGAGAGCCTTTGATACATTTAGTAAAAACTGTCAATTCCACATAGATGTAGCAAAGGGTGATTATGTTTTCCATATAGACGCAGATGAACTTCCCCCAACAAACACTCATTAAAATTTTGAAGCAGGTTATTGATGAAACTGGAGCTGAAATCTTAGCTATTCCTAGAATCAACATTCATCCGGATATTACGGAAGAAGAAGCGAAGGATAGGAAGTGGAATGTAAATGAAGCTGGTTTCATTAACTGGCCAGACTTCCAGATGCGTATCCATAAGAAATGTGATTACATCACATGGACAGATGAATTACACACTAAACTTACTGGGTCTGATAAAGTTTCCGGAATTAAAGCTATTCCTCCATTAGCCATGTGGCATATTAAATCTATGGACAAGCAAAATAGTCGTTGGAAAATTGATGAAACTGGTGATTATAATATTACTGCTCCATCTAAAACCGATCTTTATGATTTATTGATGTAGTTAAAAAGGTATTGATAAGATAATATACATGAAAGTTTGTGTTTTGGGAGCAAATGGATTTTTGGGTAGATATTTCTTAGAAAAACACCCCGAGTGGATAGGTGTTACGAGAAGGGAATTAGATCTCACTAATCAAATGCAAACAAAAGATTTTTTCACACAGAATCATTTTGATGTAGTTGTACATTGTGCGGTTATGGGGGGTAGTATGCTCGTTCAAGAAGATGGAAATATTACACATAACAATATCTTAATGTTTGAAAATGTTGCGCGAGTTTTCAATGGTAAATTGTTATATTTTTCAAGTGGTGCGGGTGTTCGTGGTGATCCACCCACAGATCCTTATGGGTTATCTAAGTGGATAGTGGACAGACGAATTGAACATCTAGATAATACCCATACACTACGTATTTTTGGATGTTACGGTTCCGGTGAACCAGATCCACATAATAGAGATCGTTTCAAAACCATCTGTAAACAAAATGGGCATATCGTCATTGATAAGGACAAGTACTTTGATTTTGTCGATATCGAAGACGTGAGAAAAGTAGTCTGTGAATATATAAATGGAGATAGAACGGATAAGGAATGTGATCTTGTTTATAGAGAAAAGAAACGTCTATCACAATGGGCTACAGAGTTTGGAGCCACATATGAAATAACAGACATGAGTGAACTTGGTGAGTCTTATGTATCTCAACGTGTTAAATTAATGTAAGAAGGTTTATCATTATACATAAACGTATTAAAAATTGCATCCATATCGGTATTGTCCTTGGGTTTATAGAGTTCTATATTTTTAAGAGCCGACATTATATCTATGTCATCACCTGCCCAATGAGAAATACCATCATGAGCGTAATCATCATCTCTCCCAGATCCCACTAATTTGACAGTAGCTCCTTCATAATTCATATAGTTCCGTATAAGTTCAAATGGTCGGTACAATAGGAATGGGGTAATGGAGTAACAAATTGGGATGAAACCAGATTGCGCTAACCCAACTGCTATACCTACCATTAACATTTCAGAAGAACCGATGTTTATAGCGCGTTTTGGAAAGTCGCGCCGAATATCATTTAAAACTCCATAACCTAAATCAGCTGTAATTAGAAAGATTCGTTCATCTTTCTTCATAGCAGCGTGAAGGTTCTTAGCAAACTCTCTGCGCATTGTTGTATGAACTAATCATAACTTCTTTATGCTCTTTAGACAAAACATGATAATGAGCCTGTAACCCTTTTAGGAAATCAAAGTCCGGATTCTTTGTAAACCAAATCTTCGTTCTCCAATTAAAAGCTTTTAGACGAAGCCATAGATACCACATATTTACCTTATCATATGCTGAATATCCATTTACATTCACGTGTACTTTACAGTTTTTAAGACCCGCGTTTCGTATATAGGCGAGTGACTCCCAAACCGAACCCTCTGCACACTCACCATCCGATATGATGACATGGACATTTCGTTTCTTGTCTGCTAACGCATACCCAACTGCTATAGTTATACCAGATCCAAGGGAACCAGTTGAAACGTGTATACCATTATCAATATCTCTATTAGGATGTACACCATGTTTCTTGTATAATGCGTCAGCATCTTTACCCTCATACTTCTCTAAGGCGGCATATAATGCTATTCCCGCGTGACCAGCGCTCAATACTACAATGTCATCCTTTCCTTTGTGTTTATATATATGATCTAGAATTGGAACAGTTGTCAAGCAACTGCCGACATGACCAATTTTATTATCGTATGCAACTTCAACAACACGTTGTTCCATTGTATTACGTAGTCTATCTATTAAAGGTTACACATCTTTAATATACATGAAGTGTATACTCGTCACAGTTAACGACATTAATTATAAACCCCTCGCCGATTGGACTGTTCACAAAAATAGAAAGTTGTATTGTGAAAAACATGGGTACATCCTCTATCATCTTGAAGATGGTGCTGAATCCATTGTAGGTAAACCTATGAGAGCTGGAAATCCTCCAATCCCCATGGATCATGTGCCAATTGGGTGGAGTAAAATTTACGCAGTTAGAAAAGTTATGCAACAACATCCCGATGCTGAATGGATTTTTTCATCTGAAACTGATTGTATGATTACGAACATGGATATCAAACTCGAAGAAATTATTGAAAAGCACTCGAATCCAAACATACACTTTTTAGTTCCAGCTGATTGTAATGGTACAAATTGTGGAAATATGCTAATTAGAAATTCTGAAATAGGAAGAGCGTTTATTAATACGATTATTGCTGGGCTACCTGTTTATAGACATTGGTATCTATATGAGAATCAACTTATACAGGATTTACTCATAGGTTCTCATCTAGAAGAGACTGGTATGAAACCCGGTGGTACTGCTATGTGGGCTAGAGTCGGTAAAGTTCTTCCACAGAGGATAATGAACTCTTATGACTACAAGAATTCACCCCTTCTCCATAAACGCCCAGAATATCAAGATGTTCTAGGAACGGATGGACAATGGCAAGAAGGTGACTTCCTTATACAATGGGCAGGGACTGATCTAAATTATAGACTGAAAGCTGCTAAAGAAATGCATGAAAACCTAAGTAAAAATAAATCTTAATAAAAAGCAAGCGCAATGATTGAGGATCACGCTGAGTTCAAAGATGCGTGCCAGGAACTAGAGACACGGATCGATGAAATTTCTGATGATTTACGTAATTTACCCACGGATTATAAATTGATTGGGCAATATTCAGATATTGACAAAGAAATCAATGAAGTTTCAGAGTGGTACGAGGCGAAGCGTCACGAAATCTACGTCTTTATAGAAAAGTATAAACTTGAACGCAAACTTATGGATGTGAAAATTTCACGGATTGATACAGATCTAAAGCATCTGAATAACGATGTTCAGAACCTCAAATTACAAGTGTTTTCTCATGACCAACACGGAGGTTCGTATTCACGATTATCGGAATACCTGCATCGGTAAGATTTTTACAAAATGCTACGTCTTCGGAACATGTATCTCTCAACATAACCCCATCTTTACCTTCAATCTCAATGAGAGGGTAGCTAAAGTATGGATACTTCAACTTCTCTATGACACCTTTACGACACGCAAAGAATCCCATCCCATTATAGGCTACAGGCATATATTTAGGTTCTTTCTTTACACTCTCTTCAGTCTCAAATTGGAAAGTTCCATATTGTTTGAAGTACTCCACATCCCACTCCTTAACCATCGCGTAGTGTTTTAGATCTTCCATTCTGTACATACCTGATACAACTGGGTGAGTCTCAGTATCTTTGATAATCTCCAATACCTGTTCAGGTTTGAATATTATGTCCGAGTCGATTGTGAGCCATACATCATAGTTAAGTTTTCCACCAAATGGGATCTGATCTACACCCCGAGAACATCTAGACCTAGAGTTTTCATTCTAGAAAATGTAACATAACTTGAATATTCATTTGTAATTACAGCTTCATATCCTTGATCTTTCATAGTCATTATCGTGTTAAGTAAACATATCATGAATCTACCGGAAAATGATCGCCCAGGTAATGCGAGGACAACCTTTGTCATTTTGATAGAATACCCAGTACTTCTTTAACCGCTGGATGACGAACAATATCATCGTCTCCCATTTCCACATGTTGAATATAATCAAGCTCTGTACATTGCATTTTGTACACCAAGTTTTCGAGTCCATTATCCCCTTCCAAGTCGGATTGTTCTAAATCACCAGTCACTATTATTTTTGTACCCTCACCTATACGTGTAAGAAGAAGTTTCATTTGATTTGGTGTTGAGTTTTGCATCTCATCAGCTATAATCAAAGTGTGATGAAACGTCCGACCTCTCATGTACCCCAATGGTTCAATAGAAATACACCTATCCATCTGGTTATGGGTCATAGACTGTTCAAAAATGTCATACATTGGCCTCGTCCATGGTTCCATCTTCTGATCCATATCACCAGGTAGGTATCCCATATCTTCGTCGGCCGCAACAATTGGTCTAGTGAGTACAACCCTCGCTCTAGGATGCTTTGAAATATGTTCAGTCGCAATTTGACACGCGAGCATAGTTTTTCCAGAACCTGCCGGACCAGTCCCAATAATTATGGGTTTACTTGATCTCAAAGCTAACATATATTTACACTGACCAGATGTCTTTGGGAAGTTCATCTATATTAATTAAAGATTTTTTCCTTATATATTTAAATGGACTTTCACTTTATAAAATTAAATTACAACGGTACGTATCTTAGCCTTGTGGATCCTAATTCAAAATCTCGTTTTGTATGTTTTGCTGAAAAGGATATGGCGATGAAGTGTGTAGATTATGCAGCAGAATTTAGAGCAAGAAATCGTATATGGCCCTCTTTAGATATGTCTTCAGAAAATAGAAAATTAGAATTAAATGAAGAGGTAAAATTTCCATACGGTTCTCCTCGAATTATAAAACGTTCACTGGATATTGAAACATTTGATTTCACTACTTTAGATAAAATAGCATGTAGAACAAACGTCTCATTTTACTGTATAATAGCTTTTGACGTGATTTTTCGTAATGATAGTGAAAGTATAAAAATGTCCGGACAGGAGATGGATGGTGTCGCTAACCCAGAAGATTTTGGTGAGTGGATGGACTTTAGCTTAAAAACAAAGTAAGATCTATGTATAACATGTGTGGCATTATCGCTCTCTTCGGTGAAGAAGTGGATTTGAGTTCATATCTCCTTTCTCACCGAGGCCCAGATGACTATAGGACATCTAAAATTGGGAAGTGTCGTATGGACTTTTATCGCCTCGCGATTAATGATCTAACAGATGCCGGTATGCAGCCATTTATACAAGATAAGTCTATGCTTATTTGTAATGGTGAAATTTACAATTACAAAGAGTTTCTTTTAGGTAATGAAAAGAGTACTAGTGATTGTGAAGTTATCCTCCCCATGATCAACTCCTTTGGTATCACCAAAACATGTGAACTGTTGAATGGTGACTTTGCTTTCGTATACACGGATGGTAAACGTATTATGGCAGCCCGTGATCCCGTGGGTGTTCGTCCACTTTTTTACACTCGTTACGACGAGAATTCAATCGCGTTTGCGAGTGAAGCCAAGGCTTTGGGTCCCCTTCAGTCTGAAATACATGTATTCCCACCGGGTCATATCTTTGACTCCTACATTAATGACTTTGTGTGTTATCATACGGGGTACTGGAATGTTAATAAACACGTCAATAACCATATGACCGATGAAATTCGTGAATCTTTTGAGAAGGCGGTCAATATTCGCCTAGACAATACTGATAGAGAAATTGGTTTCCTATTGTCCGGTGGTCTAGACAGTAGTCTTATCGCTTCTATCGCTTCCCGTAGACTTGGTAAGATTAAGACGTTCTCTATTGGTCTAGAAGGAAGTCCCGATTTACAGGCTGCTCGTAAAGTTGCTAAGTACCTAGATACAGAACATACCGAGGTTACTTTTACACCACAAGAAGGTATCGCTCATCTCACTGATGTGATTTATTCACTTGAGTCATATGACACTACTACAGTCCGAGCAAGTACACCTATGTGGCTGTTGTGTAGGTACATTAAACAGAAGACGAACTGTCGTTACATCTTTTCAGGTGAGGGAAGTGATGAACTTCTAGGTGGATATCTCTATTTCCATAACGCTCCAAATGTTGACGAGTTTTCGTGTGAGAATATGAGACGCCTTCGTCTTATTCATCAGTTTGATGGACTTCGCGCCGATAGATGCGCGGGTGCACACGGCCTAGATCTTATAGTGCCATTTCTCGATAAGAATTTCATTGACTTGTGTATGAGAATGAATCAAAATGATAAGGTTGGTCCAATCGAGAAAAGCATACTTCGCGAGGCGTTTGAGGGGTATCTTCCCATGATATTCTATGGAGACAAAAAGATGGGATGAGTGATGCTGTGGGTACAAACTGGGTGGATGAGGTGAAAAAGTACGCAGAAGAAAACGTGGATGATGTTTTATTCAAGGAGACTAAGGTGAAGGCGCATGGTCACAATCCATCAATTACAAAAAGAAGAGGCTTTGTACAGAAATATCTTTTGGAAGTTGTATGGGAAACAAAGTGATCACCTCATATCCGAGATCTGGAGACCTAGGTGGACAACTATAACTGATCCAAGTGCGCGTCTACTTATAGAAAAGAATCGTACTTAATGTATATGACTGATTTCGTAAGGAATTTCAACAGTAAAAGTGAGGCTGACGTGATGTGGCTTAAGGAGATTGGTCAGGCGACTGTTAAAACTATGGATGGCACAAAGGTGGATATTGTTAGTATCATCAACAAAAATCAAATTAAGGGTAAACCCAAAATGGATAAACCTCTTGATTGGGCGTATGTACACTTTCAGTTATGCATGAAGTATGCCAATGCTGTTCTAAACGAGGATGCGTTCGTCCCGGGTTCCAAATGAGAGGTATTCCTCTAATGAAAAATCTTGTGGTTCCGAATTCTCGTCCATGCGTATGAGTAATATTTTACCCCGCACTTCTTCACCATGAAATGGGTACGGTAAAATGTTGTCATTTTCAATCATACCTTGTTCGGCTTTCATAATAACCACATCTATTTCAGGCCATTGACCAATAAATGTAGCCCTACCTCCAAGTAGTTTGAAAATTTCATTCTTGGAGGGTTCTATATCCAGTTCAATTTCTTCATATCTGTCTTTTATCTCATGAATGAGAACAGCCTTAGTCATCTTAATTTCATCATATAAAAAAATATTTACAAAAGATATACCAAGATGCATCGTAAGACTATGTTTTTTATCGCTATCGCAATAGTGATGTTTGTTTGTGCTATGGGATCCATTGATATCAAATTCGGTGGCCCCCTATTCAGCACGAATGGTAAGGATCCTAGATTTGTCTTTGCTGAGAAGTATCGCCCACCCAACGCTGATTACAAATACGGCTTCGTAGACACCAACCCCGCGCGTCGTGTTGGTGCGTTCTTTGATAATTGCTCACCTGAAAATATGGAGGATTGTAAGAGGAATGATCCTTACAAAGAGCTCCCCAAACCCTAAGTAAACACAATTTCACTGAGAAGTTAAGATTTCTCACTAAAATTGTCTTAAAAGATAAACGAGCCTAGTAGGTAAGTATGAATAACGTCACACGTGAATTTGTTATCAAACGCCTGTCCGAACTTTTGGAGTTACCTGAGGATGATGTCATCTGTGTGAATATGGAAAAGAGTATATTGAATCACTCTATAAGTCGTTGTGAAGATGCTGCTTGGGAAAACCACAAATTTACAAACATCTACAAACACAAATTCTTACAGATTCAGTATAATCTCAGAAAGTCTCCTGAATTAAAGATGAGTATTTTGAATAAAAATGTTAAAACGAAGGAAGTTATTGAAATGGATCCCGAGAAGTTATGGTTTGATGGACCACGTGCTAAACAGGTTGAAATGAAAATCCATAATGATATTAGAAAACAGGCTTTGGCACAAGAGGCTAAAAATCAAGATGGTTTGTTCAAGTGTGGTAGATGTAAAAAGTATGAAGACGACATACTATGAGATGCAGACAAGATCCGCGGATGAACCCATGACCGTGTTCGTGAGCTGCCTCAACTGTGGGAAAAATTGGAAGTGTTGAGTTTATGTTCAGAGTCTGTAAGATCTGTTTCTAAATCACCCACTGATAACACAAAGTTATATGGGAGTTGTTTTTTCATCAATGTTTTAGTACTGGGACTCGTGAATCCCAAATAGTCGCTAGGAATGTTATACTTACCGAGTTGATTTATCGTCCAATTGATTACATGCTGTATACTAGGTCTAGCTGTAATAATCACGATCTTGTACCCCAAATGTCTAGCTATATGTAAAAGTTCAATCATTTGAGTGATTGGAGTACCATCTGTATAGATTAGAGTGTCGTCTATATCGAACATAACCGCGTCGTTTTCTCTGATAATACGACCAGATATGTACTGTACACCCCTTTCTTTAAGAGTATCCATTAATGTTATTAAAGATTTAAATTTCAAAATAACCACATGATCATAGACGTCAAGTGTGATGATGGTACTACACAGATAGCTCGCACTGTTCTCGAAACTGATGTGACCTACACTGTAAACTTTTTAGAAAGAAATAAGTATCATCTATATGATTTCATGAATATAAATGAAGTTATTAATAAAGAGGCAGTTTCCGGATTTTACGACACCGATGACCTTGAAAAAACGCACCTTTACGCAAAGAACCCTAATGGGTATGAACTCGTAGATGATAGCGAAGATGAGGACTATACATGCTCTGATAGTGAGAGTGACAGTGAAAGTGAAAGTGATGTAAGTCTGGTTGACGAAGACGAAGTTGAGGATGAAGACCTAAGTTAATAAACGTACAATGTATTTTATCAACCATGGAGTATAAAGAACCAAAAAAGCGTGTAACTAAAAATGATAAGAAAAACAAAAAACAACCCTTCTCACAAAAACATATAAGAAACGTACTTAAACAAAAGGAGCAAGCAGTATCTAAGAGAAACGATGGCCCCTTACCACCCCCCAAATGCACACTATTCCCAAATGGACGTATCTGAGTATGATCAAGACAAGGTTTTTTCATTCATTGGTAAAACCGGTAAGAAGTTCTATTGGTTGACAAAGAAACTGGAACTTGACTATTTGTGGTACGATAAGGAGCGCAAGGTTATAGAAATTTGGGGTCCTTATCATACACACATACGAACCAACAATCTGAACATGTCATTCGTTGTGAATTGGATTATTTTCTGAAACCTAAGTCAGAGGAGACAACTGTGGAAAACAATGAGTTTTTACAAGCGCCCATCGAGGCGTGTTAAACCCACTCTCCCGAGTAGAGTGGGTGAAATTGATGAGAACAGTTTTTTGGGTCAAATTCTGAAAAAAACACAAACTGATTACGCCCCAGTTCCAAAAAGACCTGTCTATCACCAAGATGCATACTTGAAGACGTTGGAAAAACATTACAAAGATATGGGTCTTACTTTTGTAAAACCCAATCTACCAGTGGTTGTACCAACTATAAAACCACCTAAAAATGAAGAACCTGAACTTGATGTACCCGACCGCGTTTATTTGAAACTTCGTGTTTTGAAAAGTGGTGTTGTACGCATTAAACTAAATTGCTCAATTTGGGATCTACACAACAAATATTATAAGGATGCCAAAAGACCACCATTCAAATCAGTTTTACAGGCGTACAAATCTCATGGATTTAGTAAAGAATATCTTGAGAAACTCAAAATAAATGAAGAAAAGCATAAGCGACTTGCTATTCACATTGACAAAGTGTTTACAAAAATATTTGATAAAGAACCCGCTAAGAAACCCAAAAAGGAAAAAAAGAAACCAAAGGAGATTGAAGAAGATGTTGATGAGATCAAAGAAGTTGATGAAGATGATGATATTGTTCCGCAATCAGATGATCCCGAGGAAGAAGAAACTTTGGATGTAGAACCAGATGAAGATGAAGAACCAGAACCAGAAGAAGAATATGTGGATGATGCTGAATAGATACCTAAGTTAACAACGTTTGTAATGAAAATGAGTCATGAGTCATGAATATATTTTTCCTATCCCTTATACCAAAAAGAAATCGCTCACATGTCATGTGATCAACATGTCGTAAAAATCCAATTGGAAATATGTCAAATGCTGTATACAGCTTGGTATTTCTCCAATGAGGAAGAATTTGTTCACCCTAGCCCCTTTTATTAAAGATGGGTCACGTCGGGGTACAAACCAGCTCATAAGAAGCACCCCATGACTATGTGGATTGCCTCAAGTTTGAAAAATTATAGATACGCATGTAAAATAGGTATAGCTCTAACGTTAGAGTATACACATAGATACGGTAAAATTCACACATGTGCGAAGCATTTACTTTGGTTGTACCAAAATCATCCAACCCACTTTGAAGAACGCAAAAGTGAGACGGCGTATTACTCCAAAGAAGGTATCCCTGAATGTATGCCAGAACAGTTCAGGAGTTCTAGTATTGTGGAAGCGTACCAGATGTATTATATGGTTGACAAGATGCATTTCGCTCGATATAAAATCCCAATTGATAGTAAATGATTATAGCAACTTCTTTTTGATCATCCACATCAAAGGTGTAGTTGAATTTGAAGAGAAGGGCAACAGGGTTCTCATCAAAGTGAATCTAAAGTCTTCCAAGTACAAAAATAGTACTCATGGTATCCATGTACATGAAGCAGGTGATCTCACACATAACTGTATGGGTGCCTGTTCACACTTCAACCCCTACAATAAGAAGCATGGTGGACCAAAGTCATCTGAGAGGCACGTTGGTGATATAGGAAACATCAGATTTGATTCAAAGGGTGTTGCTAAATTTAGGATGTATGATAATCACATTAAATTGAAGGGTTACAAAGCCAATATCATCGGTAGATCCCTAGTAATCCACGAAGATCCAGATGATCTAGGTATAGGTGGACACAATGACAGTTTGACGACTGGACATGCGGGTAAAAGAATCACATGTGCGGTTATCGGATATTCTAAGCGAATGTTTTGTAAATGAATATAGCTTCAGGTCTTTTTTCGGGGTCACCATACCCCAATGATTTTAGATACTGGTGTATCTCTGAGTCTTCAGAGAAATCATGTATTTCAATAAGAATTGTAGGTTTATGTTTCTTAATAGTTTCACTCGCACCCTTCAAAACCTGTAACTCGTGACCTTCTACATCAATTTTAATAAATGAAGGAACACCTGTATAGATGTCATCTAGTCGTTCACAGCTGACATCTACACCTTCACCTCGCATTTCATCTGTGTGATGAAAACTCGTTCCACCGTAATTGATAGTACATTAGATTGACACCCATGGGACGGTATATGAATCTTCGTAACAGTTTTTTCATCTGAGAGGGCACATGGAATAACCTGAACTGGGTATCTCAAGGAGTTATTCTTGACATTTAGACTAACTATATCATGATACACGGGTTCAAAGGATAGCACGGGGCCATAATCTGAAAAGAGTAAAGTGTTGTAACCAATATTTGCTCCAATGTCAATGATCTCTGTACCAGGTTTATGCAGCATACGTACGTCGCGTCGCATCCACCGATCCCATTCATTTCCTCGTGCAATAGCGGGTCCTATGTATTCGTCGTCTGAAATCACGTGTACATCGTAAATTCCATTGTTTACACGAGCAACGTTAATTTCCATACTTCTTTTAATACGGTATAAAACTTTAAATACTGTTATAACAATGGCATGTCCACATGGAATAAATTTGATTCGTTGTAACGTGTGTAATGGTGGTCCTTTGTGTATACATGGGGACTTGAGAGAGTTGTGTGACACATGTATGTATTTTGAGATATGTGAACATAATCAACGAAAACTACGCTGCCACGTATGCCGAAAAAGTGGGTTAAAACAATCACCACTTTATTATAAAGTATGTTCAGCATTGGAAAAAACTTTACCGCACCCACTGTCAAAGTTGATACCAAGGAACGAAAGGTGGAATACCACCCAAGAACATATACAATTTATCCAAGGGATCAAGAACCGTGAACTCCCTTCCGTAATCATACGACCCAATAAGAACATTGCAGTGTTTCAGGAAGAGAATGGGGATTATGGTGATGTTTCAATCCCACAGAACGAGCAGTTGTGGCAGACACTAATGGAAAGTGAGACTGAAGTTCTCATAGATAATACCCAACCTGTATCTCTCATCGAGAATGTTGTCATGTTCTTTTTTATCGCTTACATATTTACCCTTGGTCGTACCCTATTCGCCCCAAGAGGTGAAGGTGGTATGGGAATGCCAAATCCTTTCATGAAGTCTGCTGAATTCAATATGGAAGATGAGGTTACCACACGTTTCAAGGACGTTGAGGGTATCGACTCAGCTAAGGATGAGCTCGAGGAGATTGTTGACTTTCTCAAAAACCCCGAGAAGTACTTTGGAAGTGGTGCCCGAATCCCACGTGGCGCCCTCCTCGCCGGTGCCCCAGGTACTGGTAAGACTCTTCTAGCTCGTGCTATCGCGGGTGAATCTAGTGTACCTTTCCTCCAGTGCTCCGCGGCGAGTTTCATTGAAATGTTCGTGGGTGTTGGCGCTAAGCGCGTCCGGGAACTCTTTGAGCAAGCGCGTGAAAATCAACCATGTATCATCTTCATTGACGAGATTGATGCGGTGGGAAAGAAGCGTGGTGGAACTACCACACCTGGTAATGATGAGCGTGAGCAGACTATCAACCAGCTTCTCACTGAGATGGATGGTTTTGACAATGAGACTGGTATCGTAGTGATTGCTGCGACAAACAGGATTGATATCCTAGATGATGCACTGCTCCGTCCCGGTCGTTTCGACCGTAAGATTCAGGTGTCCCTTCCAAGTGTTAAGGGTCGCCTAAAGATTCTTGGTGTCCACGCTCGGGGTAAGAAGTTTGCACCCGATGTGCGCCTCAAGACTATCGCTAAGCAGACGACTGGATTCTCTGGTGCTGACTTGGCAAATCTGTTGAATGAGTGTGCTATTAGGGCTGTGAAGGATGGTGACGGTACCATTACAAATGATATTGCCGAGAATGTCTATCAGCGCATTGTCGTTGGGGCTAAGGGTGATGTTAAGTATTCTTTCCGTAAGAAGGAGCTTGTGGCCTACCATGAGGCGGGGCACGCCATTGTCGGTGTTCTCGTACCAGATTATGACACGGTTCGTAAGGTTTCTATCATGCCCCGGGGTGCTGCGGGTGGTGTGACTTTCTTCCAACCCTCAGAGGATAACGCGGATAGCCCATTCTATACGAAAGAGTATCTACTCGCACAAATCCTCGTTGCCCTAGGTGGTCGTGCGGCTGAAGAGGTTATCTATGGAGCCAATCGTGTCACGACTGGTGCGAGTTCCGATTATGCGAGGGTCTACGAGATTGCACGTGAAATGGTAACGACCTATGGCTTTGGTAAGAATAAGTATGATTACCGTAACCTGTCCCCGTCTGCCGCTCTTAAGGTGGATAACGAGATTGAAAACATCGTGTCACAGTGTTACAGGTATGCACTCAAGATGTTGACGGATAACAAGGACAAGTTGGAAGAACTCAAGGATTTACTCATCGAGGAGGAGATCGTCGATGGGGAAGTCGTGTATGACATGCTTGGACAGGGTCGTTGTAATTCGTTTGACTGTTCGGTCAGTTTTGATTAAATTCTCAGGTCATAATAGATATGTCTACAACTAGGACTAATACTATTACCACTACAGGTAATACACCAAACAGGGGTAAAGTTGTAAGAACTAATAGTAATGGTATCACCCGCCTCGTGGATGCACCCATAAACAATGGCCGGACACCAAATCTTAACACACGGAGAAAACTCATGGCCAATGCGGCTAATCGTAGAGGTGTGGGTGATCGTCGTCAACAGCTTGTCAACACATACCTTAGTCTGGCCTATGAGATGCGACCAGGATTGGAACGAAAGATTTTCAAGAAGTACCTTCTACTCATTATGCACTCCATAGATAAGATCGCTGGTTCATCTAGAAATTCTGAACGTTATTCACAATTATACGAGGAAGCGGAGAACTTAACTGGTACCGTAAATCTAAGTGTTCAGAATAAGGCTGCGGAAATCATAACAAGTATTTTGCGAAATATATCTAAAATTGATTATTCAACAAGTAAAAAATTAACAAGTCTATTAATATTTTAATTCTCTCCCAATAGTAGACATGTCGTGTAAAGAGAATCCACATTTCGTTATTGTCAAAAAAACTGGTACAGGATTCTCATTTGACAATGACGTAACGTATAAAAGTCCATTCGCGAGTCATACTTATCACAGGCTAAAGGTGTTCTCCATCCATCACTACAGGTAAAGAGTGATTGGGGTATTAATCCTAAAGATACGATCGTTCAACTACTCACAGGTCAGGCTGCTGCAGATGTACTGAAAAGTCCCACGGGTCGTGACATAATCTTAACAAAGACGAAAACGGATAAGAAGTCCGGTAAGAAAACAACGATTTCTAAATTTGGCCTCCTCGCTCCGTCTAAAACGAGTAGTGGATATACATTGACTAGATTTGGTGACAGAAGCGAGGGTTTATCCGTTGCTGAACTCTCTAACCTTCTCAGTGATATATCGATGAGACCTACGAATATAAAAGTTCGTGGGAGCCCTCTAGAGTACAAACGTTTACTTGATTACATACAATTTTTGATGGTCGAAAAGGTGACGAACGATAAAAGTCTTTATTTGGCTCGACCTAATAATCATCATGTCATGGATGCCGTACACACTGACGGTGTATCACTTGAAGATGCATACGCTGGGATGCATGACGAAGATAGTACGTTGTACAATACAGCATATTTCGTCACGATGGATCGTGTAGCCGCTTTAGCTTCTGTAGTACGTGAAATACCAACAATCTATCAAACGGGTAATCAGTATTACTATAATGTCCCTACAACCAATGTCATTCCCAGAATTCGAGAGATACTTACGTCTATGTTAAAATCGAAGGGGTATACCATGCCCAAAATATCGATGAATAGTCACAATAATCGTACACAAGAACTGGTTACACCGAAAGGTCGACCCGTTATAACCAGTGGTTCATTATTTGTGGGGTTTTTAGATACACGGAATGTCAGTGAGAAAACGAATGCTAAGGGGACGAGGATCGTTGGATCTAATTTTCACAATCTCGATATGATGGACAAGGCACTCATCTTATTTTACTGGGTTTTTCAATTACCCAAGTTACACGTCCGGTGTCAACAAACAGGTCGTCAAATACTTTTTGGCTATATTAGACACGTTTCATGATTTTACCGATTCGAAACGAATCGCGAGTTTCAAAAATATGTGGCCAGAATCCAAAAATACTAAACCTTACACGAATGCTAGGATTAAGACTCGCAATGGTATAACCAACCAAAACATCCCAACAACGTCCCAACAACATAAGTTCTTGGTTAAGTTACTGGGTGTTGATATTTATAGGAAGGTTGGTAAGTACAACAAGTCTATCGAAAATACGATATCCAAAACAAATACACGTGGGGCTATCCCTGCTCAGCTAAGAGTCGCACACTTTTTGTATTTTATCACCAATGTACTCGGGAGTCAACCTTCACGTGGACTTATCGGTGCATGTGAAGAACTGTCACGTGACATCATGATAAAGTTATCTGGTGACACATTTATAAATAAACCATGGAATTTCCGTGACACTAACCGTGAACCTGGTGAAAACATATGTAAATTACTAAACAAAGAAAAGGCTTGTTTG
>UEXL01000127.1_pt1 | contig 34001 bp, 51 predicted proteins | sample 1796671 | NCBI WGS metagenome assembly UEXL01 (sample SAMEA4772471, study PRJEB27181) | metagenome | reverse complement strand
CTGAGGAGATGACAGAGTACCGCGATGAAACAGAGCAGATGCTTTTCCGTCTTCCTCTTGCTGGATCTTCTTTCAAAAAAGTTTATTACGATCCTATCATGAAGCGGCCATGTGCGATGTTTGTGCCAGCAGAAGATTTTGTAGTTTCCTACGGTGCCGCTGATCTCGCTACATGCCCACGTTACACGCATGTAATGAAAAACAGAAAATGAAATTGCCGAGCTTCAGGTGGCTAACTTCTATCTTGATGTCGATCTTGCCCGCTCCAGAGCCTGATTATTCTGATATTCAGGAAAAGTATGATGAGATTGATGGTGAGACTGCTGTCCTTGAGGACGATGATCGGCACACCATACTTGAGGTTCATGCTGACCTTAACCTGCCAGAGCCTTTCGATGATCCGGATGGTTTGGCGCGTCCGTATGTTGTCACCATTGATAAGTCCAGTTTGACAATCTTGTCCATAAGGAGAAACTGGTATGAAGACGATACTAAGAAGCGTAAAAGACCGCACTTTGTTCACTATAGATACTTACCGGGCCTTGGGTTCTATGGAACGGGTCTTATTCATCTTATTGGTGGTCTTGCTAAAAGCGCCACAAGTATTCTTCGACAGCTTATTGACGCTGGCACACTCAGCAACCTCCCCGCTGGCCTTAAAGCTCGCGGGCTTCGTATTAAAGGTGACGATTCGCCTCTCATGCCGGGTGAGTTCCGCGATGTGGACGTACCGGGTGGTGCGATTCGGGATTCGATTGCATTCCTTCCTTACAAGGAGCCATCATCAGTATTATACCAGTTGCTCGGAAACCTCGTGGAAGAGGGGCGAAGGATTGGCTCCGTTGCTGATGTACAAGTTGGAAACCTCAACCCGCAAGCTCCGGTCGGAACTACACTAGCTCTTATGGAGCGAAGCATGAAGGTCATGTCTGGCGTTCAGGCTCGTCTTCATGCGGCTTTAAAAAAAACGAACTTCGTATTCTTGCAAAAGTAGTTCGTGACTATATGCCGCCAGAATACAATTACGATATGGAAGGCGACTTCAATCGCCAACAGGACTTTGATAAGCGTGTGGATGTTATTCCTGTATCAGATCCTAATGCTGCCACAATGGCACAGCGTGTCGTCCAGTATCAGGCTGCCATGCAGTTAGCTCAGCAAGCTCCCAATCTTTATAATATGGGTAAACTTCATCGTCAGATGCTTGAGGTACTTGGGATTAAAGACGCTGATGAAATTGTTAAGCTTCCAGATGACATAAAGCCGTCAGACCCTGTCACAGAAAACATGGCTCTTCTAAAACAGGAGCCTGTTAAGGCGTTTAAGTATCAGGATCACGAAGCGCATATTCAGGTTCACATGGCTGCGGCCCAAGATCCAAAGCTTATGGAAATCATTGGACAGTCTCCTTTCGCTGGAGCAATACAGGCGTCTCTTGCAGCGCACGTTACAGAGCATGTCGCCTTGCAGTACAGAAAAGAAATAGAAAAGAATCTTGGTGTAGGATTGCCTGACGAAGAAAAGCCTTTACCAGAAGATGTCGAGATAGAAATATCAAGACTTTCTGCTGAAGCAGCAGGCAAACTCCTTCGTAAGGATCAGGCTGAGGCAGCGCAAAAACAAGCCCAGCAGCAACAGCAAGATCCTCTTACCCAGATACAGCAACGTGAGCTAAAGCTGAAAGAGGATGAGTTCCAGCATAAAAAACAACTTGATATTGCTAAGCTTCAAGCCGATATTGAGTCCAAGGCTTCAAACGTTGAGGTTCAAAAAGATCGTTTGCAGTCAGAAGAAAAGCGTGAGGGCGCTCGCCTTGGCGTTAAGGTGGCAACAGAGACTGACAACGCCCGAAGAGAAGATATTAAGCAGGGCATAGAGTTAGGTCGTGAAATAGCAAAGGACTTGGTGGAGACTGATGAATGAACTTGATTTTGTAAAAGACAAGATAAGGAACTATTTGAATGATATCGCTGACCATATGGCCGGTGGCGGATGCGGAAACCACGAGGAGTATGTTCGACTCGTTGGCAAAGTGGAAGCTCTCGCGCTTATTGAAAGGGACATTCTCGATTTGCAAAAGAAGTACGAAGAATCATAAGGCTTCCGCTTCTGATTCAATTGAGTTATATTGTAAATGTGGAGACTTTCAGGGCGAAAACCCTGCAAGGTACTGTGAACCTAAATCACTGCAAAAGGAACAGAAATGTATTCTGCTGAAAAAACGGTTGATGAGTCTATCGCCCGCAAAATGCCAGAACCGACTGGCTACAAACTTTTGATTAAGCCGCTTGAGGTTAAAGAAAAAACAGAATCTGGAATTTACATAACTGATACACTGAAGAATGCGGAACAGACCGCTTCAGTTCTTGGTTTTGTAGTGAAGGTTGGGCTGGACGCTTATAAGGATACTGAGAAGTTTCCTAATGGCCCTTACTGTAAAGAAGGTGACTTTGTGATTTTTCGTTCTTATTCCGGTACAAGGTTTAAGATTGAAAAACAGGAGTTCCGTCTTATCAATGATGACACTGTTGAAGCCGTCATCGATGACCCAAGGGGATACGCAAGAGCATGAACAATACAGCTGAGAAGTTAGAAGATGACTCTATTGAGGTAGAGTTGGAGGACAATTCTGAACTTGAGGTGGACATCGTTGATGACACCCCAGATGAAGATAAGGGCAAACCTCGCCGCGCCGATGAAGCTGAGGCTATAATCCCAGAGGACGATGAGATCGCTCAATATAGCGGTAGCGTTCAGAAACGGATTAAACAGCTAAAGTTTGAATACCATGAAGAGAGACGCCGTAAAGAAGAGGCGTCTAGGCTTCAGGACGAGGCGGTTGATTACGCTCGTAAGATTACTGAGGAGAACCAGAAACTCCGCAAAACCCTTGAAGAGGGTGAAGGCGTTCTGGTGGAGCAAGCAAAGAGCAGAGTTGAGGCTGAGCTTGAACGTGCTAAGTCTGCTTATAAGGAGGCCTACGAGACAGGCGATCCTGATAAACTGATTGACGCTCAAGAAAAGCTAAGCTCTCTTCAGAATGAAAAGTTTAGGGTAGAGTCTTATAAGCCCAAGCCTCAAGTAAAGCAGGAGATGCCTGTAGAGCTTGAGAAAAAGCCAAAAGTTCCAGAGCCAGACGAGAAAACAAAAGCGTGGGCATCACAGAACGAATGGTTTGGCAGTGACTCTGGAATGACAGGTTATGCCTTTGGTGTGCATGAAACCTTGGTAAAACAAGGAATCAATCCGCAGACACAGGCAGATGAGTATTACCGGCGTATAGATGAGTCTATGCGTGAACGGTTCCCAGACAAGTTTGATGAGCAGCAAGTTGAGGCTGCACCTGTTCGTCAAACTGGTTCCGTGGTTGCCCCCGCTGGGCGGAGTGCAAAAAAAAACCACGCAGAGTGCAATTAACCTCAACACAAGTCGCTCTCGCCAAGCGCCTTGGCCTTACGGCAGAACAATATGCGGCGCAACTCTTGAAGGAGGCATCTAATGTCTAACAGAACCCCACGCACAAACGAGACTCGTGAAGTAGAAGACATGGCAAAGACCGGGCATGTTACCGACCCCCGAATCACGCAATGGTGTAGAGTACCGCTGGATTCGCACATCAACTTTGGGAATAGTGACAACACCAATGTTTCGGCTAAATTTCGTGAGGGTTGGACGCCAGTCAAGGCAGAGGACCATCCTGAATTACAAGTGTTGCCTGATATCGATTCTCGATTTCAAGGTAATGTTGAGGTTGGAGGATTGCTACTTTGCGAGAACTCAACCGAATATGTGGTATCCCGTAGGGACGCGCATGATGACATGAACGTTAATCAGATCCAAGCGGTAGACAATAGCTACCTAAAACAATCTGACGCTCGCATGCCAATGATGCAGCCTGAAAGGTCAACCAAAACTTCGTTTGGTAAGTAGTCAATGGTGGGTGCTTACCGTGTTTAACTATTGAGTAGATGAGAGGAGAGACAATATGTCTTCAGTTGCTGCTCCCTTCGGTCTGCGCCCGATTGGTAAATTGGATTCTGGTTCATTGGAAGTTTTCCGCCAGTACCCAATTTTGTCAGGTTACGCTACCAATATCTGCACTGGCGATGTCGCCATGCTTGTAGATAATGGTACAACGACAACCATTCAGAAGCAGGCCGCTACAGGTGATGATTCTACCGCCATCGATATGGTCGGTATTTTCATGGGGTGTTCATTCACCGATCCTAACTCAGGTCAAAAAGTGTTTTCACAAAAATGGCCTGCTAGCACTGTTGCGTCTGACGCAATGGCATTTGTAGTAGACGACCCTAACGCTTTGTTTGCTATCCAAGCAGATGGCGCTCCAACAAACGTTGGTGATGTCTATGGCAAGAATACACTTTTCATTCAGACAGCCCCAAATACTACACTTAACATTAGTCGTGTAGCTTTGGACATTTCTGAAATTAGCACTGATGCTCAAACCCAATCAGAATTATTGATTACTTGGTGGAGATCAGGGTGATGAAAAGGGTACTTCATTCCCGATTCTGGTGTGTAAGTTTAATTACCATCAGCACTCTTCAACAACTGGCTCAGCATAAGGAGTGTAACTGATGGCTATTTCACGCGCACAACTGTTAAAGGAGCTTTTGCCGGGTCTAAATGCATTGTTTGGTTTGGAGTACGAAAAGTACGAAAACGAGCATGCAGAAATCTATGAAACTGAGAACTCAGAGCGTAGCTTTGAGGAAGAGGTCAAACTGTCAGGCTTTGGTGCTGCACCAGTCAAGCCTGAAGGTTCTGCAATTTCATATGATTCAGCTCAAGAGTCCTTCACCGCCCGTTACAACCACGAAACCGTGGGAATGGGCTTCTCTGTAACTGAAGAAGCAATGGAAGATAATTTGTATGATGCGCTTTCAGCTCGTTACACAAAGGCTCTTGCCCGCGCTATGGCTTACACAAAGCAAGTCAAAGCAGCTTCTTTGCTGAACAAGGCTTCACCACCTTTACATCTGGCGATGGTGTTACTCTGTTCAATGCTAATCACCCAACCGTACAAGGTGGTGTGAACGGTAACCGTCCTGCGGTTAACGCTGACCTGAACGAGACTTCATTGGAAGATGCGGTCATCAACATTGCTGCTTTCGTTGACGAGCGTGGCCTGTTGATTGCTGCCCGTCCTCAGAAGCTGATTGTTCCACCAGCATTAATGTTTGTTGCAACTCGCTTGCTACAGACTGACTTCGTGTCGGGACAGCCGATAACGACATCAACGCACTGCGTTCAAACGGTTCAATTGCTCAGGGATATCGTGTCAACCACTACTTGCTGATAACGATGCCTTCTTCCTGACAACCGATGTTCCAAACGGCATGAAGCACTTTGTCCGTACAGCAATGTCAACATCAATGGATGGTGACTTTGACACAGGCAACGTTCGCTACAAGGCCCGTGAGCGTTACAGCTTCGGTGTTTCAGATCCACTTGGCGTTTACGGTTCTCCGGAGCTTAATCGTACTAGGGTACAAATATTGATTGGGCGGCTTTCGGGTCGCCCTTTCTTTTGTTATAATTAATAAGAACCTTGACAGTCGCATAGGGCGGCTGACATTAGCCGAGACAAGGAGTTCCTCATGGCTACTACCACTTTTTCTGGTCCTATTAAGGCCGGAACAATCAAGAACACTACAGGCACAACAGTTGGAACTGATATCGCAAATGTCGGTCAAGTTGTTATGGCCCAAACATTTTCAGCAGACTTGTCAGGTGGCGCTCTAGCTGCTCAGGTCACTGACGTTGTTATCCCTGCAAATTCTCAAATTATTGACTGTGTGATTGACATCATTACAGCCGCAAATGCTTCAACCAACCTTAGTGTTGGCGATACAGCAGGTGGAGCAGCTACAATTCTGAACACCTTTGCATCTGGAACAGACGCTGGACGTAAGTACCCAACAACACAAGCTGGCGCTGCATTGGCTTGGCAAGACACTGGCACATCAGACATTCGTTTGACTGTGACCGCGTCTGCTGCCACAAACGCAGGCCTTGTTCGCTTTACAATCCTGTATCAGCAAAACAATAACCTTGCTTAATAGGAGGTTATTATGGCTGATGGTGATGTAAAGGCGTATAACTTTAATACAGGTGACACCCCTGCTTTAGTTGGCACATCTAGGGCTAGGATTAAAAACATCTTAGTTTACGGAACCAATGTTACTGCTTTGACCTTGAAGAATGGAACCTCTACTGGAACCACTCTTCTTGATATTACCGTTGCCGCAGGATGGAACGAAGTGTTCCTTCCTGACGATGGTATCTTAGCAAAAGACGGTGTTTCTTTGCTGCCCTGACTGGCAGTGGAAGTAAGGTAACTCTTCTTTTAGCTTAAATTAGGAGATGTTTCTGTGCCTAGAAAAAGAAACGCCTATAAAAACGTCTGTTAAATCAGGTAATTTCCGCGCTACTAAAAAGGGCGCGGGAATGACCGCTAAGGGCGTCAAAGCTTACAGAGCTAAAAACCCCGGTAGCAAGTTCAAGACGGCAGTGACAGGCAAGGTAAAGCCCGGTAGCGCATCAGCTAAGCGGCGTAAGTCTTTCTGTGCGCGTTCTGCCGGTCAGATGAAGAAGTTTCCTAAAGCAGCAGCTAATCCTAATAGCCGTCTAAGGCAAGCCCGTAAAAGGTGGAAGTGCTAATGACTGAAGCGGTTGAAGTTACTCTAGCTAGGTTGAAGAGCGTATAAAGACTCTTTCCAGTGAGGTTAGGCATGTCCATGAAGAGGTTTCCGATCTAAAGGCTCAGGCCAATAGATGGAAGGTGCTTTCTGGGTAATCATAGGGTTAGGCGGTGCTGTAGGCGCACTAGCCCATTTATTTATTGGGTGGATAAAATGACTATATCCAGAACCAGCATGGGCAGCCAAATGAAAGGTAATAGGATGAAAAGAAGGTTAAAAAAATGATCGGAGGCGGAGAGCTTCTTGGATCAGTAAGCCCCTTAGCAGGAGCAATGACCGGTAAGGGCATGATTGGTCGTGCTGTAGGCAAGGGCTTAAAAAACGTAAGCCCCTTAGCAATGATGATTGAGGCTGGAAAAAGAAAAATAAATCTGGGAACGCCTGCATCAGGGCAGTCACAGGCTGGCTCTGGTATGGGGCTACACCAATGCAGGGTATGACGCCTATGAAAAAAGGTGGTGCTGTCAAGAAGAGCAGAGACGGTATTGCACAGCGTGGTAAGACCCGTGGCAAACTCTACTAGGAGAAACTACAGGGGCGAATACAAAAACTATCAGTCAACGACTGAGCAGAAAAAGCGCCGCGCAAGCAGAAACACAGCCAGAAGCAAGATGCTTGCCTCTGGTAAGGTAAAAAAGGGCGATGGTAAAGATGTCGCTCATAGAAACGGGAACCCAAAAGATAATAGAAAGTCGAATCTCAAAGTTGTCTCAGCCTCAAAGAACAGGTCTTACAAAAGAACAAAGACCGCAGGAAAAGTTAGCCGCAAGGCCTAGATGCCCAAGGTGTCGTAACAGGTTAAAGACAATTTATGTTCACGGTCACGAACAATGCATAGAGTGTGCCCAAGTTATAGATGACTGCTGTCAAGGAGAGGTATCATGCGAGCAGCAAAAATGATGTGTGGTCAGCGTAAGCGGCCTGTAGCCTTAAAGGGCGGGGGAAACCCTGTTGCAAAAACTTTAGCAAGCCCTGCTCTAAAGCCAAAGGTTGTTAAGCCGAAGAAGGGTAAGGGAGCTTACACAAGGAAGGGCAAGGCTCTTCCTATGTCTTCTGGGGGAAAAGCAAAATCGACCGTTAACAAGGCTGGAAACTACACTAAGCCAACTATGCGTAAGAGCCTATTTAATAAAATCAAAGCTGGCGGCAAAGGGGGTTCTCCGGGTCAGTGGTCAGCTCGCAAGGCGCAAATGCTGGCGCAGCAATACAAGAAAGCTGGCGGCGGGTATCGTGATTGAGTTTTTGCTCGTTGTCTATATGGGGAAGGGGATTATAGATCAGACTCAAAAATTTGTAGACATGGATAGATGTTTGTATTTTGCAGAAAGACTTTCAAAGCAAAATCCAGCACCAATAAAAGGGAGATCAGTCAAGATAACGGCAATCTGTAAACCAGTGCCGAAATAGGAAATGACATGATCGCAGAGACCTTAGCTGGTATAGCCCTTTTTAAAAGTGCTGTTAGTGGAATAAAGAGCGCCATAGGAACGGCAAATGATATTGGTGATATAGCCGGATTTATAGATAATCTGTTTGAGGGTGAGAATCAGGTTCAAAAGGAAAGAAACAAAAAATCCGGTGTTAGTATAGGTGATCAATTTGGCGTTAAGTCAGTCGCCACAGAGGTAATAAACGCTAAGCTCGCAAAAGAGCAAATGCAAGAGATAGCCGCTATGGTTGACATGCGCTTTGGACATGGCACTTGGCGTGGTATAGTTGATGAAAGAACAAAAAGAATACAAGAGGCTAAGGAAGCTGAAATGGCTAGGCGCAGAGCGGCTGCTCTAAGGCACAATGAAATGATTGAGAATGCAAAAGTTGGAGTTGCAGTATTTTTTTTATTTATTGTTGTTGTGGGTCTTTTAGGTGCTGCAATAGCGTTGAGTGGGTAGGGAGTGGTACAATGCCTTTGAAGAGTCCGCAAAAAAGTTTGAAGTCTTGGACAAGCAAAAATGGAGAACGAAAGTGGCAAACCCTCCACACAAGGGTCAAAAGCAACCGGAGAGCGTTATTTACCGGCATCAGCTATTAAAGCCCTCTCACCTAAGGAGTACGCGGCCACCACCGCTGCTAAAAGAAAAGGAACTAAGGCTGGTAAGCAGTTCGTCAAGCAGCCTAAAAAGTACGAGCGAAAGTAAAGCCGCATAGGAAGGTCAAGTAATGGCTGTAATAACACCTGATTTACCTGAGATATTTGAAGAGGCGTTTGAACGCGCTGGACTTCAGATGCAAACAGGATACGACCTAAAGACTGCGCGGCGTAGTTTAAACCTATTAACATTGGAATGGCAAAATCGTGGACTTAACCTCTGGACTATCGACTCTGGCACACAAGCTCTCACAGCAGGCACAGCGACTTATCAAATGCCTGCGGACACTATTGACCTTATTGAACACCAAGTTCGTACAGGCTCTGGGACAGAGCAAGTCGATACTAGCTTGGAGCGTATCAGTGTCTCAAGCTATGCTCAGCAAAGCGTTAAAATTTGCAAGGACGGCCTTCTCAAATTTTTGTTGATCGTCAAGCAACGGCTGTCAATGTTACTTTGTGGCCTGTGCCGGATTCTGGCTCGTATACTTTATCGTATTTCCGCTTACGCGGAATCAATGGCGTCTCGTCTGGAATAGGAACGACCGCTGATGTGCCGCCAAGGTTTGTGCCTTGTCTTGCGGCTGGTATGGCGTATTACATAGCCATGAAGAAACCCGAAGTTGCGGCTCGTGTGGGACCGCTGAAGCAAGAGTATGAGTTCCAGTTTGAGTTAGCTGCAAACGAGGATACTGACTCTTCAACAATCAAGTTCGTGCCATACGACACGTTTTACCTAGGAGGGTAATATGGAAAAGAAGAAAATGCCTCTTCCAAAGAAGAAGCCTCGTCATGCAAATCCTAAGCATCCAATGAATACTGAGAAGACAAAGCCTTTAGGAAAAGCGGGCGGTGGCAAACTTAAAATGGTAGAGAAGGGTGGAAAGAAAGTCCCATTCTTTGCCGCAGACGGAAAAGGAAAGATGGCTATGGGCGGTATGATGAAGAAAAAAGGTTACGCCAAAGGCGGAGCTGTAAAGGTCAAGTCAGGTGACACCCTGTCTCAGATTGCAAAGTCAAAGGGCATTACCTTGAAGTCGCTTCTTGCGGCTAACCCGAGCATAAAGAATGCCAATCAGATTCGTGTGGGTCAATCTATTAAAATGCCAAACACAAGAGTGCGTAAAGGCACTCCTATGTCAGGAAACCCATATAAAGGCATGACAAGGTCTTCTATGAAAGCATTGGCTGATGATACGGCGGCAAACAGAGCAAGGCTTAAAGGCGCTAAACCATCAAAGGCTAGAACCGCAAAAAGCCCTGATGTTGCTAAAAAGCGGGCTACAACAACAACCCGTTTAAATCAGTTGGGTGAAACCAATAGAAAGCAACGGGCAGCAGAAGCATCAGCCCCTAGAAAAGAAGAATCAAACAGGGCGCCGAGACCGCGGACAGACCTAAAGAATGTGACATCATTAGAAAATAAGCGTCTTGCTGCTCTCAGGGCTAAAGCTCGCAAAAGAGTAGCCCGTAGAGCAGGCGGCGGCATGATGAAAAAGAAAGGCTATGCCAAAGGCGGTATGATGAAAAAGGGTATGGCTAAAGGTGGTGTAATGCGCGGTACTGGCGCAGCCACAAAGGGTAAGCGGTTTGGACGTTCTGGCTAATGGCGTTTACTAGAGGGAAACACGCTTTTGGCTTTTGTGATAGAACCGGCTTTAGGTACAAATTAACTGACCTAGTCGATGAAGTCCAAAATGGCACTAGAACGGGCTTTAGAGTTGGCGAGGATGTGGTCGATCCAGATCATCCCCAAAACTTTCTAGGACGTGTGCGTACTAATGACCCTCAGTCTTTGCTTAACCCAAGGCCAGAACGACTCAAGGAGTCTGTAACTATAACATTCCCAACGTTTGATGTTACGACATTGACTAGGGTTAATGTTGGGTTTGGCGTTGGTAGGGCGGGTCAGCTTGTAACTGATGGCACTGTTGGGCCTGTTGTCACGGTTCCTCTTACCGGAGTTTCTGGGACAGGTGCTGTAGGTTCATTAACACTGTCAACTGTAACAAACTACACAGTTACCGTTGCTTCTGGAACCAACTCATATGGAACCGGAAATAAATATTATGTTGCTGGGCTATCGGGTGCTTCCCCAACCCTTACCTTGAATGAAGGCTCTACATACAAGTTTGACCAGTCTGACAACAGTAACTCAAGTCATCCATTTAGGTTCTCCACTACAGCTAACGGCACTCATGGGGGAGGATCGCAGTACACAACTGGCGTGACAACAAGCGGTACTCCGGGTTCATCTGGGGCTTATACGCAGATCACGGTGGCTAGTGGAGCGCCTACACTGTATTATTACTGCACAAATCATAGCGGAATGGGCGGTCAGGCCAACACCCCGTAGGAGTATAAAATGGCAATAAACACAGCATTGTGTACAAGTTTTAAGAAAGAACTGTTTGAAGCGGTACACGACTTTACATCTGATACGTTCAAGATTGCTTTGTACAGCAGTAGCGCATCACTAGATGCTACTACAACAGCATATAGCGCATCAAATGAAATATCAGGAACTGGATACTCTGCGGGGGGAGTTACGCTAAGCGTTGTAGCGCCAAGCATAGACGGGACCACGGGCTTGGTTGATTTTGGTAATCCGTCTTGGTCAAACGCTACGTTCTCTACAAGTGGAGCATTAATATACAATTCCAGTAAATCGAACAAAGCTGTTGCCGTCTATTCATTTGGTTCAACCCAAAGCGTTAGTTCAGCGAACTTTAATATAACGATGCCAGCAGCGGCAGCAGGAACTGCGATAGTCAGGATTAACTAATGTCTTATACTTATGCCGAGCTAAAGCAAGCTATAAAAGACTTTACAGAGAATGACGAAACAGGGTTCGTGACCAACATCCCTGTCTTTATTCGTGCGGCAGAAGACAGAATAATAGTTAATGTTGATCTGGAGAACTTTCGCAAGAACGCCACATCAGCTCTTACTCAAGATAATGAGTACCTATCAACACCCTCAGACTTCTTGGCCCCCTTTTCTTTGTTTGTCAGCACTGCTGACAAGCAGGGGTTTCTTCTTGAGAAAGATGTAAACTTTATAAGAGAGGCTTACCCAGACAGAGCCGTCACAGGAACCCCTAAATACTATGGTTTCTTTGATGCAACTGCGACAGCCGCAGCGGGTCAGGTTCAGGCAAACTTCATATTAGGTCCGACACCGGATCAAGCATACACTGTGGAGCTTCACTACTATTACCGTCCAGCAAGCCTGACCGCTGGCGCAGACAATGAATATACATGGCTTAGCAAAAACGCTACAAACGCCCTCCTTTACGGTTCTCTAATAGAAGCGTATATTTACATGAAGGGTGAGCAGGATGTTATATCCATGTATGATGGGCGCTTCCAAGAAAGCCTATCAAGGTTAAAAGACCTCGCGGAAGCAAGAGAAAACGATGACGCATACAGGCAGGGTCTACCCACTAGGCCACGCACTTAAACAACGGAGTAAAAGATGGCAACATCAAATGCAGCAACCACCTTTTTGGAGAACAAGATACTTAACTTCTTGTTCAAGAACAATGCTGGTTCCTTTACAACACCCGGCGATAATATCTATGTTGGTCTAGCAACTGCGGTAAGCAGCGCAGAAGGCGGCTCTGTAACAGAAGCCACCTTTACAAATTATGCGAGACAGCAAAAAGCAGCCTCAACATGGACTGTACCCTCAGCGTCTACTGATGCTCAGATAGCAACAACAACGCAGATTGAGTTTCCAGCCTCTGGCGGGACAAACAACACAATCACGCATGTTTTTATTGCTAGCGCGGCTAGCTCTGGGGACATTTACTTTATTGGTGCGCTTGATGCCAGTAAGGTAATCGCGTCTGGTGATATCTTCCGCATTAATGCTGGAAATTTAAGCATCCAGTTAAATTAATCCATTACTTGTCTAGGATAAATTAACATGGCGCTTGTTCTTAGAGATCGAGTCAAAGAAACTACTTCCACTGCTGGCACTGGCACATATACTTTGGCTGGAGCCGTAGATGGTTTTGAAAGCTTTGCCAGTGTAGGTAATGGAAACACTACCTACTATGGGTGTAGCGATGGCTCTAACTTTGAAGTAGGCATTGGCACCTATACAGCTTCTGGAACGACTTTAGCAAGAACAACCATACTTCAGTCCAGCAACAGCGACAATGCTGTTAATTGGGGAACTGGAACTAGAACAATTTTCTGCACGTTGCCTGCGGAAAAAATGTCTTTTTTGGATGCTAGTGGTAATCTTATTGCCGCTAACGGTAGTGCTTTAACAAACCTAGACGGAAGCAATATATCTTCTGGTACAGTTCCGGTGGCTAGAATAGACACAGGTACTACAGCGGGCAAGATAATTGTCCTTGATGGTTCTGCCAAACTTCCAGCAGTAGATGGATCTCAACTTACTAACCTAAGTACAGGCTCTGCGGGCATTACAGCAAACAGCTTTACCGGGAACGGTAGCACAACAGCGTTTACAGTAACTACCGCTCCTAGCGATGTTGATGACCTTTTGGTCACCATTAATGGTTTGATTCAAAGACCTACGACTGACTACACGGTATCTGGAACAACTTTAACCTTTACCTCAGTTCCTTTTAACGGAGCAAACATATTTGCAAGGTTAATAGGTGGTAGTAGTGGTGGTGGTTCCGTTGATCTTTCGGCTGTTGCTCAAAACATTGTTCCTGATGCGAACATTACCCGAGATTTAGGTACTGCCAGTAAAAGATTTAGGGACCTTTATTTAAGCGGCAGCACATTAGATTTGGGCGGTGCTACCTTTAGTGTTGACAGCACGACCGGGGCCATTGCTCTTGTACCTAAAGCAACTTCAGGAACGCCTAACCCAGTGGGTGTTGTGTTCACCAAAATTGGTGAAATGAAAACAGTCACAAGTAGTGGCGGTGCGGTTACTTCATCACAAATTGAAACCGCAGCAGGTTCAAATGACATAACACCATCAACTACAGTAGTAACTAATCCAACAGACTTGCCTAGTAGCCCTGCCGCCGGAACAATGGGATATGTAACAAGTAACAATAAATTATACATATATCAGGGAACTGCATGGTATGTGTTTGCTGCCACTAATGCAGCGCCAACTATTTCTGGTTTAAGCGCCGCCTATAGTTTAGCAACTGATGGAACAGCAACAGTAATCACAATGAGTTCTACCGACCCCGAAGGACTCCCTGTAACTTTTAGTTCTACAACAAGCGGGCTGGGCAATATTGCTACAATTAGCCAATCTAATAACGTATTTACTATAACGCCTTCAACAAATTCTGCACACGCTGGCAGTTTTACTTTGGTGATTACAGGAACTGATGGTGTAAACAGCGTGACCGCTGCAACTTCAACGCTTACGCTGCCGGGTGGATTAACAGCTACCGGTGGGAATACTGTTGTAGAAAGTGGTGGATATAAAATCCATACGTTTACAAGCTCTGGTACATTCGCAGTTACAGGTTCTGGAACTGTAGAATACTTAGTTATCGGAGGTGGCGGAGGCGGTGGTAAAGGCGCTTACGGCAATGGCGGCGGAGGCGGCGCGGGAGGCTATAGATCGTCTGTTTCTGGGGAATCATCTGGTGGAGGTGCTAGTGCTGAATCTCCTTTAAGTGTTACAGATGGCAACTACACAGTAACAATTGGTGCTGGCGGTGCTGGTACTACTGGAAGTGGGGCAGGGACTGCTGGCAGCGATACGGTATTTGGTTCGATTACCTCAGTTGGCGGTGGAGGTGGCGGAACCTCTAGTGGTAGTGGCGGCGTGACAGGCGCGGCCACGGCAGGTGGCTCAGGCGGTGGCGGCGGTGGAAGCAACGCATCCGGCGGTGCTGGAACGGCTAATCAAGGTTATGCAGGTGGTACAGCAGGTCCGTACTCACCACCTAATTATCCGGGCGGTGGCGGCGGCGGAGCAGGCGGCACTCCTAGTACCCCAGCTAATTCTTCGGCGGCTGGTGGAAGTGGTGGAGCGGGTGTCGCTTCATCAATCACAGGTAGTAGTGTTACCCGTGCAGGTGGTGGCGGCGGCGGTGTTGAAACCGGGACGGCAGGATCTGGAGCCGGTGGTGGAGGTAATGGAAATTCAGGATCTGGATCTGGTACTTCTGGAACGGCTAATACTGGTGGCGGTGGAGGCGCAGGCTATAGTTCTGCTGGCGCTGGTGGATCTGGTATAGTAATAATTAGATATTCAGTATAAAAGAATAAAAGCAGGAGTTAGTTAATGTCTCAAAAAATTAAAGTAGATCAAATAGCTGATTTATCTGCCACCGCCGCGCAGTTGAATTTTACAGTGGGCGTGACCGCCAGCATACAAACACAAATAGACGCAAAGCTGCCCAAAACTGGTGGCGCAATGACTGGCGCTATCACAACAAACAGTACATTTGATGGTAGAGATGTAGGCACTGACGGCACTAAGTTGGACGGTATTGAAGCCAGTGCTGATGTAACGGACGCTACAAATGTGGCCGCTGCCGGTGCTTTAATGGACAGTGAGGTAACTAATCTTGCACAAGTAAAGGCTTTTGACTCTTCTGACTACGCCACAGCGGCTCAAGGCACAACGGCTGACGCTGCACTGCCCAAAACTGGCGGAGCGATGACAGGAGCCATCACCACTAATAGCACTTTCGATGGTAGAGATGTAGGCACTGACGGAACCAAGTTAGACGGTATTGAGAGCGGGGCCACCACTGACCAAACAGCTTCAGAAATTCGTGCGCTGGTTGAGAGCGCTACAGATAGTAATGTATTCACAGATGCTGATCACAGTAAGTTAAACGGAATAGAAGCCAGTGCTGATGTAACAGATGCTACAAATGTGGCTGCCGCTGGGGCATTGATGGATAGCGAAGTAGATGCGGATATTAAAACGCTATCATTACCCGCAAGTACAACTATTAGTGTGTATGGTGCATCGTTAGTTGATGACGCAAATGCCGCCGCTGCTAGAACAACATTAGGTTTAGGCACTTCCGCAGTTCTTAATACGGGCATATCTAATACAAATGTCCCTGAGTTCACCTCTGGCGTAGCTGATGATGATTTTCTGAGAGTCTCTGGAACGGCTATAGAAGGCCGTTCTGCATCAGAAGTTTTGGCTGATATTGGCGGTCAGGCCAGTTTGACATTTGGCATATCAAACACCAATGCGGTTAAGGTTGACAGTACCTCAGTAGCAGATGATGAGTACGCAAGGTTTACTGCTAATGGTTTAGAAAGCAGAAGCACAAGTGAAGTCCTGTCTGATATAGGAGCCATCACAGCTAGTTCCTCAGACACGCTTACTAACAAAACAATAGATGCTTCGCAGCTATCTGGCACAGTTGCTAACGCAAGGCTAGATGCTCAGTTGCAAGATGTTGCGGGTCTAGCTGTAACAAATGGCAATTTCATTGTGGGGGATGGTAGTAACTTTGTAGCTGAGTCAGGTGCTACTGCTAGGACTTCATTGGGGCTAGGTGCAGCGGCAGTTCTTGACACAGGCATATCTAATACAAACGTGCCAAAATTTACTAGCGGTGTAGTCGATGACGATTTCTTGCGTGTTGCTGGAACCGCAATAGAGGGTCGCTCTGCTAGTGAGGTGTTATCTGATATAGGCGGTCAGGCTAGTTTGACGTTTGGTATTTCTAATACCAACGCAGTCAAGGTCGATAGTAGCTCTGTCGCAGATGATGAGTACGCCAGATTTACAGCTAATGGCCTTGAAAGTAGGTCCACCGCAGAAGTGCTGTCAGATATTGGTGGTCAGGCAAGTTTAACTTTTGGCATATCAAATACTAACGCAGTTAAAATAGATAGCTCTTCTGTAGCCGATGATGAGTATGCAAGATTTACAGCTAATGGTTTAGAGAGTAGATCAGCAACAGAAACACGTTCAGATATAGGTCTAGGCTCTGCGGCAGTATTGACAGCGGGAACATCAGCTAACAACGCCGTGCAGTTAGATGGCTCGGCTAGATTACCAGCAGTAGATGGTTCTCAGCTAACTAATTTACCATCCGCTGGTGCAACCGCTGGGTTTGCAGTGGCGATGGCGATTGCCCTTTAAGGAGTAGAGTATGGCACAGGACTTTGAAAGAAATATTGCTAGGAACGTGGGTACGAGTGAGGTAGTCTTACGAACTGCGAACTCTGATGATGCTCTTATAGGAATAAACATTGCCAATGTGACAACCACTCAGATTCTAATGGATGTATACATTACTGGTGCTGGTGCTACCGATGATTATTACATTATCAAAGACGCTCCAATTCCAGTGGGTTCAGCCCTGCAAGTTTTGGATGGTGGCGCAAAGATTGTAATGCAGTCTGGCGATATACTTAATGTGATAAGCGACACTGCGAGTAGCGCAGATGTTTGGATATCTGTCGTAGACACGATTAGTTCATAAGGATGGTCAATGCCGTATATAGGTCAAAAAGTTCCGGGGTTGTATCAGGCTACTAAAGCTGTACAAAGGTTTAATGGTGACGGTTCCGATACTACATTTACATTAACCACAACGGTGTCCTCTGTGCAGGACGTACTGGTGTCAGTTGATGGTGTTGTGCAGGATACCGCAGCCTACACTATTCCTGATGGAACTACCTTGACATTCACGCTGCCCCTTCCTCTGGTACAGGCAACATCTTTGTAAATTACCTAGCACCTCAAGCCGGTACGATTGTGCCGCCAGCAGAAAACAAGGGTAACTTTAAGGGCGGCGGGTTGTTCCGTACTAACGCACAATCCCTTACATCTGACATCACCATACTAGCTACAGAAAACGCCAACGTGACAGGTCCGTTTACTGTGGCTAGTGGTGTTACATTAACCGTTGAAAGCGGTGGGACATTGGTGACGCTATGAGTACATTAAAAGCAGATACCATTCAGAGTACAGGCGGTGGTGCGGCTACGCTGACTAAGCAGAGTGCGGCTAAAGTTTGGGGTATGATAGACGGCACAGGAACCGTTGCTTATCGTGACAGTTTTGGAACATCCAGCCTTACTGATTCTGCGACTGGGGTTTACACTATGACATTTTCGTCTGCGATGACTAACGCAAATTATGCCTGTCCCTCGGCTTGCGGTGGACAGGAAACAACTTCAACAAACAATTTAGAAGTTCCAAACGGTGGCGCACCAACAACTACAGCAATAATTGCAGAGTATTCTAATGGAAATCAAGATTGCGATTTTCTGTCTGTTAGTATTTTGGGAGACCTAGCATGAGTGAGATACTAGTAAACAAACTCACTGGCGCAAGCACCGCTGGCTCTATTAGCGTGACAGGTGAAGGTAATAGCACGACCACTAACTTGCAGCAGGGGTTGGCGAAGGCGTGGATTAACTTTGATGGTAATTCTCCCTATGCAAGAACAAGTTTAAACGTCAGTTCTACTGTAGATAATGCGGCAGGGAATTTTACAATAAATTGGTCAAACTCGTTTTCTACTTCCGAATATTCCAATGCCGGAGGCGCTGGTGGAAACACAGGAAGCATTAGCAGTTCAATGACCTCTGTTCGTGGGTATAGCTGGACAACCTCTCTTTTAAAAATTGCTGTTTTGTACAGTGGTGGTGCTACCGATTACAATACTATAACAACTAATGTTTTCGGAGGTCTCGCATAATGGCACTAGGAAAGATCAAAGCAGATACCCTAGAACACAGCACCGCTGGGCACTTGATACAGTACGTTGTGAATGGTAGTAGTAAGGCTTGGTTTTTGTTTGACCAGCGTGGCAATGTTTTGGGTGCTAATACCATTGGCGATTCACTAAATATCTCTAGTATTGCTGATACTAGCACAGGTCTAATCACGGTGAGTGTCGCTAATTCTATGAACAACACGACCTATTGCCCCACTTGTAGCTCGACCTACGCAGGAACTGTCGCAAGCCAAAACGACAGTATGTTCGCTGGCCCAGCGGCATTTACGGCTGGGAGTTATAAAATTTCTTCGCAACTATCAAATTCAAATCAAGATGACTCATTTTATCAAAGCGCAGTCCACGGAGACCTAGCATAATGGAAACACCAGAGTTTCAAGGCACACACCTATTTGACAGCCTATGCTGGGCTAAAGAAAACCTAGACGGGGTACAGTCAGACTATCGTGTAGTATATGAGGACAGTGTAGACGAGTGCGCTAAGATACTTGTACCTGATCCAAACTGGATGGCTTGCGCTTTACAGGGCGGTATCCTACCACCAGTACAAGTATACTGGGAACTAGCTAAAGATGAGGCCAAGCCTGACTTTAAAAAGCACACAAGGGTTATTTGCTCCATAACACAGAGCCTGTTGAGGCAATGACAGAAGAGCAAGCAATAGAATACTTAATTATGAAGGATTGCCCACAGCATGTGTGGCGTGACTATGATAGCGGTAATAAGCCAAAGATGGTAATATGCCGTAAGGAACAGCTTCCAGCGACTCGCGAGTGGCGCAATGCGTGGAAGATAAGTGAAGAACTAGCCACTGATGAAACCGTAGCCGCATAGGAGAAACCTCATGGCAACAACATATATCGTAGACAAGGACGGTAACCAGATTGATGCTTCAACTGCTACCGTTCCATCAGACCGTCACTTCCGTGGTGCATGGTCATTGTCAGGCTCTGTTATTTCAGAAGACATGACAGCAGCCAGAGTCATCTTCAAGGATAAAATCCGTGAAGTTCGTACGCCACTTCTTGATGCAGAGGACGTAGTGTACATGAAAGCTCTTGAAGCTGATGATGCAGATGCAAAGACTGCTTCTGTAGCTAAGAAGAAGGCACTGCGTGACGCACCAGCCGCCTCAGCAATTGGTAGTGCAGACACGATTGTTAAACTCAAGGCAGCTTGGGATACGTCTGTGTTGGGTGATAGCCCTTACGCATAAGGAGATAGGTTATGGCACTTACCAAAATAGGTAGTGGCGGCATAGAAAATGTTACTAATGCCGCTAACGCTACCTTTTTGACAATAGATGCAAGTGAACAGATTACTGTTGCGTCTGAGGGCGGTGCTACAACCACTTCTGTCCAGCAGGGGTTGGCGAAACACTGCGTAAGATTTGACCAAATTAATAGTACTTTGGGAGACACATTTAATAGCAGTTCTTTCACAGATGTAGGAACAGGACAGTCGCTATTCACTCGCACTTCAAATCTTGCAAACGATGATTACGTTGCTTTAATCACATCAGAAATACAAGTGACTTATACAAATACAGCAGACTCATTGCTTGCGAGTTCAACCCAACTTAGTACGTCTTTTATGAGTTTATTCCACATTGAAAATGGCACTCAGGTAGACACACGCACAGTCTGTATAATGGCTCTCGGAGACCTTGCATAATGCCCTACATAGGAAAATCCCCAGCAGTAGGTTTTCGCAATCGCTTTGTATATCAAGCGACAGCAGGGCAGACTAGCTTTAGTGGCAGTGACGCAGATAGCAAGGTCTTATCTTATCAGGATAGCCTATACTTAGACGTATATCAAAACGGTGTCCTACTTAAACCCGGTACAGACTATACAGCTACGACAGGTACAACAGTAGTCTTGGTCACAGGGGCAAGTCTCAATGACGTAGTTGAGATGATTATCTATGACACCTTCTCTGTAGCCAACAGCTACACCAAAGCAGAGGCTGACACACGCTACCCCTTCAAGGGTAACAACAGCATCATCCGTTTAAATGGTCAGACCATCAGCGCAGACATTACGATTGACAGCGATGAGAACGGCGTATCAGGCGGTCCTATTACACAGGACAATGCCACCGTCACTGTTAACGGATATTGGAGTATCGTATGACCAGTCAGTTAAATGTAGATACTATTGCAGATAAGGCTGGCACTGGTCCTGTTGGGTTGACTAAGCAGAGTGCGGCGAAGGCATTTTGTAGCATTGAACTTGACGACACGATTTTGGACAGCCTCAACGCAACATCGTTTACGGACAATGGCACTGGCGACATCACCCATACTCTGGCAAGCGCGATGTCAAACAAAAACCATGTTACTGTAGGCTATAATATCAGAAATAATAATGGCGGCACAGCTTGGAGTGGCGGTTATGGCAACTCTTCTGACACCTCGTCAACGAGTACCACTGCAAGAATAATGCACTTAAATGCTTCCAATTCGATGGAAGACCAACGCCGCGCAATGATGGTGACACACGGAGACCTTGCATAATGGCTTCTTTACTTAAAGTAGATGCACTAACAGGTGTAACCACCGCTGGCTCTATTAGCGTTACTGGCGAGGGCAACTCAACTACGACTAATCTTCAACAAGGGTTGGCGAAGGTTTGGTCACGTTTTAATGGTTCGTCTTTTGCTGGTGTTGATAGCTTCAATCAGGCATCTTTAGTAGATGCGGGAACAGGAATATATCAAGTAAACATGACTAATCCGTATTCCGCTAATGAAGGCGCACATGGCGGTTTCTCTGGTGCTTATCATGCAATCAATAGGTCATCTGGTTCTGCTTCACAAATTGAATTAGGGACATACAATTCATCTCATTCTTCTGTTGATGAAAGCAGATGTTTTGTTACATCACACGGAGACCTAGCATAATGGCAAGCGAACTTAGAGTAAACACCCTGAAGGATGCCGCTGGGTCAAACGAAGTGGCTATGACGTATGTTGCCAACGGTACTGCGAAGGCTTGGGTGAACTTTAACGGCACTGGTACAGTTGCGGTTCGTGACAGCTTTTCAGTGAGTGGTGTAACAGATAATGGCACTGGCGACTACACTGTGACAATAAGTCCGGCTTTCAACAACGCTGACTATTCCTGCGCTGGTGTCGCACAGCAAAACACAAGTGGTGGTAGAGGTGACTTTTTCATCGGTCTTCACTCAACGGCTCAAACAACCACGACAAGGCGTGTATCAATTTGCGATAGCAATGGAAATGCAACCGATGGCCTTATTGGCAATCTGCAAATTCAAGGAGACCTCGCATGAGTAAAGCAGCAGAACTAGCCGCGCTGATTGGCTCAGGTCAGGCGCAGGGTAATAAGAACCTGATTATCAACGGTGCAATGACAGTCGCACAAAGGGGAACATCATTTAGCTCACTAAGTGCAAGCGCATACACTTGCGACAGGTGGCAGCTACAAGTAGCTGGTGCGGGAAGGGGAACTGTTACACAAGAAAGCAGCGGCGGCCCTGCTAGTCTTAAAGATAATTTTTTGCGTGTTACTGTGGCAACCGCTGATAGCAGCGTGGCCTCAAGTGATATGCAAGTGTTAAAGCAAGTTATAGAGGGTCATGTCGCAGCGTTTACGGATGCTGGAACTTCGGACGCAAAGACGCTTACGTTGTCCTTTTATGTTCGTTCTAGTGTGACTGGAACTTTTAGTGCAACTTTGTACACAAACTTTAGCAGCCCTAGTGCAGTTTCGTATCCTGCTGAATACACAATTTCATCTGCAAACACTTGGGAACAAAAAACAATTACGTTTCCAGCTTTTACAACGAGTTCATCACTTGTTTCAAGCGGATATACAACGGGTGAGTTTTACCAAGTTCGTTTCGCTTTAATGGCTGGTTCTGGTAACACAGGGACAGCTAATCAATGGAATAGTGCAAACGACTTTGCTTCAACAAATCAAACAAATCTTTTTGCAACATCAAGTGCAACTTGGGATATTACTGGCGTTCAGCTTGAAATCGGAGAAGTAGCCACGCCGTTTGAGCATGAGGATTTTGGAACTACGTTAGCTAAGTGTCAGCGGTATTTTTATAGAAGATATGTGGATACAGCAGACCAATATCTTTGTGATGCTTTTACTACTTCAGGCACTGAAATAGTTGCTTTAGTGCAAACACCAGTAGAAATGAGAGCAGTTCCAACAATGGCTGGTGAAACTTTGGAAAATGCTGCATTTCGATATGGTTCCGGTACAGGTGCATTAGATTCTTTTTCAGGAACAGCAGGAACTGCCAATACATATGGTGGTTCTATGTTTATTACTACCTCTGGAATGGGTGGTAATAATTCGGGTTATATGCGTTATCATACTTCTCCCGGCTGTGGTATAACCTTTGACTCGGAGCTTTAAATGAATATTACAAAAGCTAAATATTTTCAAGATATTGAGCCAACGGGTTCAACCCCAACTAATGTTAGTATTAGTGCAACAATAGATGGACAGTATGTGTCAGTACCAATGGACGTTGGTAACAGACACTATGTAGAAATCCTACGTCAAGTAGAGGCTGGCGAACTAACCATTGCGGCTGCTGACTAATGTTTGGACAGGCCGCCCTTTCATCTCGTTCTATAGCTGATCAAGAAATTGTTACTTTTAATGTAGCTGAAATGATCGGCACGTTTACAAAAGTGAACGTGGGTTCTGGAGTTTTGGAAGGTACGTCGGAACAAACAATTAATTTCACTCAAGCGTCTAACGCTTCTTTTGTTCGCACAGGCGTTTCTAGTCAATTAGTTAACTTCACCCAATCTTCTTTAGGAGGATTGTTGCAGGATGCAGATGCGGAGTTAGACTTTGACTTTACGCAAACATCCGCAGGAACTCGTGTACAGGAAACTGGTTCCGACCTAGACTTTGATTTCACCCAATCTTCCGTTGGTTTTCTCACTCGTACTGCTGCTTCTGAACAAATATTTAGTTTCACACAGACCGCAATAGGTGGAAATATCTTCGTTATTGCGGCGGATATGGACTTTGAATTTACACAGTCATCCGCTGCACAACGCCTGACACATGGAAGTTTAGATTTAAACTTTGACTTCACGCAGTCGTCCCTCGGGGGCCTTATTCTATCTAGTGTCTCTGAACAAATAGTCAGCTTTACGCAATCTTCCGGCGCTACCGTTATACTTATTGGTACGTCTGAGCAGATAGCCAGCTTTACACAATCCTCTGCGGCAACCCGCGTACAACTAACTGGCTCAGACCTAGAGTTTGATTTTACTCAAACATCTGCTGGTACTCGTGTTCGCACGGCTATTGGAGAGATGGACGCTGACTTTACTTTAAACGGTCTTGCGAGTATCATAACATCTGGAATTTCAGAGATAGAAGCAGTCTTTGTTCAATCTGCACTTGGTGGGCGAATTTCGCCTGCTACGACTGAATTAAACGCTGTCTTTATTATGACAACAGATGGGGCTCTTCTTTGGGAGCGTATTGATCCGACTAATCCTTCGGAGGACTGGACACAGATAGCACATAGCGGTGGCACATGGACAGTGATTAACGCCGGTTCTACGACTAACACATGGACAAATAAGGTGGTATAAATGGCAAGTACATATACTTCAAATATCGGGATTGAAAAACCCGGCTCTGGCGAACAGGCAGGTACTTGGGGTACAACAACCAATACCAACTTTGACATAATTGATCAGGCTGTTCATGGGCAGGTCTCGATCGCAATTTCTGGAAGCAGGGATTTAACGACAAGTGACGGTGCAACAAGCGAAGGTGCAAACACTGTTATTGTTCTTACTGGGTCTCCGGGGTCTACTTTCGAGCTAAGAGTCACTCCAACAGACCAAGAAAAATTCTATACTATCAAGAACGAAACCAACGCTGCATGTCGCGTTATATACAAGGGTGTAACATACTCCACATCTAACGGTGTAGAGATTGTAGCAGGTGAGTCAGCCGCTGTGACAGGGGATGGTGGCGGTGGTTCTGGTGTTTTCAAAAGTCTGACACCAACCACTGATCTGGTTAAAGACACGAGCCCTGAACTTGGCGGCGACCTAGATGTTGTAACGCACAGCATTGTAACCACAGCAAGCAATAGAAATATTGCAATTACCCCGCATGGCACAGGTTCTGTTATACTTGACGGATTGTCCTACCCGCAAGCGGATGGCTCCGCAGGTCAGCTAATAAAGACAGATGGCTCTGGGCAGCTTTCGTTTGTTAGCGCAGGCTCTAGTTTTGGAAACACATTAAGCCTCACAGGTGGTAGTGGTTGGACAATTTCTGTTGATGGCAGCAACAACCTAGTGTTTTCTTATGGTGGTTCTGCGGTAGCTAAAGTAGCTTCTAACGGCGCAATAACTTCTGTTGACGATGTAACCGCATATGGATCTATCTAATGACGCTGCCATCTTCTGGAACACTGTCACTTTCTGATCTTCAGACAGAGTTTACTGGCTCAAACCCTATTTCTATGAGCGAGTATTACAAGAGCGGCGGTAATGGGTACGTTCCGTCCACTGTTGCAGAAGCCGTAACCGCATCAAGTCTTGGCGGCAGTAATTCAACTAACGCTAGATACCCCGGCATAGGTGGTTATGACCCGCAGATAAATACTTTTAGCCGTTTGTACACCCAAGCTCTTTGGGGAGATAACGGCAGTACAATTACTATGGACAGAAACTTTACTGTCAACAAGACTGGGACTTACCAGTATTACGTTGGTTATTACATACAAGGCAGTGGAACAGCCAGTATTACTATGTACGCGAACGGTAGCTCTATCCGATCACATAGCCTAGTTGTGGGGTATAATACTACCACTTCAGCCATTGACACACTTTCTTTAAGTTCTGGACAAGTAATACGATTTACTGGTAGCGCTCCATCTTCTGGATGGGCCGTGATCTATGTTTATGTTGGCGGTAGTTCGTACAACAACGCCGCCGTTGACACAGCAGTTAACTCAGGCATTCCAACATCTGGTGCTTTAGATATATCTGATTTTTATGGCGGGAGAAAAACATAATGCCGCTAACAAAATTACAATTCAGACCCGGTCTTGTGCAAGATCTTACATCATACTCCAACGAAGGTGGGTGGCGTGACGGAGATAAAGTTCGCTTCCGTTTGGGCTACCCCGAAAAAATAGGTGGCTGGGCTAAGTATACCAGTTCAACTTTCTTAGGGACTTGCCGCGCTTTGCATAATTGGATCTCTCTTGATGGTTCTAACTTTCTTGGTTTAGGTACAAATTTAAAGTATTACATAGAAGAGGGTGGCATATACAATGATATCACCCCTATCCGCACTGGCTCTCCTACCAGTGCAGGGGTTATTACCTTTAGTGCTGTAACGTCAGCGCCATTCTCTAGTACAATCACCGTGACGCACACCAACCACGGTGCGGTATCCGGGGACTTTGTTACTTTTTCTAGCGTGGCTAGTCTTGGCGGTAACATGAACGCCAATGTTTTAAATCAAGAATACAGCATCGATCAGGTTCTAAGTGCTAGTTCCTACGAGATTACAGCTAAAGATCTTCTCGGCGTTACGGTGACATCCAATGGTTCTGATACAGGTAATGGCGGCGGCAGTACAGTAGGTAACTACCAGATTAACGTAGGTCTTAATACCACAGTAGGTGGCACAGGTTGGGGTGCGGGTTTGTATGGTGGTAGAACTTCAGCGCCACTACAAACAACAGTCAACGAAGGCGGCACCCTTTCGGCAAGTGACACCACAATTACTGTCACCAGCACCACGGGCATCGTGGCTACTGACATTGTAATGATTGACAACGAGTTAATACTTGTTGGCGGCATTTCCAGCAATGACTTAACTGGTTGTACAAGAGGGCACTCTGGCACCACAGCAGCCACACACACTGACGGTAGTTTGGTTATTCTAGCCAAGGGCAACGCTGATGCGGCTGATGATTTTTCTGGGTGGGGCGTTGCAGCTTCCGGCGGTTTAACAACCACAACTCAAATACGTCTGTGGTCACATGACAATTTCGGCGAAGATCTCCTTATAAATCCTCGTGATTCCGGTGTGTTTTACTGGGACAAATCTACTGGTACAGGAGCCAGAGCAGTAGAACTGTCTACCCGAACAGGCACAAAGAGAAGCGTACCCACCATTTGTAAACAGATTATGGTTTCAGACAGGGATCGTCACGTTCTTGCTTTCGGCTCTGATGGTCTTGGTGGAGCGTCCGACGTACAAGGGGACGGGGTTCAAGATCCATTGTTGATACGTTTCTCCAGTCAGGAAAACCCAATCGACTGGTATCCAACCACAACCAACACAGCGGGAGACTTGCGCCTTGGTTCGGGTTCTACGTTTGTAAAAGCTATTGAGACTAAGCGTGAGATCCTAATATGGACTGACACTGCACTAACATCCATGAGGTTTATTGGGCCTCCCTTTACCTTTGGTCTACAGCAGCTTGCTTCTAACATAACTATCGCCGGACCAAACGCCGCTGTTGCCACAGAGGACTTTGTGTTCTGGATGGGTATTGATAACTTCTATGTCTACGCTGGTCAGACAGCGCAGCTACCCTGCACCGTTAAGGACAAGGTTTTCAACGACATTAATCTGGACCAGAATGATAAAATATATGGCGGTGTTAACTCGGAGTTTAGTGAGGTGTTCTGGTTTTATGCATCAGCCGGGTCGCAAACCAACGACAGATATGTAGTGTATAACTATCTGGATAAAATATGGTACTATGGCACACTTAGTAGAACAGCATGGTTGGACCGTGGAACTAGGCCGTTTCCGCTAGCTACGGATAACAGTGGTTACTTGTACAATCAAGAGTTTGGGTATGATGACGATGGTAGCGCAATGACATCGTACATAGAGTCAGCGGTGATGGACATAGGTGATGGAGATCACTTCACCAATGTTAGGAGAGTTATACCGGATCTAAGCTTCTCTGGTTCTACTGCGATTTCTACCCCGCAAGCTACCTTTACTATAAAGGCTAGAGATTTTCCGGGTGAAGATTTCGCCAGCACTGGCGCAGGCACTACAACAAGGACACAGACAAGCCCGGTGGAAGAGTATACGAAGCAGTTATATGTCCGCGCTCGGGGTCGATCTTTTGCGTTGAGAGTTGAGTCCAATGCTATCGGTGCCAAGTGGAGACTTGGTAGCCCGAGGGTTGATATTCGGCAGGATGGGAGGCGCTAGTGTCTAGTAATCAAGTCCCACCACCAAGACTGCCGGAAGCCCCGCCCGAGTATAGCGTTGGCTATATGTCTGACCTTATTAGGGCGTTGGAAATATTTATTGAGCAAGAGCGTAACCCCGGGGGTATTCGTGCCTCCACTGCAACATTAACAGGTTTACCGACAAGCGCCACTGGACTTGAGGTGGGCGCACTGTATAATGATTCAGGCACTGTAAAGATTGTGACATAGTATGGCTATATTTGGTGATCTTGGAAAAGCATTAGGTTTAGGTAGCGGTGAAGATCTTTTGCCGATTATTGGTACGGCTGCTGGGTTTTACTTTGGCGGTCCTATGGGTGCGTCCGTCGGTTCTGGGTTGGGTAGTTTAGCTGGCGGCAAGTCAGTTAACGACGCACTCACTAATGCGGCACTGGCTTACGGGGTAACCTCTTTTGTTCCATCAAGTATGATGAGCTCTAGCGCACAGGCCAACACAGGTATGTTTGGTCCTAATGCTTTGCAGAATAGCTTGTATTCGGGCTCCGCTGGGATTAACGCTGCGCCAGTTAACGCTGCGGTTAATAATTCAATGGGTGTTGTGGAAGGAACTGGAATGCCTGCTTCAGCAGTTAACGCTGCTGCACAAGAAGGTGCTAACGTGGCAGCAGGCTCAGACGGTATGTTCGGTGGTCTAATAGACTTTGCTAAAGATAATAAGATGTTGACTGCTGGTCTCGGGACCTTGGCCCTCGGAGCTTTGTCAAGTTCAGAAGAAGAAGAAGAAATATCCAACCCCGACTATGGTAGACCCGGTGAGGCTTGGGACGTAGAGTATCGCGGCATTCGGTATGATCTTGACGATTCGGAAGAACGTAACGCATACAATGCTAGAAAGGCCGCAGATCGAAGAGAATACAACGAAAGAGAGCCCGTTCGAGCAGCACATGGCGGGGCTATGTACGGACACGACAAAATGAGTTATGATACTCCGATAACGGGTGAGGTCAGCGGCCCGGGTACAGGAACATCTGATTCCGTGCCTGCTAGGTTATCTGATGGGGAGTTTGTCTTAACAGCAAAGTCTGTTCGTGGTGCAGGGGCTGGAGATAGAGATGTCGGTGCCGCACGGTTATATGATATGATGGCGGAATTGGAGGCCACAGCGTAATGGCAACACAAGAACAAACGGTTACCCAACGGTTAGCTCCTTTTCAGGAAGACTTTCTAAAAGATATCTTTGCTCAAGCCACAGCTTTAAAAGGTGGCATGGGGTACACAGATCAGAAGATGGCTGGTCTATCCCCGAGCAAAGACGGGCTATTCAAATGGCTGGGCAGGGAGTGGGTGCCTATAAGCCATTTATGCAGGGTGCACAAAATGCACTGACGCAAGCTGGGGCTTTCTCTCAGCCCGGCGCAGCCCAACAGTTTATGAATCCTTATGAAGATCAGGTTGTCCAGCAGACAATGTCTGATATTCAAAAGGCTGGTCAGCAACAGAACCAGCTTAGTGCACAAGCATCAAACGCTGGAGCCTTTGGCGGATCTCGTTTTGCTGTAGGACAGGCAGCACTTGGTGAGGCTAACCTACAGGAGCAGTCTCGAGCGGCAGGGAATCTTAGACAGCAGGGTTATGCACAAGCGCAGCAAGCAGCACAAAATGCAGCACAGTTACAGGCACAACAAGCCGGGATGTACGGAACTCTTGGTGGTCAATCTCAGGCAATGGGTGTGCAGGATGTGAACAGCCTGCTTGGTATTGGTGGACTTACACAGCAGTTCGGAGATGGTGCTGGTTTCCAAGGTCAGGCGGCGTTGGACCTAGAACGTGCTAACCTAATGGGTCAGCAGAATGCCCCTTATCAGGAGATAGGTTTCTTATCTGATCTGTTCCGTGGTGTTCCTTCGTTACAACAGACAACAAGTCAGACAAGCACTCCTAATCCTAGCCTATTTTCACAGATTGCGGGTCTCGGAATCGCGGGTCTCGGTGCTGCTGGGCAGGCTGGTAGCTTTGGTAAATTATTTGGTTAGGGCAACATAATGAATCCATTAAATCGCAGAATGTTTCGCCAACCCGGTATGTCACGACAGCCTGCCGGGATCCTCGCATCTTCGCCGCAGCTTGCTAACACCGTAGCCAATCGTCAGCCTGTGCGTATGGCTAATGGTGGCATGAACAACAGCACATTCACCGCCGCTGTTCAACGGGCGGTGCAGGCAGGCGACAAGTATGCACTTCAGGAGCTTGCTAAACCTGTTAACTATGGTGCCGCAGCTAGGACCCCGGATGGTCAGAACGCTCTTCGTTTGGCGAGGCAAGCTATTGCACAATCAACACAGATATCTACAGATGCTGCTGTTGACGTACCCGTTTCTTTTGCTAAACGTGGGATACAAGGCCCTCCCAACATAGATACTATGGGTAACGTGAACACTAGCACTGATGATGCTATGCAGGCTGCTATGCAAGCAAACGTAGATACATCAGGACCGTCGTTGCTTGACAGAGGAATAGCCGCTGCGAAGGGTGTGGGTAAGGATATTGCAAATGCTGTTACAGTTTCTCCGTCACAAATCGAAGACCCTAGCAAACTCAGAACCAAAGCCAATCTAAGCGACAGACTTAGTAGTATTTTTAACTATCGTGGTGCTTTGCGCCCAGCAAAAGAAATTCAAGACTTTGAAATTACCACGAATAAATCTTTAGTAAATCTAGATGACGACGATGGTGCCCCCCCGAAAACGGAACCTGATGAAATCTTTCCGGGTGAGCAGCATGCACAGAATACTGTTATTGGTAAAGGTTCTCAAAGTGTTACTGATGGAACAGATCCTGATGCTGATGCTAGTATTACTAACAATGATGTCATAGCACGAAAAGTTGGTATGGTAGATCCTGATGCACCTCCACCAAAGAGGTAAGTCAAACAATGTTTCTCCTGCAAAACAATTGCAAACAATTTTTAGTCAGAATGCAACACAGTCTGATGCAACAACAGCTTTTGAAAATGACGTTGAAAAGTTTAATAACGCTTACTTAACTGGAATTACTGCAAACAGAGAAGCTGTTATTGACTCTGAAAAAAGATTAACAGAAGCGTTGGATGTCTTTGATACAGCACTTAACAAAGAAAGAGCTAAAGGAAAAGAATACAGTCTTGAAGATGTTCGTGATGAAGCTTTAAAAATATCAGGTATAGATAAGAAAGACTACGATGAAAGTCGTAAGGATGCTTTCTTTATGGGATTGATGAGAGCGGGTCTTGCTATGGCGGCAGGAGAAAGCGATAATGCCTTAACAAACATAGCTAAAGGTCTGGGTATTGGTCTTGAAGGATATGGTAAGGATATAAGCACTCTTAATGAGCAAGAGCGAGAGGATCGCAAAGAACTTCGCGCTATATCAATGGACCTTATCAAAACTAAAGAGTCTAGGTCGATGGCTCTTGCTGCGGCTGAAAATGCTTTTAATTACCAGAAACAAACACTGGCCCAAGCAGCAGTTCAAGGTGCAGATCGTGGATTAATCGCAGCGCAAAATAGAGAAGCAACGAACAGATTAACTGGATCTCAGTTACAAGCTAATTTGTCCTTCCAGTTAAATCAGTCTAAACAAGCTGACAAAAAGTTAGCCATAGACTCTGCTTATAAAGAATGGACGGCAAAAATAGCGATGCTGCCAGAAGAAGCAAAGCAGACAATGGTAATTGACGGGTTTGGTGGCTTTAATTCAGAGACCGGAAACTTTGAATTAACTCCAGAAGGTCAAACATATTACAAAAATCTCGTGGCCTTGGGATCTAAGTCCAGTTACAAAATTACTGACTTGGACAAGGAAGCAAATGCATTAGCAAGTGGAGGCAATTTGTTTGGTGTAAAACTGAGCGATGATGCTGCGACAGCTAAAAATCAATCTTTAAGATGGATGACCAACTTTAAAGATCGCTATGACAGTGTTAACTCAGACTTAACTGATCCTTTGAAAAAAGCAGAAGCAGAAAAACAAAGAACAGCGATTCTTAACGAGTGGAGACAAAGTGAAGGTGGCGGAGCAGCAACACCCGATAAACCTGCCGCATTAACTGGAGCCGCAGCACAAGCACATATAGATGCTAACGCCGCAGCTAAAGCTGCGGGAAACAACGATTATAATCAAACTTTGGTGAAATAAATATTGAATTCCTCCTACTCCTCTTGTTGAATTCACTCCTCTTGCAGTAACAGAAGAGCCAGAAGAAGAGACAAGTACTTTTTCTGATGTGGCTCAAGGTGTTGGTGCGGGTTTAATAGGGTTGCCTCAAGGCATCGCTGAAACTGGCGCTGCCATTGTTGATTCCATTGCTGATACAAATACTAGCCGCGAAGTCACAAGTGCTTTGGAAACTGCCAAAGATTTTCTTGGTTTAACACCTGAAACAACCGCAGGTAAGACAGCAGAGTCCATAACAACATTCGGTGCAGCTTTAATTCCTGTAATCGGGTGGGTAGGAAGAGCAAGTTCTGTTGCTCGAGGTGCTGCCACTCTCCCCTCCAAAAGTATACTTAAAGCTGGTGCTGATGCTTTTGGTAAATCAAAAACAGGAAAGGCTCTCCTTGCATCGGATAATGCATTTACTGCAAGAGCTAAACTGGCAGCTACCACAAGCTTGGCAGGGGGTGCCGCTGAGATGTTAGTAGCGCCAGACGGCACTGCAACTTTATCAGATGCTTTTGATGTACTGCCAGACGCACTCGAGACAGAAGTAGATAGTGGGCTTCAGGGTAGAGATGAAGGTACTCGTAGGCTTAGAAACAAGCTAAGAATGGGTATAGAAGGAACAGCGTTGGGTTTGGGTTTTGAAGCTTTGTTCCCTGTTCTTGGGACTACAACAAGAATGGTTAGTATGATACCGGGAGTTCCCGCAGGTGCTCGTGCTTTTAGCGCAGGCTTTGATTATTTAGGTGGGAAGCTCTCCGGGGCATTTGATGGAAGAGTAGGTAAATATTTTACATCCCCGGGAGAAACACCCAAAGATATTTATGAAAACATCCGAACCGTGGAAAATGTATCTGATCAACAAGCAGAGACAGCGGCAAATCTTTTTTCCTCTTTTGATAAAGAGGCTCGTAAAGTTGTGAAAGGTCAAAAACTTTTTGGTCGTGGTAAAGAAGGTGTGCAAAAAGCATACGATGATTTACTTCTTTACTTGGAAGGGGATGTAAAAGCTTTAAATGATTATGGTCCTAATGTCGTGGCTTCCGCGAATAAAATGCGTAATCAAGTTGATGAGCTAACAGACGGGGCTATTAAAGAACTAGAAGATTCGGTAGCCTCGGGGACAGTCAACAGAAAACATGCGGACGCTTCAATAAAAGAGATGCAGCATAATCGTGGCTCATATTTACGCAGGTTGTATGAAGGTGCTTTTGACCCGGACACCGCCACCATGAAAGCCGTAGCTAAAAAACCAGCGTATAAAAAGTCCGTTGATCAAATAGCCAAAGCTATGCAAAAAGCTGATCCCAAGCTAACCAAAGCTGACGCGGTTAGCGAAGCTAAGATGGAGATAAATAAGTTTTTCACCAAATCTTCCTTGGATGAACGACTAAGTCCGGAAGCCTCTATAAAAATAATGGAGAAAGCTGCTACTACAGGTAAAGCTGACGTTGCTTCTCGTCCGCTCTATAAGCTTTCAGAGGATATGTTTAAAAAACGAAGTAAATATATGGATAGAGCGCCAGCTTTGCGCCAGCTTCTTAACGAGGTAAGAGACCCAAAAGAACTTTATATCAGAACAGTATCTGACTTATCAAAATTTAACGTAACCAACAAATTTTTTCGTGAATTTGCACAAACAGAAAGAGTTTCTTACGAAGATGCTATCAATCTTTTTAACACCGGATCTAGGCCCTTAGTTGTTTCTGGAGAAAATGTTGGGAAAGTTGGCGCAAAAACTTTAACAGATTCTGGGTATGTTCGACTGGGAGAAAGAAAAGCTATAGAGGGAAAAGGTTCAGGTAAAACAATTTTCTCCGGCAAATACGGAGATCTGACGGGGGAGTATGTTCCGGTAGAACTATATAATGCTTTAACAGTACCTAACAGAACGTCTAATGTGGCAACGGAACTATTAGCTTTATCCCTACAGGCTAAAGGTATTTCCCAAATGGGTAAGACAGTTCTTAACCCAGTTGGTCAAGTTCGTAATTTTTTATCAGGTACTTTCATGGTTGGTGCTAATGGTAATCTGCCAAGAACTACAGAACTTGGCGAAGCATTTGACGTAGTGTTTAAAAAAGCTTCCGCTTTGTCCGATGAAGAGTCA
>UEXL01000206.1_pt1 | contig 34184 bp, 45 predicted proteins | sample 1796671 | NCBI WGS metagenome assembly UEXL01 (sample SAMEA4772471, study PRJEB27181) | metagenome | reverse complement strand
AAGACGGCGCTGGAGGAGGTCAATCTAAAATTGTCCTTAAGCCTAATGGCGCTGTCCCTTCTGCCGATGCGAATTTAATCACTGTAAACTACGTTGGAAGAGCTGCTCAATTTGATTTTGATACTATCGCTCATAACGGCCCCACTGCAGAGCTAAGATTAACACTGTCTTAGGCATAATAACACAGCCTGCTGGCGATTCAAACAGACAGAGCATTGAGAGTGGTCCAATTTCAATATCGTTGCCGGAAGGAGGTAGCGGCATTGACGGAGATGATGCTTCTACGACGATAGGCGCTCAAGGAGATTTGTACAGGACCTTCTGTCTTGACTGGGGAAGACAAAGGGCTACCGGCTCTATCCTTATTGGGGGAGCCTCAGGGGTTACGGGTAGCGACACCGGAGAAAACAGGTTGACGTTTCGCTCTGGTTCTCACCACCCACTTGGTGTAGTCTTTTACGACCACAGAAACAGAAGCTCTTCCGTCAAAAGATTGAAAGAGACGTACATTCCCTTCAGTGGTGATGCAACTTCTGCTGTTGGCAACGAGGTTAACCAACTCGTGCCTTATGATATTGACGTTGTTTTTGACTCAGCGTACATTCCCTCTTGGGCTGAAAGGTATCAGATTGTCTATCCGGGCAACTCGCTGTACGAATTTTCTTTGACTCATAGCGTCCCTGAGGCTCTCGTAGCTGACATGACCAAGGTTGTCATCAGGGACCCTTCATTTTCAGATGGTGAGAACGTAGACAGCGAGCTAGACTCGACGGGTACGGATGCTCAAGCGCAGTCAAACTTTCCAAGTCTTGCAGCTGCAGAATCAGCCGGGATTGTAAACAACGCAATTTACTTGCCGTTTAGATTCTTTGAAGGCAAGTCAGACTCTTACGTTTCGTCTAAGGGTGCGAAGTTGAATTACGAGTTCAGGCCGGGAGATAAGGTTAGAATCGTAAGCCATGTGGTAGACAATGACGGTGTAATTGAAAACGTCTACCCACAGCAACACTTTTTTGATGTCATTGGTTACAAGTACTTCGAGCCCAACTCCGACAGGAACGTGCTTGTACTTCCAAACCAAGAGGATGGAAACTTTACCAGCAATGGTGAGTACAGGCGCTCTGGGTGGATGCTTATCCTTAGAGCCACAAACAATTTCCCGGGGTTCTCTCCCGCCGACATCAGAGGCGTTGACAGCTCCTTAAACAAATGGAGAGACAATGCTGTCGTCGAAATCCTCAGGCCTAAAATTGCAGCTGAAGACGACCAGCTAGTATACTTTGAGATTGGAGAGTCCTTCCCTGTAGCGGATGATTCTAGAATTGATGCTGTGTACAGCGCTGACGCAACCAACGGGCCTGTTGCTTTTGTAGGAAACAACACCATACAGACCAAGCAGCGTCTATTTGCTGGAGATAAAATCTTCCCCTCAAGCTTTCCGGAAGGGCCTCTTGTAGGGCAAAACCTAGAAAGCGGACAGTTCTTTGGTGTTGCGGGCTCGAGCTTTGCTGGGACCTTTACCACATCGGCTCATACGCATACAGTAACTAGAGTCCTTGGAGAGTTCTTCAGCGATGCAGGCGATGGGTTTACTTATTACAGATACAAAGTAATACCTTCAGGCCCCGGTGGGTTAACCAATGCTTTTGTTGGAAGCACCCTTACCCAAACAGTAACTACGGAAGCTGCCTTCTGTTTTCAGAAACCTACTTACAGGGCTGTTCACCTTACGAATCAGGGAGACTCATATTTCCGAAAGAGAGATATGCGTTCCTCAGCCTTCACCAACGACGCTGGCTTTGACCCATCTGACCTAAGTACAAGTACATCCATAAACTACAGGCTTACCAATATCGAGGACCCGGGCTTCAATGACTTCTTGCCCTCTACGGTAACTAGGAACTACAACTTCGGTAGGCCTCACGTATACAACCCTGACTTCTCCACGAATGTAAGGGGGGCGTCTGTCACCTACAGCGATGTGTACGCATCTGACGGACAGGTGCTTTCTCTTTCTAGCTTCAACCCGTCGCAGTTCCCGTTTAAGGATTACTCTTTGAGAAATGGTTCTATTGCAGCGATGTTCGACCAAGGCTCTTCTATTACTGTACTTCAGGAGCGGAAGGTTTCGCAAACACCAGTAAGCAGAGACTACATACAGACTGCGGAAGGAGGCATGCTAATTACGTCTAAGAACGTCCTTGGCTCTGAGACATACATACCCTCAGACTATGGTCCCGGCATCTTCTCTAGAGGGTGCGTTGAACACGATGGTGTCATATACTTTGCGGACGTAGAAAAGGGTGTTGTATGCGCCGTTGCTGGCAATCAGATTAGCGTCATCAGTGACAAGAAGGTTAGCAGCTACTTCGCTGATGTTCTTCAATTAGTGCAGAGCGGCTCAGCACAGAGAGCTTGCATTCTAGGTATCCACCCAAACCAAGACGAGCTTGTATGTTCGTTCTCAAGTCTTGAGAGAAGGAGTATCAGCGCTGGAGGTGACACCTTTGGCCGTGGCTTGCCTATGAACAAAGACACTTCTACGCACTTTGATTTGTCTGCGATGAAAGATGTGTATCAGATTAAGGGTAGCCCTCTTGACCTTTCGAACGAAAAACAAAACTGGGAGGGCGTCTTCTAGACTGGGATGAAGCAGGCAAGGGTGTGGTGTTTACAGACCAGCCCCGCAGAGCTTGGGTATGTGGATGCTGGGCTTGTCGACAAAGTACTTCATGACTTTCTTGTGACAGATAAAGACGGCAACTTTTACGGTAAGATGGTGCGTCAACAAGGCACTGCTCGTAAGGGTATCCTAGATGAAACGACAAACGGAGGTCAGAAGGCTCAAGCAACGGCATCAAAAGGAGCCGTGCGAGAACTAGACGAGGGCTCTATTGGTTACAATTACAAGTCCAATGTGTGGACCTCTAAGTACTCTTTCCGTCCGGAAGACATCGTTGGAATCTTTGAGGACTTCCTTACGTTCAGCTCTGGCAAGCCATTCAGGCACGACGACGTGGCTACGGTGAACAACTACTACGGCGTTCAGTACACATCAATGGTTGAGTCTATCTCGAAGATTAACCCATCCATGGTAAAGGTGTACAAGGCGCTGGTCTCGAGGGCAACTCCGTGTGGAGTGCTGAGCTTTCAAACAAAGAACAGACTTCCACAATTACCGCAAACATGTGGAAGGACCAAGACATTGATGGCAACCTAAGAGCTGGCGACGGATTCCGTGAGGGTATGTTGTATTGTGATATGCCGGGCGACACTAGCAGCACTAGTCATCTAGACGAGATTGCTATCGGTGTTGTGGCCTCTAGCGGTGTGGACGCTGTAAACAACAGGGTCACCTTTACATCTCGCGTAGACAACTTGCCATTTAACATTGGCGACACCTTGTTTGACGCAGCAGATGGGGCTACTACAAGCCGCACAATTACTGGTGTGCATGACAGGTTTACATTAAACGTCAGCGCTACTACGGCCTAGCTGCTGCTGACAACTTGATTGCACGAAACGCTTCAGACACAGGTCACGTTACTGGAGACCCTCTTAGGACTACTACCTTAAAATTAAGCTCACCAACGTCAGCACCAAAACGAACTGTACGCTGTGAACGCTATCTTTGAGCGCTCACGCCTTCATAACGACAGAGTTAACTAAATTTGCAGTATGGGAAACTTTAAGTATAACGACCCGCTTTTAGAACATGCCCGTTTCACCCAAGCAGGGGTAGGGCGTACCGATTTGGCGCCTCGGGCTGAGAGCAGTTACAATCTAAACCCTCGCGGTGGCCAAGGGCCGTACGCTCCAAGTCGGCTGAGCTTTTTAGGCGGCGATTTTGGATACTCTATACCGGGGCCAACATTCCCTCAAGACCAATTCTTTGGTGAATACCAAGACGGTAGATTCCTAGGTGCTACGAGGGGCGGAGAGCCGCTTCAGTTTGGCATCAATAGCCTTGGGTCACCAATGGCCGACCCAGTGTTAACTAGCCCGGGAGTCACAAACGAAATCTTTGGGGCACCTCAGACAGATGACGCGCTTACTGGGCCTACGATGCCGCCTCAGTTCAAAACCCAAAGTGAGATTGGCGCACCTGTTGTTGGAGCTCCCGCTCCTAAAGTTGCTGCTGATGGTAGTGTTCCTCCCGTTCCTAAAGTTGCTGGGGCTGTTGCTGCATCTACTGATGCCGATATAATTCGTGCCGCTGCTAGTTCATCCGAAAAAGAAGGCGGAGGAGGAGGTGCTGGTCAATACCTTGGTAGTGTTGGTCAAATTGCTGGGGGAGTAGCAAACATCATTCAGGGATACAACACCCTTGACAACGTCGATATACAGGGCGCGGAGAATGCTGTTGCAGCGCTCAAGAACAACCGTCCCGGTCTAGGTACTCCAACGGAGTTCTTCCAGATGCAAAAAGAAGCCTACGACCAAAGGCTTATGGCTATGCGCACAGAGGACATCAACAGAGGGCTGGCTACAAACGTAGCTGCTGCACAGCAATACGGAGCGAGAGGGCTGGGAAGTACACTGGCAGCTACTGCTCAGGCTCAAAGAGCTCAACAGCAGGAGGTCTTGCAACAGCAGAGATTCCAAACACAAGCTCTTGGTTCTTTGGCTGCGGCTAGAGAGCGCGAGACACAGCGTAGAGAAGACAGGTCTAGATTCGATATCGGCCTTGCGTACGACGAGCTAAAGGCAGAGCAGGCAAGAGACGCCTACGCAAGACAGCAGATTACACAAGGCTTTATTGGTGTAGGTACTGGCATCGCTTCGGCAGCAATGACGGCAGGTATGGCTGAGAAGGGTGCAAAGGTTACTCCGGGTGAGTTCTCTCATGACAACAATCCTATCGACATTGTGCAGGAAGGCACGAAGATTGGGGAGATGACAGGTGGTGAGTACATCTTCAACCCACAGCAAGCAAATAAAATGATGAACGAGGCAGGCAAAGGGAACTCCCCTCTGCACAAGTTTGTTCGTAAGACATTGAATAGATTTCACAAAGACGCAGCAAAGCAATGAAGCCGAGTAAAAGAAAATTCCAACAGGGAGGGTACTACGAGAACAAGACGGACTTTGTTCTTAAGCCAATGGACTATGCTGCCCTTGGTGCTGGCTATGATGAGATGACTAGGAAGCGCCTTGCAGAGATGGACAGGGCGGAGAAGGAGCAAAGAAAGAAGGACCTTGAGGGTATCAAAGACCTTGAGGCTCGCCCTAAAGTCATGGAGCGCCTTAACAATGGGCTTCAGAGTGCGTATGACGTATGGGAGGACGCAAGGATAGAAGCAATCAGCAACCCTACTCCAGAGAATAAACAGGCTGCAGCCAACGCTTTCAATCAGTACACCACCTTCAAGAACGAGTCGGTTGCTATTACTACGAACTACGAAAAAGAGCTTAATGCTGTTTCAACGGGCAGTCTAGATGCAACACTAATTGGCAACAGAGCAAACGCTCTTCAGCAAGCTAGAGACTTTGACACAGAGATTCCTGTTCAAGTTGTAAACGGCAGGGTGCTAATGGCCAATGGAGAACGTGAGTTTGTCGACTGGACACAGAGCACTTACTTTAACAGAAGTTCTTTTGGACAGGATGGTCGTAACTTTTTGGCTATGCGCAAAGCGCCGGGGACAGACTTTATGTTCGCACCTAAGTCAGAAATGTTTGCTAGAGAAATGACAGCCGACAACGGCATCTACAAGATGTCAAATGGTAGAAGAAAAGGATTGAACGAGGTCGCTGTAGGTAATCAGATAGAGCAGAGATTTAGAACAGAGTTTACTTCCAATCAGGCAGACATCGTAGAAGCTATGACTGCTGAGTATGGAGCAAAGCAAAAGGGTGTCACTGCGCTAAATCCTGAGCAAATGCTTGAGGCCGACGCAAATTACGGTGACCCAGATGGAAATTTGTATGGCAACGTGGTCTTGCAAGACTTCAACATTGTCTTACAAATCACCCGAACAGTCTGGAACTGAAATGGGTGAGTATGAGGTAGTGTTTAATTACGACCCTCTTACCCGTAAAAAAGCTGACGGTAGTCTTGAGTTCAGCAGGGAAGCCGGCGCAGCTCTTAAAAACAGACAGGACGCCCTGAAGTTTCACTTAGAGAACCTTGCCAACCAGACATACTTTAAGCTCAACAATCAGTATCAGCCAGACCCGCAGTCAGGTGCCTCAAGCAGTGGGTTCAAGAAAGGCGACCCTATTCCGCAGCCTCTGGAGAGACAGCTTATGACTGAACTTGGTGGCGTTCAAGACGAAGACGGCAAAGCTGTCAAGGGGTCTTACTACACCTTCCGAGGCGAGGGGTTGAACTTGCGGTACAAGAGCGGGACAGCTAGGATTACAAACATTCAGTACGGCCCTGAAGGCAATCCATTTGCGTTTGAGATTGAGTCTAAGCCAATAAAGGATGACATCAACAGGGCTCTCACCGACGAAATAAAGTCTCGTAATGACCAAGCTAATAGGCTTACAACACGAATAGGCAATGAACTTGATGTTACCGAAAGAAAAAAGCTAGAAGAAGAAGCGCAAAAACTTGAAACACAGATTAGTGAGCTTACTGAACAGAAGAAAAAGTTTAGCAAGAGTAAAGCGTCTTTCATCATTGACAGGGACAATCAGTATTTTGAGTCTGGTATTTTCCAAGCAGGCACCCCACAAGACATCCCCGGATTTGATGAGGTTCTTGCTAATTTGTTGCAGGATGAGCAAGCATTGATGATAGAGATTGAGAAACAAACGGGCGGCACTGCTGTCACTGGAGGTTCTGAGGAAGATTCCGTACCTTCGCAGGGTGGAGGAGCGATGTCTGGATTTAACACAACAGAATGAACGAACAGGCTATACAGACGATGTACCAACTCGCTCAAGCGGAAGGGTACAATAATTCAATAGACGACTTTATTGCGCTGATGGGCTCTAACCCTGAGGCCGTTCAGGCTATGTACAACATAGCTAAGACCGAAGGCTACAACAACAGCATTGAGGACTTCTCGACGCTGATGGGTGTAAAAAAAAAAGAAGACACTTTGGTCTCGGAGTCTCCTTTGGAAACGGCTTCTACGGAGTCTACCTCAGCTGCAGCTCCTCAACCACAACAAGAACTTGGAGATACGGATTCTACTACGGTAGAACCAGTTGAGCCTAAGCAGGAGGATGTAACTCTACCCCTACCCGGCAGCGACGACTTTCTCTTCTACAACTTTAACCTCCCACAGGAGGAGGTGGCGGCAAGAGCTGCTATCACGGGCGAGCAGCCTGAGATGCCACAGGACTTTGAGATTCCCACGGGGCTGACCCCTGTTGCTACTCGTGGCAGGGAGAGTGAGATTGCTGTTGCTGACCAGTTTGAAAGCCTTACAGGCACAGATGTATACAGAAAAATCCTGCAAGCCGACCGGGCAGAAAGTCTTTTGTCTGTATCAGGGGATGAGCTTGACAAGGCTGACCTTGCTGCTGCCGCCAATGGTGATGTATTCTATCAAAGCGCAGAGCTAGACCTTCAGCTTACAGAAACGGGCGACTTTGAGGCTGACTTCCTAGCTCAGCTCGACGCCGAAAGAGTTCTTAAGCAAAAAAGAAAAGACTCGCAGTTCGACCTAGCAAGCATCGAGGATGAGTTTGTAGAAGTCATTGTTGGCGCAAGCTCAGCCGGGTTGGAGGAAGCAGAGTTCAATAAGGTCAAAGACCTAAAAGAACAGTACACTCAAGTGCTTCCTAAGGAGTACAGAGAGAACGTGGAAAAGCTTGATATTCAAGGCTTTGCTGCTCTTGTAATTAGAAACAAGCAAGACCGCAGTTGGGCCTCTGCCGCTATTGGCATGGGTGGCTTAACAGAAGACGAGCTTAACGCTAAGATGGGAGAGGGTATGGGCGCTCGTGATGCTATCAAAGAGCTTCAGAGCATGGACCTTACCTCCCCTGCTTGGAATAGATTTACACTGCCTTGGACTAAGTTTGTGAGCAACTCCCTAGATGGCATTCAGTTTGCGAAGGGAAAGCAAGAGGAAGCTGTAGAGGCCAATCAAAGAGACAAGGAGCTTACTGAACTAGCCCTTGACATCAAGCGTTCAGGCCGAGAGGCTACAGATGAAGAACTTGAAAGGCTAGGCAGTGTCATGTACGGCACAGACTATAGCGGACTAAAGTCTTTGATGGGTGGGGTAACAGTGCCTTCCACCAACAATAGGAACGCTGCCTCTGTAAGAAGACGGGTAGGTAAGGAGATGCTTGGCATGGATGAGTCATCTTGGATGGCTGTTCTTGACGAGGTTAATTACGGTGAGGCTGTTACTACTAGAGCAGCTTACGACTACAATAGGGGGACCTCTCACAGAGCGGGATTGACAGAGCTCATCGACAGGGGCATCATGAGTAAGGAGGACTATGACAAGCCAGCCACACAGCTTTTTGGAGAAGGTAAAGTATCTGAAGGTTTGTGGAAGACATGGGGTTTGTTTTCTGACGTGCTACCCGACCTCACTAAGGCTGTAGGTACTACTGCTGGGGTGACATACCTTACTGGCAACCCTACCGCCGGACTCGCTGCTGCTGCTGGTTTGTTTGGTATTCAGTCAGGAGGTGACGCTGCTGGTGAGTACGCGAGTAGACCCGGTATCACTGGAGAAGAAGCATTAAGTGTAGGAGCTAAGGTTGGAGCTATTGAAGCAGGTATGACTTTTGCTTTTGGCGGAATGGAGCGTGCTTTGGCTACTGGCTTGCTTAAGAATCTAGGTAAAGAAATTACTGAAGAGACGGGTGAGGCTGTGGCAAGAAGTGCTTGGAGCCGATTTACAGACACAGCATTTGGGCAAACTGTAAAGAGAGTGGGCGCAGAGTCCACAGAAGAACTCTTTATTGCAGCAGGCGACCAGATTGTGCGAGTTCACAACGAGGTAGCCAGTGGGCGTATGACCCTTGCCGAAGCAAAGGAAAGGTACTACAACCCGTACGCTATTGGCGATGCCGCGCTTGGTGGAGCACTAGGTGGTGGGGCTGGTAGCACGCCCATGGTTCTGTCGAGGGGCTTCAGTGCCATCGGCTCTAAGTTTACCATGTTCGACCGGATTAGATTCAACGTCAGAAACATTGAGCTCCGTACAGAACTAGCTGACGAAAACACATCTCCGGAAAGAAAGAACGCTATTCGAGCAGAGCTTGCTAAGCTTGCCGAAGACGCTAATAGACTTGAGCGTAGAGACATGGAGTTCTACGAGCAGATGTCGGAGTCCGACCAACAGCGACTGGTGCAGTTGAACCAAGAGATTAGCAGGCTCCGTATGATTCGTAAACGTGAGGACCCAAGTGATGCCGAGAGAGCCGAGGCTGCTGCGTCAGTAAGAACTCTGATGGAGGAGAAGCTTGGTATTGAAAACAAATACGATGCTGCCAACGAAGGCTTTGACCTAGACACGCACAGTGCTACTCGTAACGAGTCAGAGACGCAGAGACTTGTTGATGAGGTGCTGAGTACAGACAAGCAGTTTGACAAAAGAGGCCTTGGTGTCCCGGGTGTAAAACAACTGGCAGGAAAGCTTAGCCTAAGTAAGGAGGGTGTTGAGGGGATGCTTTCTCGTGTGCTTGCAGAAAACATTACTAGCACTAAGTTCGCCACAGCCGAACAGATTCGTGATGGCATCGTCAATGCTTTTAATCTCGCCAAAGCTATCATTGAAGAGAACCCAGACGCCGAAGTTGTTCTGGTCAATTCAATAGCTGGGCTAAGGAGAGAATCAGGGAACCCTACTAGAAAGGTTAGTAGAGGCGTTCACGTCTCAGTAACCCGTAAAGGAGACCCCTCCTCTACAGCGCCATCAAAGATTATTTTGTATGTACCAGCGCTAAAGGCCAACACAGCGTATCACGAAGGATTTCACCAGCTTGTTTATAGAGCGTTGGGTGGTGATAAAGACGCTGCAATGATTAGACTTTCTTCTGCTATCAGAAGGGGTATGCCTAAGCTGCTGCTTGCTAGATACAACAACTTATTGAGTCAGTATAAAAATTTGTCAGAGGCTGAGCTTGCTGAAGAGTTTTTGGCAGAGGTATACGCTGACATGGCCAACGGAACTATTGGTGTAGAGTACCACAAAGGAGTTATCAGTGGCGCTGTAAAGTTCTTAAATGAGTTTCTAGTTGCCAAAGGCATTAAGATTAAGACCTCACCAACCATTTTGGACGTGATGTCTATGGTGGAGGATGCTGCTGCACTTATGGGCAGAGGAGAGACAGGTTCTGGCAAGCTCATTTCAGAGGCCCTAGAGGGAGCCAAATCACTTCGTCCGGGGTATTTGACCAGAGAAGGGAGAACGTCCAACAGAGAGCTCCGTAGAGTGCGTAAAAGAGCTGCTGAGAGTGCGGCGACCTCAGTGTCCGAGACAGAGTCATCCGTAAGGGCACAGGCCCTTGACCCAGAAACCATCGAGGTGGTGTCTCACAACAAGGGCAACAGAGCTCAAGTAGCCAGAGAGATTGCTGCAGACTATACCGATGCGATTCAAGCACACAAAGCTGCAGGTACTGGAGTAGAGTTGCAGCTTAGTCAGGTCACCAGAGAGCAAGCAGAAAGCATGCTGGAGGATGGGGCTACATTCCTGAGGGCTGACGGAGTAATTGCTTACGTAGACAAGGATGGTTACGCTGGAGGCCTTATCAAGAACCCAAACTCTAGCGCAACAGGTGTTATCCGTGGGGTGACAAGAAAGTGGCTAGAGAACGGAGCCACTCACCTCGAAGCATACGCTACCTTCTTGGAGCCAGCGTACATGAAAGAGGGTTTTGTTCCTGTAGCTAGACTTAAGTTCGATGAAAACCTTGCTCCTGAGGGCTGGGATGCAGAAAACTCTCCGCTTAAGGGCAGACCTGACCTCGTGACATTTGCCTACGACCCTATTGCAGCTGCATTGGCTAAGCCGGGTGATGGACAGTACATGTCCGAGTATGTAGATGCACTCAACGAGGCTCGTGACAGAGGCGCAAGGATTCTCAATCCGAAGATTAAAGAGCAAGCCACCCTGTTTAACGAAGACGATGCAAAGGCAATCAAAGAGAACGATGGGCAGGTTATTGGTAGTTTCTATGAGCTTCTTGCAAAGAGGTCTGAAGAAGGAGATGGCGCGGTGTACAGATACAGAGGATTCCTTGCGGGCATGATGCAAGGAAGGATGATTTTTATTGATGACCAAATCCCCACAACTCCTGAGGGAGCGGCGGATAGGCACGTTGAGTTCGTCTTTAGACCCGTAGACGAAAAGAAAAAGATAATTAAACTTGACGAGTGGTTTGTTAACAAGGCCATGGACGACGAGGGTAATCTCATCAAGGGCAAGGAGAACAGGGGTAGCGGGCTTGGCACTCGTTTCCTGACCTTGGCTATGGAGATAGCGGACGAGCTTGGCATCGACGTTGAGCTCATGGCCTACCCTACAAGAAACTATCAGGGCACCGAAAGGCAAAACATGGCTGCGTCCAAGAAGCTTGTAAAGTACTACCAGAAGTTTGGCTTTGTAGAGCGCTACAAGAACGGTGAGTCAATGGTTCGCACGGCGAAGAACAACCTTGACCAGCTAGACGCAGAGGAAACACAAGCCACACAAGACCTAGCTAAGGGAGTTAAGTCCCAAGCCATTGAGGCTACCCTTCAGTTTAAGACAGACACGGGACGTAACTGGAAGGTTCGTAGAGAGTTTAGCGATGAGAAACACATTCAGAACTTTATCAACTACATTGAGAAGAAGAAGGGTTACACCTTAGATGAGAGATGGACGCACCCCGCTCCTCCTGATGTAGACCCTGAATACGTTGAAAGACCAGATGTAAAGTCGCAGGAGATTGCGGTTGACATGATTTCTCAAGAGGTGCCATCAGACATGACCCGCTCTATTCAGGTAGCAAGGGTTATGAATACATGGGCCGACAGCCCTGTCTCTATAGATGAGAACGCTATGATTGAGCGATTCTTGAACAACGTCTACGAAGAGGCCGGCTTCTACATGCTTAATAGAAAAGCAGACAGCTCTGGTATCACTTGGTACAAAGAAGACATCGAGTCTGCAAAGAAAAAGCTTGCCATCATCTATCCTGAGTTCAACACTGAGGAGATGCAGAGTGTGGCCATGGCGCTTCTTGCTGTACTTTCACCGGGCAACAACTCTCCCAATGGGAACATGACTACCCTTGCTGCGGTCCTTAACTCTACATCAGCAGACCAGATTCCAAGAGGAAACTTTGCTAGAAACTGGGGAGGCGACAAGCAGAGCTTTGTAGACAAGAAAGGTAAGTCACTTGCCAGCGGTAGGATTGTTAAAGAAACCAAATCACACTTCTATGTTCAGGGTGTAGATGCCTTGGGCAAGGACAGCAAGTATCGAAGCGGTAAAAACTTCTTGGTGAAAATTGCCAAGAACAGTTTGAAGGAGGGCTACCCCAAGCCAACAGGATTTACTCAGAGAGGTAAGGTTGTGGCTACACAGCTTGACAAGCTTGAGTCTGTATTTAAGGACTTCGTCACCCCTAAGGCTGTCATTGACTTCCTTAAGAGCGACCAACCTATAGCAACCCTTCGTAAGTACAACCCAAGGGTTCCGGACACAGCAGGAAAGGTCAACAAGAATCCTGCTCCCGGTAGACGTAAAGGGGCTTACATCTTTGGAGAAAAGGTAGGTAGCTTTTTCTTGAATCTAGAGGGTATGGGTGAGTCCTTGACTGCTGACCTGTGGTTTAACAGAACATGGAACAGATACATGGGCACCATGATTGAAGGTGTCGTAGGTTCTGAGACAATCGTAGAGGTACCTCGCAGCGAAGCGGAAAGAAAAATCATGGCTCGCGCTGTAAAAGAGGGCGGCTCAAACCTTGGGGTTAGAGGTGTCCGAGATGCAGGCTGTGATGTGGTACTTTGAGCAAGAGCTATGGCGCTCTATGGGGATGAACACACGGAGTGAGAATTACAACAACGCAATCGACGAGGTTGCATCAAGACTTGAATTAGACGATGCTACAAGACAAAGATTATCAGAGGCTGGTGTCAACCTTGACCCAGCTGAAAAAAGAAAAGCGCTTGCCGTCTCTAGAGCAGATGCTCAAGGTGTTAGCCGCTATGTCGAACGACAAGAGCCGGGGACCAAAGTAAAGGCACAGCCAATAGATGCGCTGCCAAATCCCGGGGAGACCCCCAATGCAACTTGGAAAATGCTTTCTGACGCAGGCATCTTGTTGCACGGAACCCCTGAGAGTTTTGCTGAGTTCGACGACGCAAAGGCATTTCGTCCTAATATGCCCGGACTGCATGGGCTCGGCACGTACCTTACAGGTAATGTAAAGAAGGCGGCTGCGTACGGGGAAAACGTCGTCTACATCGACTCAAGCGGGTTGAGGTTGGCCAACATGTACAACTTCCGAATGGGGGCTGTGGTGACTGAGACCTTGAATAGTATCAACAGAGGCGACGCGGAAAGCTCCGTTGCAATCAAAGAGATTGCGAGAAACACCCGAAGGTCCCGCTTCCAAAGGACAGGCAAGTCTCTTGGTCTTGAGAGTATCATTGCCAGAAGCCCTGAGACATTTGTAGAGATGGTAATTACCGAGACTGCAAATGCAATGAGAGACGCTAACGTGCAGTTGGGTAGTGGTCAAACTACGATTGCCACACTGCAGAAGTTGATGTACGGCGACGAAGGCTTCGAGAGCCCTGCTGTTCAGGCCTTGGTTAGGTTTTCAATGATGATAAACAGCACCGAGTCTGACGATGCAAGGTTTACTTCTAGTCCAGAGTCAAGGGCATCTAGTTTGCTTACAGGCACCGACATGTCAGAAGCAATACTTGTAGCTAGAATGGCGTTTGTAGAAATCATTCGCCGCTCTGGCTTTGACGGATACTACTTCTCCAACATGATGGACTACAGCTACCAATCATTTGCAGCGACAGCAAAAAGCGGATTCGATATGCCCTTGGCCCTTGAACAAGAGATTGGCAACACGACAAAGGCTCATGCTACAGACTCGTCCTTAGAGATGGCTGGCCTTAATGTTGGGTCAGGCCGCACAGGGATTCAAGAGGCAGTCATTGTAAACACAGAAAGACTTAATGACCTTATCATCCCTGCGGACAAAGTCATTGAAGCTGCTCAGTCTAGAATGCAAGGCGAAGAAGGCACCACCAAGGCTCAAATTGTTGAGGGTTTGATTGATGACCAAGCTAAGGAAAACGAAGAGTTCATTGCGTCTATTGACAGACCCGTGCCAGTGACGAATCCCGAGCAGCTAGGTAGAACAAGTAGAATCTTGCTAGACCTACAAGAGTTCTTCCAAGACAAGTTCGCTAAGGTTTTGTACGTGCAACGCGCAATCGAAAAGGGTCGTGGAAGACGTGTGTTTAGAGAGCAGGATTACGACATGGCTCTCGCTCTTATGGACGGTAGAGCAGCAGGTAAGATTAAATCTGTTGACGCCTTCATGCAGGATGTAGCTAAATCATTGCGTATCAATAAGATAAGTCTTGATGACATCGGCCAGTTCTTGTATGCGATGCACGCTCCAAACAGAAATGCAGTGCTGGACTCTCGCAAGAAGAGCGAGCTTAAGAACATAGAGCAAAAGCTTTCTGACATGCAGGAGCAGCTTAAGGTCAAGGGCATGGAGGTAGGTGCTAAGAGAAAACTAGCAAAGCAAAGGAAGGAGCTTCAGCAAGAGTACGACAGAATCCAGAGGCAAATCGAAGAAGGCAACTTCTCAGGTATGACCAACGAAGAGGCGGCAAAGATTGTGTCCGACCTTGACTCCGAGGGCATGCGTATGTTGTACAACAAGATTATGGATTTCCAGTCAGAGACTAGGAGGTTGATTGTTGAGTACGGCTTCGAGACGCAGCAGACTATTAACGCCCTAGAGAGCACGTTCCCCAGCTATGTACCGCTCAGTGGTTTTGCTGTAGACGAATCTCTTGACGCAGGCTACACGCACATGCACCAAGCCAGAGTCTTCAGTGAAATGAAGAGGGCTGAGGGTAGACAGACTGAAGCGGCTAACCCGCTCGACATGATTTTTGCAAGGAGGTATCAGACCGTTATGGTGGGAGAGAAGAACAGGGCCAATGTTCGCTTGTTGAACTTGCTTGCATCAAACCCTCAACCAGACTTGTACAAAATCTACGGGCCTAAAGACAAGGCCCCAATGTCTGAGTCTAAGATGAGGTCAGCTGACAGTCCTTTTGTAGAGGTAGTGGTCGGAGCCAAGTCCTTCTTTATTGAGTTTGCTAACGAGGGCATGGCAAGAGCTGTCAACGGACAGAACGTCTTGACCGTCGGGGACAACAAAGCTGTGCAAAGAATCTATCAGTTCATCAGAACCTTCGGTAGGTTTATGTCTGCCAGTTTCACAAGCTACTCTCCCGACTTTATGGGTGCCAACTTCGTACGTGATATCCAGACTGGTGTGATGTCACTGATGGCAGAACAAGAGATTGTAGGAGGGCAGGCTTTCGGTGTAAACATTGTAGGCGATGCGGTTAAGGGTGTTCGCCCAGCATTCAGCTACTTGGCTAAGACAGTGGTGGGTCAGGTTGACACTAGCTCGGACCCTTTATCCAAGTACTGGCAGGAATATCAGGACGAAGGCGCAATCACAGAGTGGCCCTACCAGCGCAGCCCCGACCAATACAAGGATGACATTGACGTCATTGTAAGGATGTCCAACAAAGAGCAGTCTGCTGCGATTACAGCCAAGAGAGCGGTAGCAGCTTTGGACAGATACGTTGGCGGGACAAACCAAGCGATTGAGAATGCAACAAGATTTTCTGTGTTCGTTGCAGCAAGAAAGGCTGGCATAGATGCAGAGCAAGCAGCGTTCCTAGCAAAAGAACTCACTGTAAACTTCAACAGAAGCGGAGCAGGTGGGTCGGTGGTGAACAGCTTATACCTCTTCTTTAACGCTGGCGTTCAGGGTACGGCTAAGTTCTACAGAACACTATCGTCTCTGCAACAAATTCCTGATGGCAGGGGTGGATACTACAAGAGACTGAACTCTGCTCAGAAAGCGGCAGCGGGTATGACGATGTTTGCTTTCTTTCAAGCAGCACTCAATGATGCCTTCGGACCAGAGGATGATGACGGAAGAACATTCTACGAAAAGATTCCTGACTACGTCAAGGAGCGCAACATGCTTTTTGTAAACCCATTTGCTAAGAAGCCAAAGGGTCGTAAGGCTAAATGGGAGGACTACTACTTCAAGGTTCCCTTGCCCTACGGATACAACATCTTCCACAACATGGGGGCAGCTACGTACGATGTGACTATGGACTACAGGAGCCCGGGCAATGCAGCTATGTTTATGACTAGCGGTGTAGTAAACAGTTTCGTGCCTGTGTCGTTTGGTCAATCAAGTAGCTTTGACAAGCAGACCTACAAGGCCTTGACACCTACTATGGCTAGACCCTTTACGGAAGTAGTCATCAACGAGAACTACTTCGGCACTCAGGTTTACAAGGAGCCATTCCCCGGAGAAGAGGTTGCGGATGCTTTGCTTTCGAAGCGAGGACCTGAGTGGTGGAAGGATACGTTTAAGTTTATTAACGAAGCCACTGGCGGTAATGAGTTTGAGTCAGGAGCTCTTGACGTAAACCCAGACAAGCTGTGGCACATCGGAGCCTACTGGACTGGTGGTACAGGTAAGTTCATCGACCGGACAGCGAACATAGGTAGAGCTGCTATGGGTTATGATGACGACAGGGATTGGAATCCTAACGACTTCCCTCTCGTAAGAGTGTTCTTGGGCAGTCACAGCGAGTTCCAAGACATGGCTGACTACTACAAGTTCCGCTCAGATGTAAACGCAAAGGCCAAGGCTGTCAAGGAGGGCGTGGTTGGTCAAGACACCAAGGGATACGAAAGCGTAAACGTGCTAAAGGATATTGGTTTCAAAGTGGACAAGCAGCTTAGACAGGTCAGAAAGGACCTTGAGTACGCCAAGAAGAATATGGAGGAGCCAAGAAGAACTAGAGAAATCAACGACTTAGAAGAGAGCAGAAGGATGCTTCTTCTTAACTACAACAAACAATATTTGAAATATGTCAAAGGAAGGACGGACCTCGATTAAAGAAACCAAGCTAGGAAGCTGGTTGAAAATTGCAGCACCTAATGTTTTAGACAAGGTGGCTGACTTGTTGCCCGACAAGGGTGGACTAGGGATTGTAAAAAACCTACTCGACAACGAGAGTAATGTCGACCCAGAGGAGGCACGCGCTCGCATTGATGCTGAGGTAAGGTTTCAAGAAAACGTAACTGACCGATGGAAAGCGGACATGAGCAGCGACGTAAAACTCGCAAAGCTTATCAGGCCAGTAACCTTGATTTGTCTCATGTCAATGTTTATGGTAACCATGGTGCTGGATAGTATTGATAGTCTGCCATTTAACGTAAAAGATTCCTATGTATCTTTGCTTGAGCTCCTGATGCTGACTGCATTTGGTGCATACTTCGCCGGTAGAACAATCGAGAAAAACAAAAGATGAACGAAGAAGATTTCGACAGCTGTAGCTTCCTTGACCAAGACAAACTCAAGAAGCAAGAAGACAAGATTGAGTCAGGCGAAATTACCTGCAACATTGAAAACCCAGAGCACTGTGAATCTTGCAGCGGATAAGAGTTTAAGGCTTCTACTGACGTGCCTTCTTTTAAGCGTAGCTACCGTCGCTCAAGGACAGTGGCTGCGCTTTTCTACGCTATACGGTAGCCTTAGCGGTAACGCTCCTCTTGTAGAAAACTCTAGGTACAGAGTCAATGGAGTAGCTGGGTCTGGGTATCTTGAAGAGATTACCGAGGTCAACAAGGCCAACTACATCTTTACTGTAGGGCTGCGTAAGCTTGCAAGGTTTGACTATCAAGTCAAGCAGGGGCAGTTTTACACAGGACAGGAGAACGAGATTAGCGATGAGGCTACAGTCTCCAACGCTCCCGGACTAGAGTACCTTTTGGAGTACTCTGCTGTACGCAATAGGGGCGATGTCTTTACACAGCAGGAATACAGGGTTCGATACATCAGTGACTGGTTTACCGTTAGAGGTAGCTACATTCAGAACGGACTGGTCAACCTAAAGTATACGCAAGCAGAAGCTAGGCTTCGCAAAAGGTTTGGTGACTTTGATGTCACCTTTGGTGCAGCACACAGAGCTCACCCGGTATATGGGTACTCCCCTATCGAGGCGTGGTTTGATGACCCAGCCAACAAACACTGGTGGCAACTTGCCAATGAGTTTGGATTCTACAGCGACGACAATGAGGTGTGGAAGTTGAATGGAGATGTCGTTGCTCAATCCGACGTAGAGTTCTATGGGTATCACTTTGGACGAATCGTAAACGATTACAACAGAAGAGAGCTTAACGAGTTCGGGCTACAGCAAGAACTATCTGCCGTGCTAGGAGTCGACTACTACAAGTACACGGACCAAGCATGGATTCATAGCTGGTGCTCGCTGTACTCTATGCACAGAGGGCTATCAGAGTTTTCTTTTGAGTACGAAGACATGATGAATATGGAGTGGGATGCAGGGTTGGTGGTTGGAGCAAAGCTTAACAATCATCTTAGTATATTTGTGGAAGCCAGACACTTACAGTACTGGCAAATAAATTCTTACTCAGGCCGAGCTGGCCTCAACTACTTATTCTTTTAACCATGGCAAAAGTCGGAGAAAACACAGAGGTTACCCTAGACCTTAAGACGTTGGGGATGGTGGCTGCTGGAGTAGGTAGTATGGTCGCCATGTGGTTCTCACTTCAGTCTGAGATTTCTTTGGCCAAAGAGCTACCAAAGCCCAATGACCCTGAGATTACACGCATGGAGTTTGACATGAAAGACCAGCTGGTTCGTCAAACAATCATGAGCACACAGGAAGATGTTACCGAAATGAAGGACGACATCAAGATGATTAAAGAAAAGCTGTATGAGTAAGCTGCTATTTCTTTTGTTGATGCTGCCGAGTGTAGCGTTTGCTCAAACTGCAATAGAACTGGAGGACCTTGAGGCTAAGAAGTCTAAGGGTATTACTGTGGTTGAGTTCTGGGCTGGCTGGAACGCCTCCAACAAGGTTAGCTTTCTTGAGCAGTTGAAGGACTGCAGGGCATACCGCATGTGCATTGACACACACCCTTCCGCTGTAGGGCAATACAGCATTAGCAGTGTGCCTACGCTAGTTGTCTTTGACAATGGAGCTGAGGTACTGCGATTCAACCCTACCATTATGATGCAGCTTGCTGCTACCAAAGAAGAAATCCAGTCGGAGATAGACGACATTATTCTAAAAAAGTTTCAATGATGAAGAAGCTCATTTCTACCATCTCTACAGCGTTCGTGTTTGCCTATGCAATGGCACAACCCAACCTTACTCCTGTATTCGTGGAGTGCTCACCCGGTGATTACCCTGATGAAATCTCGTGGGAGATTATGACATGCGACAGCATGGTTATTCTAGGCGGTGGCGCACCATACTTTGGTGCAGCCCTGATGCCCGACCCAGATAGGTTCATTATCCACATGATGGATACCTATGGCGACGGATGGAACGGTGCCTACTTGACTGTAGACACGGTGTCGTATGGGTTCTTGTCTGACGTAGACTGGATTGATTCGCTCGGTACATGGCCGCAAGACAACCCCGAGCAATGGGTTACCGTTGGATGCAACGACCCTATCACTGATGTGCGTGAGATTACACAGGAGCCATTCGTTCCTACACGCTACTACACCTTGCAAGGACAGCAGGTGCCACTACGCGAGAGAGGGTACTACATCGCCACTGACGGCGTGCGCTCTCGCTTGATTTACAGAAGAGAAGAATAACTTATATTTGCAGTATGGCAAACGAAAAATACAGAAAGAAGAGTAGGACCAAGGCTCAAATTCTTAAGGATTTGGGTGGTGTTAAGGGTCATCTCAAAGACCTTGAGCAAGGCAACTACGTCGAAAAAGACAATTTCTCCCACCCTTACTGGAGTCATAACGCTGCCCCAGAGAAAATGGACAAGAAAGGTTTTGTGGGTGACCCCATGTCCAATGAATTAACAAAAGAGCTGCAGCAAATTAGCCGAGGAAGCATGGGTGACATGCAGTTGAAAGCTCAAGGTTCTTCCTCAGCGGAGTTCATGAAGACTCTCCAGAAGACTCATGAGGTGCCAAACCCAGCTCTTGGTACAGTGACTAAAGACTTCAGCGCAGTGGGTGACCGCGAAAGAAGTTACAGCGCTGGCAACCCCGGAGACTTAAAGACCAAGAAGAAAATGGAAGACATGCAGAAGGGCGGGATGATGTACGAAGAAGGCGGAGAGGTGAAGTCAAAGGTCATGAGCATGCTCGATGGCATGAAGGACATGCCTGCCGAAGCTGAGGTCGTCAAGATGATTGTCGAAAAGCACGGCGTATCAGAAGACCAAGCCAAAGCCATGATTGCTGAGTACAAGAAGAGCAAGATGGGTATGGGTGGCAAAACCGAATACGAAGGAGGCGGAGCCATGAAGATGATGCGTGACCCAAAGGACATGGTTGGCATGGCCATGGGAGGTGCAAGGATTATTAGCTGATAGACTCAAAGAAGTCTTCATCTAAGTCCTTGATGGGGAGGATGAACTGCTCGTAACAGTGGCGGTTCACCTCCTCTTTCTCTTTGGCGGTAGTACCTCGCCCAATGTTGTGAGCTTGATACGAAGCGTTACTACTCAGTAACTGGTCTATTTGTCGCCTCAAGCAGCGACAGTTCCGATAGCGTCTTTTCATGTGATGGGTTTAGTAGTGAGATAGGGAGCATGATGAGCTTCATAAAGCCCGTGCCCTCCTCGTTGACTAGTACATTAACGGGAGGTGTCCAGCCATTGACGTTGCCTACGCCGTGCATGACGGGCTTACGGATAGGGAACCTCCTGTCTTTGTGATTCTTCCATAGGTAATCACGAAGCTTCTCCAGCTCAAAGGTGTATGCGATGTGAAGCTTTTCTTTGTTGCGCACAATGTACACTAGGTACTTGGCGTCAGTCTTCATGATACCACAAGGCTTCTTGCCTTTTGCAGTTTCGTATTCTAGAAATAGATTGACTGACTCACCTCTGCGCTCTGCCCAGTAGTATGCTTTGAGGTCCATCTTGACTTCGTAGTACACGTCTGTAGTCTTGTCAAAGATATCCCAGTTGCACTTGCCCTCTGAGATAACAGAGTCACCGCCCTTGGCGTTTAACCACGCAGCCCAGAGCTGCTCCCAAGGTCACCAACCTGCATATCGGCAAGAAAGTCCTTGCTCATGAGTGGTTGTATTCGAGGCACGCATCCTTGATGGTTGCCACCTCGATATTTACTTTCATGCGGAAGTCCTTGACTAGCTCTGCCACGTCCTCTGATGAGGATATCGGATTGCCTGTATCGTTGTGGAGCTCCTCATACAACTCCGTTGTGAGTCTCTGAATCTCCTGAGTGGAGAAAGAGTAAACCTCACTTAGCTTTCTTAATTTCATCCTTGATGATTTGAATGACTTTGTCTACTTGTTTGCTGTTCTTAGGCACGAACAACATGTAGTCGCCATTCCCCGTCTCAACCATCTGCTTAAGGAAGAGCTTCCATCTAAGCGGGAACCCGTGCTGCGCACGCTGATATCCCTTGGTTTCAATGATGAACTTGTGCTCGTGAGAAACAAAGTCCGGGGTATACTCCATCTTTCTGACCACCTTGCCCGAGTAGTCTATCATGTCAGGCCTCTTGTTGGTTGACTTGAAATAGATACCGGGGTAGATGAACTTCTCAGTGAGGAGGAAGCTCTCAGGTTCGTACTCGAACTTGAGCTTAGCTTTCTTTAGCTTATCGTAGCAGTCAACCTCAAGACCAGACTTGAGCTTCTTGCCACCACGATTCATGCTTTTGCGCCGTGCCATGTGGCAAAGCTACGCATTGTCAGTCAGGAATGGTGGCTTGTTTACCAACATTCAATTCACCAAGAGACCTGAACAACTTAGGTCCGGGAGACACAAAGTTAAACCCAGACTGCTCTTGGCTGAACTCAAAGCGCAAGGGGAAATCTAGTGGGGTGGGGTGCCCGCCTGTCTCGGTCATGCGAACCTTACGTACGTGCATCTCTACGGTACGCCTGTCGCTCCACTCCTGTGCTTGAATCTTTCTGTGTAGGGTGATGAACCCGTCAGCCCTGTTGACAAACTTACCTCCACCCTCTGTGTCCTCAGCGTACGGAGCGGTAGGTAACCCATCATCTCCCTTACGGCGCTGCGCCTCTGTAAAGGCGTGGGCGTTGACCCACATGGCAACCTGATTCTTGACGCTGAAGGTGAGGAACTCACTGGCTGCCTCGTAGTGGTACTCGTGGGTGCTGATGCCTCGAGCAGCACTCATGTCAATACGCAGGGCATTGTATGGGTCTATGAGCACACCGTCTAGCCCTCGTACTTGATAAGCTTTTCAGCAAAGACCAAGATGTCCGTGTGACTGTAGTTTTTGTGGTTGTCAATAAAGGTGAAGTGCCTGTTGACCCACTCGTGTGCTGTAGTAAGCTCCTTGTGGTTCATGCGTTTGATAGGCATGTCCATGCAGAACTGCATCAACTTAATCTTGTTGGCCCACGTAGGGTTCTCTGCGCTGTACACCAGCCACTTCCATCCGTGCAGCATAGAGGATGCCACCATCAGCCACAGCGTAAAGGTAGTCTTACCCACGTTGCTGTGCCCGTTAATCATAAGGAACTCTTTCTTGAACCTGAAGTACTCGTTGAACTTCTCGTTCTCTGTCTCGAGGCCTAGCTTAATCTGACCCGTGACATACTTCTGAATCCACTCATAGTCCTTGTCGTCCGAGGCAATGAAGGACATGTCTCCGTCGTTGATTCGCATCTCACGCCGGACCCTCTCTAGCTCTCTGGTAATCTCTCCGATAGGTGCAAGCCTACCCTGCTCTATCCCATCTACGATTGTCTTCTTGGCCTGCCCAATGTCAAGTGGGTTGCGTGCTTCTATCTCTCGAACAAGAACACGGAAGGCCTCCTCTTCTTCTACCCTACCGGCTGCTATGAAGCCACCGATAAGGTAAGAGGCACGGACTAGTGCTGCATGCTTACCGCCCTCGGGGGCGTACCGAATCATTTGAGCTGCTATCTGTAGCTTCTCGTAATCAGTACGCCCCTTTGCCTCGGTAGGTTCTGGCTCTGCACGCTGTTCGGATAGAAGGCCACCAAATCGTGATGGCTCTTCGTTAATGCAAATGCTGTCGTCGTAAGACTCGAAGCACGCACGGGATTCGTTGATGCCTGAGGGGTCAGCCTCAAGCCCATGCTTTCTACTGAAGTAATCACAGAGAGAACGGAAGTGGTCGCGGTGCCTCTCGGGATTGCTAATCTCTACGATTGCCTTGATGCCGTCACCACTGGGTGATGTCCAACACGCCATAACGTGCTCATCAAATGCAAGCCTAGACTTAGCTTCCTCTACGTCTCCAACGTGGTCGAAGTCCAAGACGATGATGCCGCTATGCTTTTGCAGCGACTCATCCTTGCGCTCCTTGAACCTACCACTCCACAGTACAATAGGCAGTTGCTTCTTTGCATCCTTGTTGCCTCCTCGTACTAGGTCAATCTTCTGCTTCTGCTTGCCAGATTGGATGCGTTGCAGTGCTGTTTCCACTGTGATGTACAGCGGGTCCTTGTTGTAAAGGTCCTCGAATATTGTTACCACTTGTCTCATGTTTCATGTTAATCCTCAATAATACCAAGTATCCCATCAAGTCTAGGAGTGTGTCTTCGTCGACATCATCAGTACCCCAGTTCTTGATTCTGTTTAGCTTGTCATCAATGCGAACCAGCAGCTGCTCGTGAGCATTTGCTTTGCTAAAGATACGGGAAGGATTGAGTGCGGCATTGCCATACCTCTGATTTTTTTCAGTGAGCAGGGCTGACACCTCTAAACAAACTCCCTTGACTTCGCGCACAAAGTCACGATGATTCCAATGCTTCGACATATTTCTTGATGTTGTCTTTTAATCTCATACCCATAGATGTATTGCCCACCTCCATGTGATAGATACAGCTTGCTGTTTCTCTAAGCATCTTGTAGAAAGAGAAATGTTGGCTGTACAAATCGGCGCTTTTCAGGTAGTAGCACACGCTGCTGTGGTCTTTCTCTAAGCACTCGGCAATAGAGACTACCTTGAAGAAGGGCTGCATGGCATCTGCAAACGCCACCCTGAGGATGACGTTCATCTGCACTCTACTCTTGGGCTCGAACTTGTAGTCGACAGCCTCATAGTAGGCGTCGCGTACTTGAGCAAGCTCACTGAGGTTACCCCTCTTTACTACGTAGTTGGGAACCCACCCTTTTTTTGGAGAGGATTTCCTCAATCTTGATTTCGACTTTGCCATCGTATCTGTTTCCGTAATAAGAGCGATACATCCGGTCCCATGTGTGACCCTTAAGGATGTCTTCAGGTTTCTCCGCGCTGGTTACAGCGTAGTCCATCTTCGTGTGCTCAGTGAGTTTCTTCTTGCCTTTAGTTACGCGAAGCTTCAGCTCGTAGTAGTATATGTTTCTCATGACATGAAGCGGGGAAGACGCCTAACCCTAAGCGCCTCCCCCTAATCAACATGAAACAGTTTACCTCTTAGAACGGAACGTCCGAGGATTTGGTTTGCTTGGGGTTATCAGCACGAGGGTCGTAGACTGATGCCCATGCGTTGGCTCTTGAGAAGCGCTCCTTGTCTGGAGTCAATACAACTGAGACATAGACTGAGCCTTTCTCTGTTGCATACTTCTTCATCTCCTCCAACTCGGCAAGTGTAAACTTGAGACGAGCGGATGATTTGACCTGTGTTACATCGCCGATGAACACGCGGTCTGTGGTTGGTTTGTTATCCATGTGAATAAAATGTTGAATTAGATTTCGTCATAAATGTAGTCATCAACTACGGGTTTGTCAAGGAAAAGCCAATCTTTTATTTTCTCTACCGCCTGTTCAAACTTGAACTTGCCTCGAGCGATTGTCTGTTCCGATGCTTTGTACACAGCGATTGGGTAGGGGTACGTCTTCTCCTGAGCGACCCAGTAGAACTCGTCATTACCGGCAACCTGTGTATAGATGTAGGCTTGAATGTCATACGAGAACTTGTTGACATCGTACCTGAATCCAGACAGGGAGCGCGTGCTCTTGCTGTCTGCTACATACAGTCCTTTGCAATCAAAGAAACCGCGTACGGGGATGTCCTCAATGAACTCGTTGAACTCTAACTGGTACTCGCCTTTGAGATACTGGTCTTTTACTCCAGAGTCTACAAGGCGCTTGACCATGTAGTGCGATGTCTTCCAATCCGATTCATCAACCAGAGTCTTCTCGCTCTCAATAGCCTCAGTCTTTAGCTGTGCTACTGCTGCCTTGTACTCGGATGAACTCTTCGGGTTCTTCAGGGACTTGACTCTGTCACTCATCTTCTCCATGACTTCATCATGGTTGATGACTTGATAGGTATCCTTAGCCTTCTGAGGTTCGAAGAGCATCATGTCATACATGGACCCGAAGTAGAGAGCTGGAGATTCTTTCTTGAGCTTACCCTTCATGTACAACTCGAAAGCACGCATGTCATTGAGTGCATGCTTCACTGAGCTGTACGAGAGATAAGACTTAGCTGTCTTCTCCTGAAGCTTGATTGAAAACTCCATTACTTCTTCTTACTCTTCGCGCCTTTAGATACGACGGTCTTATTGACTGTCTCGAGAAGTTCGGAGTCTTGGTCGGGACTAAAGCTGTACTTCTCCACGGACATGGCGTATGCTTGCTGTGGATTCTTAGAGTTCTGAATGAAAGCGACAGCCTTATCCATTGTCTCCTCGTCTGCCTTAGGCTTGCTTTCTACCTTAGCTACAGGCTTGGCAGGCGCACTAGCTTTGGGTGCTGATGTCCTACCATGTGTGTTGGTAGAGTCGCTGTCCTTCCCATCGTCGATGCAGAACAGACCATTGAGTGCGTACTTCCTCGCATAGGATGATGCTGCTCCAGTTACTTGCGAGCCATCCATGCCCTTCTTGTTTTCTTCTTCTCGAGCAAAGCCTGAGGCAGAAATCTCTCCTTCCCCGTCTGATACGACAGCAGTAGCATGTACATATACACGCCCTCCTGTCTCGACCATTGTGTCACTCATCACGAGAGCCAGCCCGTGTTCAGTAAGTAGAGGTTTTAGAGATTCTACAATGTCCTCGCACGAGCGATACTTGTATTTACCAAAGGAGTTGAATTGTCCCTTGGGTGCTTTCAGACGTGACTGCACGTCGGATAGCTTGTGAATGATTGTTTTCATGTGAAATAGAATTGTGTTGTTCTTGATATTGTGTTAAAGTTCGGAACAATTCCTGACAAAATCAAGGTTTCGACAGGTAAATGATTCGGAAAAGTTATCAACATACTATAGGCTGTCAATGAATATCCACTTGATTACCAGTGAGATATACAGTGCAGCGATTAGCTTGACCGCGACAACTCTCCTTGACCATTGCTCTTCACTCATCCGTGTGTTCTTGAACAATTCTCATGAGCTTAAAGTACAGGTCTCCGCTTACGTTGTCGTCAAACAACAGCTTTGCCAAAGCAATGACAGCACCCTTGCGCTCATCAGTAGACAACCGAGTTGATTGGTTGCTCCTGATTCTGACTTGCGTCATCTTAGCGCAGACAGATTCGGGTGAGCGACCGATGATACTGGCAACCTTTGTTACCTGAGGTTGATTGAATGTTAGCGGGACATCGGATGTGATGTGCTGCTTTGCGATGGTCACTTCATTGTTTGACCAGCGTCTCTTGGAATTAGACATGTGATTTGGATTAGAATTAAACATAGATTTCTTTGTTGGATTTGACGTCCCATATACACTTCTCACCTAGGACTCTGCACTTGTCAAGGGCCTCGTCCATGTCAGTAAAGCGCTGTGATATGTCGACCTCGGTTTGACCCTGCTTGTTGTCCCATGTACCCACGTACATCTGAGGCCTTAGGGTGTGTTGCTTTAGCCTACTGATTGCAGTAGCCTGTACAGCCCAAGCGATAGCGAGCTGACTCATGTACTCCTGACGTGGCACCTGTATCTCAGGAAGGTTCATCGCTCCCATCACAGGGTCGTAGACCGACTGAACGAATACAGTTTCGGCAAGGTCGTTCCTGCCAACCATGAACCCGTCAAGGGGTACGTCGCCACTCCATGGCGATACCGTGGAGCCACCGTACATACACTGCATGTAGCAGGCTTTGTACATGGATTGCTTACTCTGAGATTCCATAGAGATTGGTTTTGTACACAAGCATCAAAGGGATAACAGCGTCGTCCTCGTTGTCAGAGATTTCGCTTGTCCAGTTGGGAGCTTTGTGTGGGTTGTAAGTATACTTGCTGTCTGTCTGCGACAACAGTATCTTGGGGATATGGTTGCCAGTTATCTCGTGAAAGTCATTGAACTCAATCCATGCACAGACAGTCTTGTTCATGCCGTCATGAATCTTCTTAGCTACGGAGCCGTGGTTGCGTAGTCTACAGTTGTGTAGTAGGGCTACGAAGTCATCGGGGTTGCGGTAGAAAGTGTCGAGTGCGAACTTGCCTACGGGAGACATGTGCTTGAGCTGCCACTTCTTGTAGTTCCTACCACGAGCTAGGTGGTATCGTAGTTTGTAGTAGCTGTTCATACCTCGTACGATTTGGCATTGCCTATGACGCCACCGTCGGGTGACAGCACGAATAGGTCTGACGTACCGTGTAGGGCTTGAATGCTGTAGCCCTTCCACTTTGCGGGCATGTTTGATAGCCACACCATAGTGGCATAGTCCTTGCCGTCGTCAGACCAACCGACAAGGAACCGTCTTTGATTGTATTCTTCCATTACTCTTTTGATTTGATGTCATCTAGAATCTGCTCTTCTAACGCGGCAAAGTCCATGAGGTCTACGAGCTGAAAGTTTGTGATGTCAATCGGCTCCTCTGGCACCACGTTAGGCTCTACAGCGGGGCGTGTGCTGTGCAAGTAAACCCTGTCTACCTCTACGTACTCGGGATTGCCGGGGTCGACGTCGCTGTCAGGTCGGTACGGATTGTACTCGTAGGTGACATAGACAACGTATTGATTTACAGTGTCTTCGTGTAGTATGTACTGCTCCATGTTGATAAAGTTAAGATTCGTCCTGTAGTTTTGCAAGTTTTTTCTCGTGAAATTCACGAACCAGATTCTTTGACAGGCCACGCAGGGTGTTGATTTGCCTGTTGACTCTGTTGTTAAACTTGAATTGATTGACAGGGTCTTGCTCGTGCTTGTAAAGTTGTGCTGCCCTGCCGATGTGCATGGCATTGCAGAGAGAGATGAATGCCTTGTTGGCCATCTCAATGCGCACCCTAGCGTCGGGAACGCCCTCTTTGTTAGGTACACGCTTGATGATTAAGCCTTCTGCCTCTAGTGGGTCGCCCTTCTCGGAGCGTTTGATTAGATTGAAAATCATGATGTAATCTTTTTGAGTGTGTCAATAACGTGGTCTAGAATCTCACCGTCACTTAAGTGTTCGGTGTTTGGTGATAGTATCAACTCGAGTAGTTCTTTGAGTTGTTCATTGGTCGTCTTCATTGTCGTTGTTATTTGTTGTATATAAACATGAAGTGTTCGCGGATAGCCCTGCCGTATGCAGTGTGGAATCCGTAGCTGTGTGTGCCTCTCATAGATTCGTTGGCAAGCATGAACCGAAGCAGACTCCACTCGTCGAGGTCAAACTCCAACGCAGTTTCCTGTGTCGCTTCGACAAGCCTGTCTGGGTCGTGGCGCAAGGCACATCCGAGGTCTTTCCGAATGTAGTTGACGACCTCTTTACTCGTCATTAGTGGTTCGATTTGGTCAGGCAGTTCTGCCCAGTGTTGCTTGAGCTTGGCGCTCCATTCTTCATTCGTCATGTTTGATGTATTATTCATTGTCGTTGAATTTTGGGGAGTTCTCTATGATGTACTGGGCCACAAGCTCTTCGATGTCCTCGACTACGTTGTCTACGTCAAAGTCGTCAAGGTCGTACTCATCAATCATCATCTTGGACAAGTGTTTGTAGCCACTCATGACTCCACCTGACATGGAGTATGTAACGTGGTTGGCGTTGAAGCAGTTGCTAACGCAGAGCCGCAGGTCGTGTAAGGTTTCTTCAGTCATTGATGTTGTTGTAGTAAAGGTTTGAAAGGTCTGTGTACAGGTCGTCTATCTCGACGGCTACGTCAAAGCTGTCGTATTCCTGACGCTCCATGTAGTCCTTCATGATTTCCATGAACTGACGTCCTACGTTTGCTGTTTTAGTCATTGTCTTCTGATTCAAATTCGTGGTATATACGGTCGAGATTGTCAAGGACTGATTGCAAGTCCCATTTGATGTCTGCTACCTTGTCGCGCAGGGCTTCGATTGTTTCTTTCTTAGTCATTGTTCGTTCTTGATTGGGCAGAGCCGTAGCTCGTACACGGTTTTGTAGTCAAAGGAATCCATTGGGTTGTCCGCTTCGTGATTGAACCGAGTCCACTGGATAGGGTCCAACGTGAAGTCGTACAGGTCTTCATGTAGTGTGGTGTCATGTACCTCGATTACAACCTCTGCGCTGTCAGGATATTCTGCGATGAGGTCAAGCAGTTCTTTCTTAGTCATTTGTGGTTTGTGTAAATGGTTGCACATCCTTCTTCGTCTTGGTAGTACATGGCACCGCCATTGTTACCCTCGTCGTCGCTCTGCGGGATAAGGACTGACCCGTCGGTGAAGATGATTCGGACGGGTCGCTTGTACCACCCTGTCACGTCCATGTCGGGGTCGGATAGCCAATGCACCAACTTGATGGTCTTGCCTTCGAGTAGCTTGAATGACTCGGGCACTTGGTATAATTCAGCTTGCTTCATGCCTTGGCGATTAGTTCTTCTTCGAGCATCTGCTCGATGATGTGGTTGATGATGCTGTCAATAACAACATCCTTGTCGCTCCAATTTCCGTATCCTTGGGCGTCCAACAGGAACGCTTCGAGTTCTCTGTGCATGGGCAGTGGGATTTGGTAGCGTAGGTAGTCCACCATGTCTTCGTAGTACGAGTCCATTGTGTACTCTATGTAATCGTCTCCGTAGTCGTCGACGTCCTCATGCCCTTGCCAAAGGTTGCAGAACCCGTTGTTGTAGTAGTCGTAGCCTACCCGCGTGATTGCACGTAGTGCTTCGGGTAGCCCATCGTCTGCCTCACCTGATGAAGGGATGAGTGTTTTCCATGCGGCATCGTACTGCTTTTGGTACTTGCCCTTGTGGTCCCAATAAGAACCTGTAGATGTTTCGTCTTTCATATTGAAATGTGTTCTATGTTTCTGTCGTATGCGGCAGCGAATGCTTCGACGTCGACCTGATGTAACCTGATATAGATTGATTGGTACACGGGTGGGTCGCCATCAATAAGCACTTGCTTTGATTGCATACAAACTGTTGGTGCGCTGTCGTAAGAGGAGTCGTCACTCGTCATTACGATGTCCGCCTCGGAGTGTCCGAGAGCTTGGATGTACAGCAACGCTTTCTGTACTTTGGTTGGTCTTACTTGTTTCATTCTCAGTGGTTTACTTAACGGCAAATGGTGCGAGATAGGCGAGCCACGCAAGTAGCGCGAACCATCCTAGCATCGAAAGCCATAGCCAAAATTCAGGATTCACTCTGTTGCGCTTCATTGTCTGTTGATTTGATTGGTCGTTGGATGTATGAATCAATGCAGGCGTTGAGTTCGTCGTCGTCCATTCCAAGGAACTCTTGGACTGCCTTAAAGTCATCTTGAGCTACATTTTGGAATTTGATGTGGTCTGTCAGTTCATCTGCTTCGAGGGTGTACGTGCCTTGGATTTCTGCGTACATCCCGTTGTCGTTGACGGACGTGTAGACGTCTGCTTCGTAGTCACTCATCTCGTTCTTGACGTACGATGTTTGATAGGTAGCACCATACCCTGCACCAAGCAGGAAGACCTTGCGTAGCACTGGCCAATCGACAGCCAAGCCATCGTTGTTGCGTAGCTTTTCTTCGAGGGTCGCAATCATTTCTGCTTGCTCGAGGATGACGCGTTGAACTTCCTGACAAAACTCTGCACGTTCGTTTGACACTTCTTTCTTGGCCTGTGCCTGTGCCAAGATGTCTTTGGTTGATTGTTCCATGATGTATGGGATTAAATTAGTTGAGTGGTAGCGTGTCTACCTTGATTCCGAAATTGCCGTCCGACTCGAGCCACCCATCGTCGATGAGTGCCTGTGCTGTTCGTCCGTAGTGGCCTTGGAGGTCCCAAGCCATACCTGTCTTGACTAGTTCAGAGAACAGACGAAGTGTTCCCCTGTCGTCAAGGTGTCCGCACTCGTAGTCGATGAGGCGGCTTGTTACGTTGTACTTGTGTGAGTATGTCATTGCAGAAAATTGATTTCTTCGTCGTGGATTCGGAAGCTCGTAGCTTCTTGGAGTCCGTCGTTCCATACATTGTCCAACCACACGCCGTGGTCGTCAGGTTCCCCCATCACATGGGAGGCAGAGAAGCCTGATTCTTGCAGTGCCTTGACTGCACGTTCGCATTGTTCTTGTGTCATAGTCATAGGTCAATGATTACGCCCTTGTCTTCGAGGGCTTTGATGATGTAGTCAGGGAGTTCAAAGCATCCGTCGTAGCCAACGAGGGCTACGCCAGTGTTGCCATCTCCGTCTGATGTGTCGAGGGTTTCGAGTATACCCCCTGCATAGAAGCGTTCGCCTCCTGTTTCTACGTCGTAGGTTTCGTACCATCCACCATATTGGTGGCGTGGGTCAATCCCGATGGTGGTGTCCATTACTACGTTGGTCGCTCTGTCTTTGTCCACGTCATAGGCCGTGGTCATTGCTACGTGTGGTAGCGTGGTCTTGAATGATTGTGTAAATTTCATTGCTTGATGATTTGAGCAAGGGCATCTTCGATGCTGTCTTGCAGGTCGAACGTGTCTTGTGTGTACTCCCCGTTCACCTCACGAACGTCGTCGCTCAGGAGTTCAGGGGCTTGGTCGAGCAAGTGTTCGGTGACAAGGATAGCCACGTCACGGATTTCGTCTTTTGTAAATGTCATTTGTCGATGTTTTCGGAGTCATTAGCCCAACGTACAAGTTGGTCGATGGCAAGCTTCACCGTGGCGGTGTCAGCTTGTGGTGTGTTCGAGAGGATGGAGGCCATCCCCTTCACGTCTTTCGGCACAAGCCGAGCGCACCGATTGAGGTCATTGAGATGCTTCCCGAAGTGGAAGTCATTGAGGAAGAGGACTGCCGCACCGACAGGCCGTGAGAAGAAATTGTCTTTTACCATAGCTTAAGAGTTTTGGTAGTATGAAACGAGAAGGCCGAAAATGAAGAGGAGGGCAATGCACAATACGTACAAAGCCACTCCGTAGTTTGTGGGTTCAAGGTGAATCATTTGCTCTTCTTAAGGAGTTCTACTCTCTCCGCCTCGGCAACCTCAAGCATGTGGTCCTCCCACTTCTTGGAGAAGCTATCAATCTGCCACTGCTCCGTGATACTGACGGCCATAGCATCGAGGAACGTGTGGTCCTCTTTGAAGGTCCGTACGTGGATGGTGATGACAGGGTTGGAGGGGTTCCAATGTTCCCAACGCATCGAGGGAGAGTGGCCCTTCATCGTGAGCCAATTCATTGCATTCGAGATGGTTTGAGCCTTCTCAAGGCTGTAAATTACATTGTCCATAGTGTATGGGGTTTAAGTGTTTGTGGTGCAGGGGGAATCGAACCCCCGACGCCCAAGGATAACCCTCGTATAGCGTCCTCCAAGTACACCTGTGGTCTACATCCTAACTTAGTCCACTTATGCAGTCAACTCCGCAACCATATCACCTGCAATCTGCTCCTCAAGACCTGCAAGCAGGTCCTCGACAGACACCTCTACAGGTTGCTCGAGCAGGAACTCCACCACAGCACGGATGCGAAGGGCGAAGGTACGCTTGGCCTTGGGTGTGTGTGGCCTACCTTGAAGGTGGCTTGCAAACGCTCCTCGATGTCACGCATATCAATCGTGGTCTTGCCCACGTTGAACTTGAGCAGGACAGGATGCGAGAGGTTGGCGAACCTAGCACCCGTCTGCTTCTGCAACGAGAGGTAGCGGAACAAGCGGTTGAGCATTGTGCCCACGACGATGTCGCGTTCTGCCTTGGAGTTGGTAGTCAACTCGTAAGACATAGTGAAGTGGTTGGACAGGGCAACTTCGTTGTTGCCGCGAGTGGTGTTGAAGGCCTGAAAGGCCGTAGCTGAAAACTTCATAGAACAAAGGTTTGTGTGCCTGTGGCACGGGTTAGTGCAACGGGTGGGAATCGAACCCACACCATCCTACCGAGGACGGCACGCCTGTGCCGTTGCTACTGCGTGGTGGGTGGACAGCCCCACAATCCCAAGCTGGCTTGTATCACGCAGTGTAGTCAAATTTTGTCTTGTAATTCTTCCCCCATCCCAACTCCGATGGCCACAGACGTGGCGGGTTTTGTCGGCCCAAGTGGTAGGTAGTTTCAGTATGTCAAAGAACTGCGCTCTTCGGTGAGTGGTGTGTGCCCATCCTGCTTTCTGCATACAGGGTGCGAGGTTCCCCTACGTGAGGGGGGCGGTTTAGTCAGCCGCAGGCAGTACGTCAATAGTCCGAGGGGGCGGTTGCCGTTGCAACACGAGAGCCATAGTAGTATAGGGAGGTTGAGCCACCAAATTGTCAAGCGACATTTCGACAGAGAGTATGATTCACCCGACGAACAGCCAAATAGCTTCGACGAGAAAGTCAGGATTTTAACATTTGTGTGTTTGCACAGGTCAGAAAAATGTTGTAGACGCGCATATCAACCTTCGTGCCAACAGGGTTTGGCGACCCCATCTTGGGGGGGTTTGGGTGAGCCTTCCGAACTGGTGGTGAGGTTGTCCCGCTGGTCTGTGCTACTGCCTGTGGTGCATCCTCGAATCCATACGGCAGGACCTATGGCAAAACGCTGAAAGTTTAGGCGTGCCTAACTCTGACAAGCACCCCCCTACCCTCTGGCAATGCGTTTCCGTTCCGTGCGACCCGCGTGTACATACATATATAGGTTAAACACCCAAGCAGACGCCGCAATATCAGCACCAACAGAAAACGTTCTGTTTATGT